>ENA-OQJP01000391-OQJP01000391.1-human-gut-metagenome-genome-assembly--contig:-NODE-391-length-12812-cov-2.865747_pt1 | contig 12812 bp, 10 predicted proteins | sample MGYA00242611_ERZ504778 | MGnify/ENA primary metagenome ERZ504778 (study PRJEB26092, sample SAMD00036349) | human gut metagenome | host: Homo sapiens | study: EMG produced TPA metagenomics assembly of...
CCTATCCCCTGTGTGCCTTGCAGAATATTATCAAACCTACAATCGGTATCCTGACAAATATAGGAGGCGCACATCAGGAGAATTTCTTCTCTTTGCAGGAGAAATGTATGGAGAAGCTGGCTCTCTTTAAGAACTGCGATGTGGTGATTTATAATGGTGACGACGAGTTTATCAACAATTGTGTGGGTAAATCCATGCTTGCCGCCCGTGAAATAGCATGGAGCAGGAAAGATATGGAGCGTCCGTTATATATAAGTAAAGTGGAGAAACAGGAAGATTCCACTGTTATTTCCTATCGTTATTTGGATATGGACAATACGTTTACATTGCCTTTTATAGATGATGCTTCTATTGAAAATTCGCTGAACTGCCTGGCGGCTTGCCTGTATCTGATGCTTCCTGCCGAACAGATAACGGAACGCATGGCAAAGCTGGAACCGGTAGCAATGCGTTTGGAAGTAAAGGAAGGCAAAAACGGATGCCTGCTGATAAATGACAGTTATAACTCTGATCTCGGTTCGTTGGATATAGCGCTTGATTTTCTGTACCGTCGCTCGCAGAGTAAGGGTCTGAAGCGGACGCTTATCCTTTCGGATATATTGGAGACGGGACAGAATACGCCGACTCTCTACCGTCAGGTGGCACAGTTGGTAAACAGCCGGGGAATAGAGCGCATAATCGGTGTGGGAAATGAAATATCTTCATGTGCCGCACGGTTTAGCATCGAGAAGGCTTTTTATCCGGATACGGCTACGCTGATTGAAGCCATTGGCCGGGGAGAACTCCGGCTGGAGAATGAAATAATTCTGATTAAAGGGGCGCGTAAGTTCGGTTTCGATGCGTTGACGGAAGCCTTGGAGAAGAAAGTGCACGAAACGATATTGGAGGTAAATCTCGGTGCAATGATCGCTAATCTGAATCATTATCGCGGCAAGCTAAAACCTGAAACCAAAATGGTGTGTATGGTGAAGGCTTCCGCCTATGGCGCAGGTTCGTATGAAATAGCCAGAACTTTGCAGGAACATCATGTGGATTATCTGGCTGTTGCTGTTGCCGATGAAGGGTCGGATTTACGTAAAGCGGGCATTACGGCAAGCATTATCATTATGAATCCGGAGATGACGGCATTCAAGACGATGTTCGACTATAAACTGGAACCGGAAGTTTACAGTTTCCATTTGTTGGATGCGCTGATTAAAGAAGCTGAGAAAGAAGGTATCACCAATTTCCCCATTCATGTGAAACTGGATACCGGCATGCACCGGTTGGGATTTGCTCCGGAAGATATGCCCCGGCTCATAGAACGTCTGAAAGGACAGAATGCGGTTATTCCCCGTTCGGTATTTTCTCATTTTGTAGGAAGCGACGCTCAGCAGTTCGATGCTTTTACGCGTAAACAGATAGAAACTTTTGAAAAGGCTTCCATGCAGTTGCAGGAGGCGTTTCCGTATAAAATACTTCGTCATATCTGTAATTCGGCCGGTATAGAGCGTTTTCCGGGAGCACAGTTTGATATGGTGCGGTTGGGAATCGGATTGTATGGCATCAGTCCGATAGATAATTCTATAATGCATAACGTCAGTACGTTAAAGACTACCATCCTGCAGATTCGTGATGTGCCCGAAGAAGATACGGTGGGATATAGCCGCAAGGGACATTTGACGCGCCCTTCACGTATTGCTGCCATTCCTATCGGCTATGCCGACGGGTTGAACCGTCACTTGGGCAATGGACACGCCTATTGCCTGGTGAACGGACAGCGTGCTCCTTATGTGGGCAATATCTGTATGGATGTTTGTATGATTGATGTTACTGACATTGATTGCAAAGAAGGCGACAGCGTTGAGATTTTCGGAGATCATCTTCCTATAACCGTCCTTTCCGATGTGCTCGGGACAATTCCCTACGAAGTGCTTACAAGTGTTTCGACACGTGTGAAGAGGGTGTATTATCAGGATTGAGAAGATGACAAGGCGTAAAGTATGGAATATACTTCATATTTTATACTTTATACTTTGTATTTCGTGCTTCGTACTTCATAAATCTTCTTATCTTTGCAATCAAATTTAATCCGATATGATTATGACAAACTTACTTTTATTAGGTTTCTTGCCCAGCGGTTCCGAGTGGATTATCATCGCATTGGTTATCTTGCTGTTGTTTGGCGGTAAGAAAATTCCTGAACTGATGCGCGGTTTGGGAAAAGGCGTTAAAGAGTTTCAAAGAAGGGGTAAACGAGGCTAAAGACGAAATCAATAAAGCAAAGGAAGAGGTGGACAAACCTGTAGATAATAAGTAATAAGGTGATGAAGCGGTTGTTGTCGTCCCGTTACCTTGTTGTTTTACCGCCTTGTCACTCTATCGCTGTTTATGTTTATGGCAGATAAAGAGTTAACCTTCTGGGATCATTTGGACGAACTGCGCCGGGTGCTGTTCCGCATTCTTGGTGTATGGTTTGTGTTGGCTGTGGGTTATTTCATTGCGATGCCTTATCTGTTTGATAATGTAGTGCTGGCTCCTTGCCATAATGATTTCATCTTTTATGATTTGCTGCGTTATATCGGTGAAGTATTTGACTTGCATGACGAATTCTTTACGCAGGAGTTCCAGATAAAATTGATAAATATTAATCTGGCCGCACCGTTTTTCATCCATATATCTACAGCATTTTGGATGTCGGTGGTGACGGCTGCGCCATATGTATTCTTCGAGATATGGCGGTTTGTCAGTCCCGCACTCTATCCCAACGAGCGCAAAGGGGTACGGAAAGCGCTCGGTCTGGGTACGGTGATGTTTTTTGTAGGAGTGTTGCTGGGTTACTTTATGGTATATCCGCTGACCTTACGTTTTCTATCCACTTACCAGCTTAGTGCAACGATAGAGAACCAGATTTCTCTCAATTCGTACATCGACAATTTTATGATGCTGGTACTCTGCATGGGACTTGCTTTTGAACTTCCGTTGGTGACGTGGTTGCTTTCGTTGCTGGGGTTGGTGCATAAGACATTCCTGCGGAAGTATCGTCGCCATGCAGTGGTGATCATTGTTATTGTTGCCGCTGTTATAACTCCCACTGGCGACCCGTTTACACTGACCGTCGTTGCCGTTCCGCTTTATCTTCTTTATGAAATGAGTATCCTGATGATTAAGGACAAGAAAGCGGATGAAACCGAGGAGATTATAGAGACCGGAGAGAGATGAATGCTGAAATAGAGGAATATTTTTATTTACTGCGGGAAGTCTGTCGTGCAGATGACTCTTCTTTGGGAACCGCTTACCGTCAATTGCGGGAACTGCTCGAGCATTTATGCCGTACGCAAATGACGGATAGCAGTCTGCAAATGACCGACCTTGCCGCCCGTATCAATTTTGTATCTTCCAAGCTGGGGCTGACCGTTGCAGAGCAAAATCGCCTGCATACTTTCCGGCTTGCCTCTAATGCTGTCCTTAATCGCCAGGCAGAGCCTTCACGCGAAAAACTGCTGCGTGATGCCAAGACGGTATCTTTCTTTGTAAAGCGTATAACCGGTGAAGATATTCCGGCAGACCTGTATCGTCTCTTTCCGCAGGCTGATGCCACGTACATTGCAGCTCCCCCGGCAAGGGAACGTGTACGGCGTATGCGCGTCAATTTTCAGTATGCCGATACGGATTATCTGTATGTACTGCCTGTGGATAGCGTGGCGGACGAACCGTTGCGAGTACGTTATAATGTGCCTCAAATCAATGATGAATTTGCTGAGACTTGTGGTTTGTTGTGGCGGCATGCCCAGATTAATCTGCTGGATGTGGCAGTAGATGGGGCAGGTGTGCTTACACCCTCTTTCTATTATTTAGAACCGGATTATCTGCTTGATATCAGCTCATTGGCAGAATGTTTCAGGGAATATGGCCATCACCCGGCAAACTATATGCTGGCAAGGTTGCAGATGCCCGACAATACCCGTCCTCTTTTGTTGGGTAATATAGCCAACCTTTTTTTGGACGAATGGATTCATGCGGAAAGTGAACCTGACTATTTGGAATGTATGAAGAAAGCGTTCCGCTCATATCCCATTGAACTGGCTGCCTGCGCAGATTTGCGCGACCGGGAGAAAGAACGTGAATTCTTTGCCGACTGTAAACGGCATTTTGATAATATCCGGCAAACTGTTACAGATACTTTCCGGGCTTCGGGGTATGAACTGGACAAAACGGATGCCGTGCTGGAACCGTCTTATATATGTGAGGCGTTAGGTTTGCAGGGACGTTTGGATTATATGCAGCGTGATATGTCGTCTTTCATCGAAATGAAATCGGGTAAGGCGGATGAGTATGCTATCCGGGGCAAGGTAGAACCTAAAGAGAACAATAGGGTACAGATGCTGCTGTATCAGGCGGTATTGGAGTATGCCATGGGGAAAGAACATCATCGGGTGAAGCCGTATTTGCTCTATACACGCTATCCGTTGCTCTATCCGGCACGTCCTTCGTGGGCAATGCTGCGCCGGGTAATGGATGTCCGGAACCGTATTGTAGCGAATGAATACGGCATCCAGTTGCGCAATAGTCTGCAATATACGGCGGAGCGTCTGCGCGATATTGCTCCGGGAACTCTGAATGAGCGGCAACTGGATAATACATTGTGGAAACGTTATCTGTATCCTTCCATCGATGCGGTGACACAGAAGATTCATGCGTTGTCTCCATTGGAACAGTCGTATTTCTATGCGTTGTACAATTTTATAACAAAAGAACTCTATACTTCAAAATCCGGTGATGTGGAGTATGAAGGACGCACCGGCGCATCTGCTTTATGGCTTGCTACTTTAGAGGAGAAAAGCGAGAATGGAGAGATTTTATATGATTTGGCGATACGGCAAAATTGTGCGGCGGATATTCATAAACCTTATTTATTGCTGGAGCGTACACATACGGATATTGATACTTTGCCCAATTTCCGGCAAGGAGACGCCATTGTTCTGTATGAGCGGAATGTCAGTGAAGATAACGTTACCAATAAAATGGTGTTTAAGGGGAACATCGAGGAAATTTCCGATTGCAATATCCGTATCAGACTCCGTGCGGCACAACAGAACGTCAGGGTCTTGCCAATGGAAAGCCGCTATGCAATAGAACATGATTATATGGATACCTCTTTTCGCTGCATGTATTGGGGATTGTCGGCCTTTTTGTCTGCAACGAAAGACCGTCGGGATTTGTTGCTGAATCAACGTAAACCGGAATTTGATACTGCCCTTAACGGAGCTATATCGGCTGCTGCCGATGATTTTGTACGCATTACTTTGAAGGCGCAAGCTGCTAAAAGACTATTTCTTGCTGGTAGGTCCGCCGGGAACCGGTAAGACCTCTCGCGCTCTGCGCAGCATGGTAGAGGCTTTTTATAGGGAAGGGAAAGAGATACTTTTGCTTTCATATACTAACCGGGCAGTGGACGAGATATGTAAGATGTTGACAGCCATTACACCGGAGGTCGACTTCATACGTATCGGCAGTGAACTTTCCTGTGACGGCGTGTATCGTCCGCATTTGATAGAAAACGTGTTGGAGCCTTGCTCCACACGCCGGGAGGTGCAGGAGCGTATGGCGCGTTGCCGAATTTTTGTGGGAACGGTTGCTACACTGTCTGGCAAGACCGAATTGTTCCGTTTGAAGACTTTTGATGTGGCCTTGATAGATGAGGCTACCCAGATATTGGAGCCGCAACTGTTGGGATTGCTTTGCATGCGCGGCGTTACCGGCGGGAATGCTATAGGGAAATTTGTCCTGATAGGTGACCATAAACAATTGCCGGCTGTTGTACTCCAGTCATCGGAGCAATCGGAAATTCAGGATGAAGGTTTGCGGGGCATCGGTTTGCATAACTTGAAAGATTCTCTTTTTGAACGTCTTTATCGGAATGCCATTAGTCAACAGGCGGTTGGCGGTCGGCAAACCTCTGCTTTCAACTCCCGGTTTTCAGCTTTCAATTCTCTTGATATGCTTTGTCGTCAGGGACGTATGAATGTGGAAGTTGCAGCTTTTCCGAACCGTGCTTTCTATGGCGGGTTGTTACAGCCGGTAGGATTGGAACATCAAACAGGGGTTCTTAAACTGTCTCCTCAGCTTTCTGCTGATGAATTTGCCGCTTTGCTGACCCGGCGGGTAGCTTTTCTTCCGTCCGTTCCCGAACCGCCTATGCAGTCGGCAAAGATGAACCGTTCGGAAGCAAAAATCGTAGCCGGACTGGCTGCTGCTGTCTATCGGCAGTATACATTTGCCGAGGGATGCTTCAGCGCAGCTTCTACTTTGGGAGTAATAACCCCTTATCGTAGTCAGATAGCTTTGATAAAGAAAGAAATAGAAGCTTTGGAAATTCCAGCCTTGAATGAAATCCTGGTAGATACGGTGGAGCGTTTTCAGGGGAAGCGAACGCGATGTCATCATTTACTCTTTCTGTGTGAACAGGTTGTCTCAACTGAGATTTCTTGCCAATCTGACAGAGGAGAACGGAATACGGATAGACCGTAAGCTGAATGTGGCTTTAACCAGAGCGCGCAAGCAGATGTTTATAATCGGAGTCCGACAATTGTTGGAGCAGAATCCAATCTATGCGCAACTGTTGAAAAGTTGTGATTCATAAGGTACGAAACGTTTCCTATTGCCGTAGATTGCAGCTATTTCTTCATTTAATAAATCTTAAATATTTTCTTTCTCTTTATATGCTTTATTAATAACATCGTGTGTTATAAAGCCTTATCTTTGCAGCACGTTTTTTTCATAGAGATTTAGATTTAAGGTTAGAAGAATTGTGGAAGTCGTGAGACTTCCCTTTTTTTTATCCCTTAATTCTTGTTCTCTCAGAATTTACCGACAAATCTTATATCTATATATTCTGTCTGTATCAGTTCAGTACGATGGGTTTGTATTTCGGTACCAGAAGCTTCATGATGCACCAGCCGATAAGGTAAGCAACGGCACAGATGCAGAATATGATGAAGTATCCGGCTGCCTTGCCTTCGAATCCCATGAACATCATCTGGGTTTCATCAGCGTAAGTAAACAGTGTGCCCGAGCCTTTGTTGATGAGAAACGAGCCGATACCGCCCGCCATACCTCCCAATCCGGTAATGGTAGCTACTGCACTTTTGGGGAACATATCGCCCACTACGGAGTAGATGTTGGCAGACCAGGATTGGTGAGCTGCTCCGGCAATACCTATAATGATAATCGGATACCAATAGGAGTATTCTCCTAACGGTTGTGCAAATAGTGCGAGTAACGGGAACAAAGCAAAGATGAACATGGCTCGCATGCGGGCTGCATACGGATTCATACCGGTTTTGTTTATGATGATGGTAGGCAGTTTTCCACCATAGATAGACAGCATGGTAATGGCATAAAGTACGAATATCAGCAACTGTGCCGTTCCGCTGTCCGAAGAGAATCCGTAGACATCGGAGATGTAGGCCGGAGTCCAAAACAGGAAGAACCACCATACACCGTCGGTCATGAATTTGCCGATGGCAAAAGCCCATGCCTGAGGGTATTGGAGACATTCTATAAATGACATCTTTCTTTCAGGTTTTTCAGAGACAGCCTTGTCTTCTTCTCTGAGTTTATCTTGTTCGATATAAGCAATTTCTGCTGCATTGACGCGCGGGTTTTCATGAGGTTTCTTATACATGAACATCCACATGCCCATCCAGACGAAGCCTAATCCACCGATGACGATGAACGCCATTTCCCAGCCGTTGCCTACACCGATGCTTTGGAAGTACCGTGCTAAAGAGGGGATGGTAACAGGAGCTATTAAAGCACCTACTGTGGCGCCGGCATTGAAAATGGAAGTCGAGAATGCACGGTCTTTTTTCGGGAAATACTCGGCGGTGACTTTAATTGCTGCGGGGAAGTTTCCGGCTTCACCGACACTCAATATCACACGGGCAGCGATGAAAAAGTAAACACTGGTAATGGCAATAGTCGATGCTACGGCGCCTGTTGCAGAAATCATGGCTGCGGCGTCATGAATGCCCACTACATGTTCGGTTGCCCCATCCGCAAACGGCATGCAGGCAAGCTCCTAATGACCATACGAAGATAGCCCAGAGATAACCTTTTTTGGTTCCTAACCAATCGATGAAGCGTCCGGCAAATAAGTTTGCAATGGCATATACTATGGAAAATACGGCTGTGATATCTCCATAATCGGCATCTGTCCAATGGAATTCCGGGGCGATAAAATCTTTCCAGGTAAGTGATAATACTTGTCGGTCGAGATAATTAACTGTTGTCGCGAAGAATAACATGGCGCAAATTGTCCAGCGATAGTTAGACATTTTGCCCAATGTGTTCTGATTTGTACTCATGATAATAGATTTAATTTATAATGTCGCAAAAATACGCGTTCTTGTGTTATGTGTATGTGTAATATTTGGTAGAAATCATGGAGAAAATGACAAAAATAGGCATAGTTGAGAACAACCATGCCTATTTTCTTATCTACGGATATTATTTCATATCTGTGTATTTGATTTCATCTTTGTCGCTGTACTTCAGGTTCTCACCTCCCATACCCCAGATGAAAGTATAGTTGCTGGTGCCTGCAGCTGCGTGGATGCTCCATTCGGGAGAAGTGATGGCCTGCTCGTTGTGTAACCAAATCAGGCGTTCTTCTTGAGGCTCACCCATTAAGTGGCAAATTGCATTTCCCGGAGCCAGGTTGAAGTAGTAATAGGCTTCCATACGACGTGTGTGAGTATGGGCAGGCATGGTATTCCATACAGAACCCGGAGCAAGCTCGGTAAGTCCCATCTGTAATTGGTTTGTACCGCCGTTTTTCACTCTTTCCAAAACATCTTTTACAATCAGCTGGTTTACGATACGGTCGTTGCTGTCTTCCATTTTTCCGTAATGGTCGGAAATGCCCAAAGCATATTTTTTAGGATTGGCCTTTTGAAGTTTTGGCATCGGTTGTAATCAACTGAGTAACGTAAGGTTTGTAAGCCGGAGCCGAGTTGATATAGAATTTGGCAGGGTTGGCAGCATCGTTGCTCTTGAAAGTTACTTCTTTATTGCCACAACCTACATAAAGAGCTTCTTTATACTTCATGGGGTATTCTTTACCGTCTACGGTAACTACTCCATCGCCACCGGTGTTGATAACACCCAACTCGCGACGTTCGAGGAAGTAAGTGATTTCAGGACCCAACTCACGGAAAGTCTCCAGTTTCAATACTTTGTTTACAGGCATTGCACCTCCGTAAATCAAACGGTCATAGAGGGTGTAAGTAACATTGATTTCGTCCGGAGCCATTACTTTGCTCATCATAAAAGAGCTACGGAGACGTTGTGTGTCATAATGCTTTACGTCCAATGGATGGCAGGCTGTCTGCACAGTGTAATTTACTTGGGCGGAAGCCGTAACTGCGGCTGCACCCAACATCAGGGCAATTGCTAATTTTTTCATGTCTGATATAAACTTTAAATATTAATATGCTTAATGATTGCTTTTTTATTTAGCACTCTCTTTAGCTTCTTTTTCACTGCGGACAATGATGCGACGGTTGATGAACATCATGGTTATCGCTACCAGTACCAGCAGTGCAGCACCTACATACGAGAGTTTTACACCTCTATATATAGTCCAGCCGAAGAAAGAAGCGGCAAAGTCGATGGAACCGCCATCAAATCCTTCAGGAATGTGTGCCGTAGGATCGTGTGTTTCGGCATATACCTGATTGGCTGCCAGCGTGAAGTCCGGTGCCATATCGGTTACGAAATACAAACCTAAAATAAGAGTGATAAGACCGATAATAAGTGTCTTCAATACATTCCCTTTAGTAAAGGGCAATATCATCGGAAACAGATAGAACATACCTGCAAGTGAGGCCAATGGCAGGAACTGATTACCCGGCAGGAATACGGCAAGTGCCAGGATAACGGGAATCAGGATAACCGATGCCACCAATGTAGCGGGGTGGCCGATAACCAATGCCGGGCTCATACCGATATGTACTTTCTTACCGTTGAATTTAGCTTTTACCAGTTCCGAAGTCTTTTCGGAGATAGGCTTCAATCCTTCGATAAACAGAGAAGTGATGCGGGGGATGAGTTCCATTACGGCTCCCATTGTGATACCCAGGAAGAGAACTTTCTTGATGTCGAGTTGGGCTGCCCAGCCTATCAGCATACCTACGATAACTCCCAATACCAGCGGTTCACCTATTACACCGAACTTTTTCTTCATGCCTTCTGCATCGATTTCCAGCTTGGAGAAACCGGGAATTTTATCTAATGCCTTATTGATAAGTATGGCAAACGGTGTGAAACTCTGGCAGAAAGGCTGGGGAATAGAGATACCGTCCAAATCATAGAACTTTTGGAATTTTTCTGCAGTAAGGTCTGCGCAGACCAATGTAATAATGTAGCAGATGATAGCGGCGAAATAGCCCCATGCCAGATTCTGGCCGGTAACAAAATAAGCCACAGCACCGATGAAGGCGAAGTGCCAATAGTTCCACAAGTCTATGTTTACAGTACGTGTGGTCTTGGTGATAAGCATCAGGAAATTGACGCCTAAGCAGATAGGAATGATAAGCGCACCAACAGCGGTATTATAAGCTACGGCAGCGGCGGCAGGCCATCCCATATCGAATACGTTCAGTTGCAGGTGATACAAATCGGATATGGCTTTCAGAGGAGAATTAAAATTTGTTATCAGCAGGGCGGTAACTACGCCTAAGCCCACAAAACCGACTCCGACAAAGAGACCTGATTTCAGAGCCTTGCCAAATTTCATACCGATGCACATGCCTATGATTGTAAAATAATAGGCATCATTACAGACGCTCCCAAAGCGATGATGTAACCGAAAACTTGTTCCATTCTTTATGTGATTTAATTGATAAATGATTATGTTTTACAATAGTACGAATTGAAAATCGGGGTCAAAAATAAGACCTTTTCCTAATTAATCAAACTGTAAAGGCATAATAAATAGTAAATAAGGATGATTTTGGACAAATTTGTCGTTATCGTGCACAAATTTGTTCGTTTCCGTACACGAAAATCAAAAAATGCACCCTCTGCGCCAAAAAGTGCACAGGTGTTTGGAAAGAAACATCTACTTTTGTTTCGTGAAAAATTATAAGGTCTAATACCCAAAAAGAACAACTACATGAAAAAGAACTTTATTTGTAATTTTATTCTATCCGGTTTATTGTTGCTTTCTCCTTTAAGCATGTTTGCACAGCGTGTGGATTCAAACTTGCCGTGGTCGGTACGTATGGTGGAGTCCGAAATGATTCGTTGTCCGGAATCCTGGCAGTTGGACTTTCAGCCTAAATTGAAATGGGATTACTGTCACGGGCTGGAATTGCAATCCATGCTGGATGTGTATGACCGCTACGGTAATCGGAAAATCTATGATTATGCTTTGGCTTATGCCGATACAATGGTAAATGCAGATGGTACTATCAAAATGTACAAACGTGAGGAGTATAGCCTTGACCGTATAAACTCCGGTAAATTTATATTCCGCATCTATGAACAGACGAAAGATGAGAAATATAAGAAAGCGCTTGCATTGATGAGAAGTCAGCTCGATGAGCATCCCCGGAATGCTGACGGCGGCTTTTGGCATAAGAAGATTTATCCGAATCAGGTATGGCTGGATGGTATTTATATGGGAGCGCCTTTCTATGCGGAATATGCTTTCCGTAACAATCAGGTAGACGATTATGCGGATGTTATCAATCAATTCCTGATGGCGGCCCGTCATACTTACGACCCGAAAAATGATGTGTACCGTCATGCTTGTGACGTAAGCCGTAAAGAACGTTGGGCCGATCCTGTTACCGGACAATCAAAGCATAGCTGGGGACGCGCTATGGGCTGGTATGCCATGGCCTTTGTAGATGCTTTGGATTTCATTCCGAAACATGAAGCGGGCCGTGATTCCATGTTGGTTATCTTTAATAAAATAGCTTCTCAGATAAAGCGTTTGCAAGATTCCAAGACCGGTTTGTGGTATCAAGTGTTGGACAAGAGTGGAGCGCCGGGTAATTATCTGGAATCTTCCTGTTCTACTATGTTTGTATATTCTCTGTTCAAGGGTGTGCGTAAAGGGTACATTGACAAATCCTATCTGGAAGTGGCAGTTAAAGGATATAAGGGCATCCTTGACAACTTTATAGAAGTGGATAAGAATGGTGTGGTAAGCATCACAAAGGCTTGTGCCGTAGCAGGACTTGGCGGAAAGGTCTATCGTTCGGGAGATTATGATTATTATATCAATGAAACTATCCGCAACAATGACCCCAAAGCTGTAGGTCCGTTTATTCTTGCATCATTGGAGTGGGAACGTCTTCAGGACGTGAAAGTGATTGTTAACCGGAAATGATAGCGAAAGTAACTATGAAAGCACTGTGTAGTTTTATAATAACCCTGCTTTGCGGGGTCGGTTCGTTATCCGCGGCGCAGCAGTGGAAAGATACGATTGTTGTAGCCCGTGACGGCACGGGAGATTACCGTACGCTGACCGAAGCAATGGAGGGTATCCGCGCCTTTATGGATTATAAGGTGACAGTTTTGGTTAAAAAGGGTGTATATAAGGAAAAGGTTATTCTTCCTTCTTGGTTGGAAAACGTCGATTTCATCGGTGAAAATGTAGAAAATACGATTATCACCTACGATGATCATGCCAATATAAAAAGATGGGGAACTTTCCGTACCTATACTTTGAAAGTGGAAGGAAGTTCCATCACTTTTAAGAACTTGACGATAGTAGAATAATGCTGCACGGCTGGGGCAGGCAGTTGCGCTTCATACGG
>ENA-OQJP01000392-OQJP01000392.1-human-gut-metagenome-genome-assembly--contig:-NODE-392-length-12805-cov-2.421518_pt1 | contig 12805 bp, 10 predicted proteins | sample MGYA00242611_ERZ504778 | MGnify/ENA primary metagenome ERZ504778 (study PRJEB26092, sample SAMD00036349) | human gut metagenome | host: Homo sapiens | study: EMG produced TPA metagenomics assembly of...
TACAAATCACTCTGTTTGAAAACTCAATCTTCTCTTTTGTCGAGTGACATCCTAAAAGAATAGTCTCTATTAAGATTAATATACTGATTATATTTTTCCCATGATCTTTTTAATTTAGAGCTGACTATAATATTTTTATCTTTGCTATAGCTCTATTTCTAAAGTATTTAAATTCCAGCTCCCTTCCTCTAAATCTACTCCATTTTCAAAAAGGTTATTGAGTACAACCTTAATCGTTTAATTAGTACTCATATACAACCTCTACCTTATCATGGCTAACAGGACAATCTACAGAGCCTCGCCAATAACAATGAATCTGTGAAGGCTCTTCTCCACTTGCCAAAGCTTCGACATTCTGCAACAAGAGAGTATCTTGAGATTTTTTTGTCGGCTTTAAGCACCAAACCGAAGGACAGCGACCCAAAATACAGTTACTTTCAAATAGTTTTTCATTTTCATAAGATATACGTTTTAATTATTCACAGCAAAGTTAAAAGCTATTGATCAATATAACACCATTTTTTGCATTACAATTTATTACATAATATAAAAGTTTCCCTAAATCACCTCTTTTCAGGCAGTACTAGTTGGTATTTATTAATATCCTTCTGAAAAATAGAAATTTCAGGATCTATACTTAGCGCAACACGTAAACGAGAAATTGCGACTCGCAAACGAATCATATCCCCAGTACCATCTTCCCATAAATATCGCAAGAGCTCCTCATAAGTTAAAATATACTCGGAAGCATTCAGAAAAGCATCCAACAGTTGACATGCTTGTGAAGTAAGAGATATTGTTTGGTCGCTACAAATTAATACCTTTGCATAAGAATCGAAAGTAACTTTTGGACTCAATCTGTAAAGTAATGGTTCCTTCCCAGATTCCCTTAATTCTTTCAGTTTTTGAATTTGATTCTCATACTCTTTCAGTATTTTCTCCATACTTTTTCTCTCTTCCTCGTATTCTTCGCCTTTTGCTGAAAAGTCTTTTATCCGTTTTTCATATTCTTTTGTTTTACCTCCAACCTTTTCTGATCCTTTTCCAATTGTATACGAACCTTTCTTTCACGATCTCGGTCATTAGCTAAATGTTTTTTATCATTTCGAATTTTAGATATATACTTCTTTATCAAATACCAACTACAGAGAATAATGATAAGAACAGCCGTCACACTCCATATAACTTCAAATGGGATACCATCATACTGATATACGGCCCATCTTAAATAAGAGCAAAAAGCTATAACCTCGATTTCGCATCTATTTCCCACATAAAAAGTGAATTTATGCGTTCCAAAACAATAATCTTTGCAATTCTTACATTTACAATAAGAAATAGTATTATCTAAATGAGTTGTGGTTATATGTACATCGGTTTTAGCAAAAATTTGCTGGCTTTTAAGCCTTCTATTCCAAAGCAAATTTAAAGTATCTGTAGACAAACGACTCTTCATACAAGCAGCTGAATGCCAAGACCGCTCTGCCATACTTTGAGAAATATTCTTTTTACTCTTTTTAGCATCAACAGTAAAAGTCTTGACTCCCTTACTTGTTGTAACACGAATCGTTAAAGGAATAGTATCGATTGTTACTTTGGAGATATAAAATAGATTCAATTCTTGCTGCCTTCTGTGTAGTTCCTCATTCAAAACTTCCTTCAGAAGATACTCGGTTTCGGCATACATTGCTTCCATGTTCCTCTGATAGAAGTGCATACTAATTAAAAATGCTTGCATCAATATCCCCAAAATCCATAAAAATAACCTAGAACGTTTCATCACTGTTTGTTTTTGCAAACAAATGTAATACTTTACAATATTATCTCAAAGTTCCCTCATAGATTTCACTGACTGACAGAGAATAAACTCACAATTGGCTCATTGTTGATGCTGGTAAGCAGGTCTTCAAATATTTGCCTCAAACAGGCACAAAAAAGCAGATGTTTGCCACTGTCTTATTTTTCATATCAAATTCAGATTACTTTAATATTTTCCCTTTAAAAAGAAACCTTTACATTATGGGTATATTTCAGTGTATTACAATTTATTACATAGTATTACAATATCGATATTTACCCCATATACAGGTAATAATAAGTAATAATCTATATTTAACCTCAATTAGCACATCGAATTAACACTTGACACAATCGCATCAGCCCTTGATTATACTACTATTTTTATGAATTTGGATTGACCAAGATATCCATTTCAATCAAAAAAAATCATCATATCCAAAAATCAAAAACAGATATTTTCATCAGTATATCAGCAACTTATAATCCAAAAGATAGTTGCATAAGACAGGTATTACATATAGAGAAGAGGCATCCCTAAATTGAATCTGATTCAACTAGAGAAAATACCCCGTTGGAGGTTTCTTTCTACCCACCCAATAAGCCCTATATAGCATCTTCAATATAGCCAATCGACATCTAAATAGGAATAAAAAACATATAAAATAGGACCATTCGGGCACAAAAGAGAGAAAGAGACTTGACAGTTCAAAATAATAAATAACTCCTCATGGCAAAAGGATCTTTATTACGAAAAAGATATACATCTCAATTCTGCACCAAATATTACCCATTTCTTTTGAAAGATTATACCCAATCAGGATGTTCAAAAAATCATATACTTGCAGCAACAACAATAGTTAAGATATTCATAGGAATAAAAAATGTATAAAAAACCATAGATCAAATAGGAACATAAAATTAAAATTTAATCTAGCTATAATTATGAAATCAATTCTCACTTTCTTACTAATTATCTTAATGGACATACAATTTAATTACGCATGCCCTTGTAGCCCAACCAATACACTTATTGAAATGAATGAAAGTTTCGCGAGTCAGTTTCAAACGGCCACCATTATTCCAATGTTCTTATGGCAACCGTCATGGTCTTATCCTATTGAGGGCCTGGCAATAGGGTTACTTATCTCCCTTATCGTATATTACCGAATGGTATACAGCACAAAGCTATTTCCTCACGAAAAGCTGAGACTGATCTTAAACATAACCCATAAAACTCAGACACCGTTAACTTTGATCCACCACCTACTGGAAGAAATCATTTCGGACAGTCTCTCCGAATCTACATCCCAAAAAGTAAAGCGGATACTTAGATACACCAGTCATATTATGAGTTGCTACCAGAACATTGCGGTATTCGACGATAAGGAGAATGAACTGCACCCGGGCTCCTCTCCCATTGAATTCGAACTTTACACTTTTATAACCCTCAATCGTCAACCAATGCCGGGCGTACGCCGATACTCGTCAAATAAAATTAAATATTAATAAAGACTTCAGTTATATCAGTTGCCGGGTGGACGAAATAACGATGACTGCCGCTCTGCAATGCCTGCTGAATAAAATGATAGAAGCCACACCTTGCAAAGGCTGCATAAATATGGACGTGTCACACAGCATCAAGCATTGGAACCTCCAGATAACCAATGGACCGGAATGCAGACAAAGTCACAAAAAGATGCTTTCGTTCATCTCTACATTTATGTTAATACACTATTGCGGAAGTCTTCAAATTATAAAAAAGATAATCCGCTTACATGGTGGAAAGTTGATTGGCAGCTATCACGGACGGTCAATAACTCTCCGGGTTACTGTACCTATCAACGGATATTGTAATACCATCCAATGTCCGGAAGTAGTGCCTCCTGTAATGAAAGATGATAAAATCATCCGTCCCGATAAAAAACAGCATCACATACTGCTGGTTATGGCAGATACAGAGTTAAGCAACTATTTGCATAAGGCGTTCTCCATACTTTTCAGAATAACGCTCCTTGAAAATCCGGAACAGATATTACATTTCTCGGGAGATCGGCTACCGGATATTATCGTTATTGACGAAACGGTAAACGGCATACGCGGCAAGGAAATCTGTTCTAAAATAAAATCGAATACAAGCATGGTTCATATTCCTGTCATTCTCCTGATCAGTAACAATGATAACGGAAGTTATCTTGCCCATGCGGACTGTGGAGTAGATAAATTGGAACCGCGCGCAATCAATATTTGCAGACTCAAAATGGATATACAAATACTTATCAATAAGCATGAACGTATCATGAAACTCCTGGAGAAAAACCTGTCGGACAATCTGCCTTCACCAACTGCAAAAAGTGAAGAGGACGCACTGTTCATAAACAAAGTGAACAAGCTTCTGGAAAAGAATCTTTCAACAGAAAGCTATACAGTTGACATGTTAAGTGCCGATATGGGAATGTGTCGTACCAAATTCTACACCAAAATAAAAGAAATTACAGACAAGACACCTACAGAATACATGCATTATTTCAAAATGAATAAAGCTAAAATTTTATTGGTTACCCAACAATATACAGTTACGGAAATAGCGACTTTTCTAGGCTTTTGTAATGCCAAATATTTCGGAAAACGATTTAAGAAATTCTATAAAGTTCCACCTACACAATATATTAAAGAGGTTTTCTAAAGTTATACGGCTTTATACTCCTTTCAAAAAGCAAATTCAGAAGAAAACAAGTTAATAATCTTCTTTTCATAACACGCTTACAATAAGAATGTTATTTCCTTATATGGCATCATTATCTGAGTCCATATACCCGGGCTCATCGGCCCGCATACCCAGGCTGATGGGCCTGTGTACCCGGGACAATGGGCACAGGTATGCGGGACGAGATAAAGAAAAGACCACTTTCACTAAAGATAACGAGAAAAACAAAATACAATAATGGATATAAACAGATAAAAATTCGGATTTTTATCTGTTTATCAGAAATTTATGATCTATTCGGTCCTTAAAAACAGGAGGTGGAAGATGGAAGATCAAAATATATTTTTCGTAGGAAATTTTGAAATCTACGATCAAAAGCCCGAATGTTCATTCTTATTTTCATATGAATCGATTTCCCTGTTTTTCTCGCCGGAATAATTCCATTCAATCTCGTCAGTATATTCCTTCCCCTTAGTTGAGACTACAGCTTTCAGTATATTTTTTCCGTCGGCAAGTGATACATTGTCAAACACATAATGTACATCGGTATAGCCATTGCGAATACCACTCAGTTCCTGTCCATTCAAGTATACTTTCGGAGTTCCGATATTGGAATAAACGGTAACGGCTGTCGTTCGCTTTTCACGATCGGCATTGCGACGCTGTGTGAGATAGAGCACCGGCTCTTCGCTCCAGTTGGCTTTATACCAGAAATAAGAGTCTTTCTTTGTTTTACGATCGAAGGTAATCAGCCCCTTCATGTTACGGGCAGGCACACCGCCACGAGTCCACATAGGTACGGCAAAATCGAACATATTCCAGAGATAAGAAGCAATGATGTACGGATGGTCTTTGATAATACTCCACTGGTATTCATGTGTCTTAGTCTGAAATGTTTCCGGATAAAAAGGCTTTCCCCAATTCAGGGCATCCCCAAGGTATTCGGTCTGATGAGCCAGATTCGCATCGGCACCATATTCGGTCAACATCAATTTTTGATAGGGATAGTCTTTTTCAAGTTGTTCCACCCATGGCTTGATGTCCTGTATCTTTTTCTCGTACCAGCCAAAATAACGGTTCATACCCTGTATGTCTGCGTTCAGGTTGACCGGATGATCCATGTGACCATACCCATTGACCGAAACGGTGTAACGGTCCGGATCTTCTGTCTTGGCAAGATCATGGAGAGAACGGGTCAATGCAGCTGTATACTCATGTGGTTGATATACTTCATTGTGAAGCCCCCATACATAAATGGAAGGATGATTGAAACTCTGGCGGATCAATTCGCGAAGCTGGCTTTGCGCATTCTCAGTTTCGTATCCGGTCACCCGGTTCACGCAAGGTATTTCGGCCCAAATAATCAGTCCCAATGTATCACAGCGGGAATAAAGGTAGTCTGATTGCTGGTAGTGGGCAAAACGGACAGTAGTGGCTCCCACATCCATAATGGCAGCCAAATCGAAATCGTGATGTTCGTTTTTAAGGGCGCTACCCAATCCCCACCAATCCTGATGACGGGTCACACCATACATCGGGTACTTCTCTCCGTTCAGGAAAAAGCCTTTCCCGGCTACTATCTCATACTTCCGCACCCCGAGAGGCTGCACCACTTCATCGATTACTTTTCCGTCTGCCATCAGCCTGCAGACAACTTTATAAAGATACGGATCTTTACGTCCCTGCCAGAGATGTGGGCTCTTCAGTTTAAAAGTGGACAAATAAGTTTGTGTCCCTTGCGGACTCAAGTCAAACGACCGGCTGTGTGTACCGACTTTTCGGCCCTCCTGCGTATAAATGGTGTTTTCGAGTGTTACAGCAGCAGGTTGAAGTCCGGCATTTATCCAATTTCACTTTTACGGTGATATCGGCCGATTTCTTCGATACATCCTTTTGGGTGATGTAGACACCCGGCGAGGCACAATCGGTAACCGTTATGTTATTCTGTTCGGTTACAATCAGCCATACGGGACGATAAATACCGCCGTAGACACCGAAAAGGTTTTTGATTGACCGGAATTACATCGGGACGGGCTTTATTGTCGGCTTTAACAATGATTTCATTCTCGGCACCGAGTTTTGAGCGCTGTACCTATTTCGCATGCAAAGGCAGAATAACCACCTTTGTGCGTACCTGCCAGTTTCCCGTTGACATACACTTCGGCACAGGCTCCTACCCCTTCGAAAACGCAAAAAACACGCTTACCCTCCAGGTCGTGGGGAAAGAACTGTGTTTTGCGGTAGTAGCCTGCCCCTTCGTAGAAAGAGCCCGACTGTACCTGCATATCCATGGCATTCCAGGTATGTGGAATTTCGACCGTTTCCCACTTTCCATCCCATTGGGAGGCGGCTCGCATCGGATCTGTAGCAAAAGGACCTTTCTTAAATTGCCAACCGGTATTGAAAGCCGTGACCTGACGTGCCATCAGAGGAATGACACCACTGCACAGGCATAAGCACACGATGATTAAATAAGATAGTTTTCTCATGATATTTTATTTTAATGGTTTGTTAAAGCAAGTGCATAGCGTGACGGGGGTACCGTTACGTTAATGCGTCCCGATATCCGTCTGCTGCTCCGGAAGCCTCCTTAACTTGTAGTTTGATTATAAACGGCTCACCCGGATCTTGCGAAGGCATGCCCACATTATATTCATTCCGGGCAGTTTCAGTTACCTTTACCACCTGTCCATCCGGCAAAACGGCTCTTTCTATTTCGGTACCTTTGGGAACCTTTACTTTAAGAAGCCCCGAATAGGGGCGATTAAATACAACCATGTATACCTCTTGCCCCTTACGGGTATAGTATCCCCAGTCCTGCTTATCCCATCCGGCATAGTCGCATCCATATATACATTCACCATACTTCTTCATCCAGCACCCCAATGCCATCGCCAACTCTTTTCTCTTCCGAAACGGAAATCTCCATCGGGCTGAGGACCAAAATTCACTACCATATTTCCTCCCATCGACACCGCATGCACAATGCGGTCGATCACCTCTATCGGGGTTTTAACATAGCTCAACGACCAATCTTTGTGATATCCCCACTGATTTTCGGGAACAGTCATACAAGCCTCCCAATCCCACTTAGTCACTTGTAAGTCTTTTACCGGATCGGGAAGACGCCGTTCATATCCCGACTCATAATCTCCCATAAGACGGCCATTACTGTCAAAGTGCCTCTTACCACAATCATCGGCACGAAGCCGGCTATTAACGGTAACTCCCGGTACAAGTTCTTTCAGCATTTGTTCGGCATGAGCTGTCCACCAACCGTTCTTCTTGATACTTGCATCCCAAGTTCCGTCAAACCAGAAATCTTTGACTGTCGGATAACGGGTAGCCAGTTCCTTCAACTGATGGTCGGTAAAAGTCAGAAAACGGCTGAAAGCAATGCTGTCTTCTTTCGATGTAATCTCATAACGATAATCCGGATGACTCCAATCCATCACCGAAAAATAGAAATGTACATCGATACCTTCATCATTGTAGGCTTTCACCAATTCACCTAAGATATCTTTTCTATAAGGCGTCTGCGCTACGGTATACTGACTGTATTGACTGGGCCAGAGACAGAAACCTTCATGATGTTTTGTCGTAATCTTAACGTATTTCACTCCCATCTCTTTGGCCATCCGGGCCCATTGTCTGGCATCGAACTTAACAGGATTCCATTGTTCATCAATTCCAGCCAATCGGCAGCAGGGACTTTAGCCCATGATTTCAGCCATTCGGCAGCCCCATTATATACTTTACCTTTCCATTCGCCACCGGGAATAGCATACAGTCCCCAATGAATAAACTCTCCCAGGCGATTGTTGCGAAACCGCTTCATAGCATCATCCTGACGTTTGCCAATGTTGGTAGCTCCATATTTTAAAGGTGTCTCCCTGGAGGGCTGTTGAGCATAAACATGGACTGAAATACAAAATGCAAATAAAATAAATAATTTGTTTTCATAGTGTTCTATTTTCTAAGGTACGCACAAAGATAAAACAATGTAGCCATATAACAAACAAGGTGCAGTCATACCTTCCTGACGACTACACCTTTTTATCTTATATACAAAAATCCGGATTAGCTGAAGACCTCTTCACCCTTCAATGTGGCAGAACTGGCCTCCGTGATTCTCACATTCACGAAATCACCTATCCGATGGGTACCGCGGTCGAATACCACTACCCTATTCTGTTCGGTCCGGCCGAACAGCTGGTCGCGTGAACGCTTCGAAACACCTTCAACCAACACTTCGCACGTTTTACCGATGCAACGATTATTGGATTCGGCCGACAAACGATTCTGCAAAGCAATGATTTCATTCAGCCGACGGACTTTTATCTCTTCGGGAACGTTGTCCTCCAGATGCTTAGAAGCATAAGTACCGGGACGCTCCGAATATTTAAACATAAATGCTGCATCATAACCACAAGCTTCCATCAACGAAAGTGATTCCCGGTGGTCTTCTTCCGTTTCGGAATGGAAGCCGGAAAATATATCGGTAGTAAGTCCGCAATCGGGGCACAATACGTTTGATCGCCGCTACCCGGTCCAGATACCATTCACGCGTATATTTGCGATTCATCAATTTCAGGATACGCGAACTTCCGCTTTGTACGGGAAGTGAATGTGTTTGCATACGTTAGGAACCTGTGCAATCACCTCCAAGGTTTCATCACTCATATCTTTGGGATGCGAAGTGGTGAAACGGACACGTATTCCCGGTGCAGCCTCAGCCACCAGACGAAGTAACATTGGGAAAGTAACTACTTCCCCCCCTCCTTCTCAAAACGATAAGAGTTTACATTCTGCCCCAGCAGAGTGATCTCTTTGTAACCTTTTGATACCAAATCGGCCACTTCATTCAATATACTCTCCACATCCCGGCTACGTTCACGTCCACGGGTATAAGGCACAATACAATAGGTACAAAAGTTATTGCATCCGCGCATGATGGATACAAATCCGGAGATATGGTTACCACAGATACGCGAAGGAATCACATCCCGGTAGGTTTCAGTAGTCGAAAGTTCTACATTCATTGCCTTCTCACCGGCCTCTACCGAAGCAATCAACTCAGGAAGAGTCAGATAAGCATCCGGTCCTACTACAAGATCCACATGATGGTGTTCTATCAGATCATCTTTTACCCGCTCGGCCATACACCCCAATACACCTACAATAAGGTGCTTCTTTTTCTTCTTCATCGAATGAAAGAACTCCAGACGATTCAAAATCTTCTGTTCGGCATTGTCACGGATAGAGCAGGTATTCATAAACACCGCATCAGCCTCTTCCAGCGTTTCGGCAACCGAATAACCCGCCATTTGCATCACAGAGGCGATTACTTCACTATCTGCCACATTCATTTGGCAGCCATAAGTCTCGATAAACAACTTCTTGTTGTCATCAGCAGTTGCGGATTTAAAGTCCGCTCCCGTCAATTCGTTCATAAATTCAGAATTTAAATTTGCGTCCGCAAAGATACTGCTTCATCCTCAAAAAAGTTGTAAAATGAAACCCAAATAACACCTTAACTTATCAATTTAGAGCTAAAAGGATAATTTATGTTAATAGAACAAACATTTATGGCGTAAGGATTTGGCTCTATTAATTTTATTTCACACATTTGTGCAATGAAAGAAACATTAGATTTTTTCATAGTTAAGGTTTAGGTTAAAAAATTAAGGGGAGCTGTGAAGCTGCCCTTTTTTCATGCCAAAATATTGGTATCAATCAGATTAAATGTATAACTTTGGCGGACTGTAGAAAATAAAAGTACTATGGATGATATTGTAAAAGTCCTCGTCATTATGGCTGCTTTCGCATTACCTCTTAATCAGACAGATCAAAAAAGAGCAAAAACAGAAAGATCTGCCCAAAAACCTTTCGTACCCATTCCGGATACTGAAGAACCGGAAGTCCTGAAAGTCACGCGAAAATACCAACCGTTACACTCCCAACCCACTTCTCAGAAAGTGGAAGTAAAAAAGAACAAGACAGTTTCTCAGAAAATAGAAACGACTCCGGCCAGCGATCCGGAATTTACCATTCATTCGGCTGAAGAAGCCCGAAAAGCCATTATCTGGTCCGAAATTCTAAATAGAAAATATTGAAATAATTATTCCTAACACGAAAATAATACTATAATTATGGCATTCAAATCCATTTCTGCAGCAGAAGCTGCCAGCCTTGTCAAACATGGCTACAACATCGGCCTCAGCGGTTTCACACCCGCAGGAACGGCCAAAGCGGTCACTTCCGAAATAGCAAAATAGCGGAAGCGGAACACGCAAAAGGAAATCCTTTCCAAATCGGCATCTTTACCGGAGCCTCTACCGGAGATTCATGTGACGGTATATTATCACGTGTAAAAGCCATCCGCTATCGTGCCCCTTACACCACCAACCCCGATTTCCGTAAAGCTGTGAACAACGGTGAGATTGCCTATAATGACATTCACCTTTCACAAATGGCACAAGAGGTACGCTACGGATTCATGGGAAAAGTGAATGTAGCCATTATCGAAGCCTGCGAAGTAACTCCGGACGGAAAAATCTATCTGACGGCTGCCGGCGGAATTGCTCCGACCGTCTGCCGCCTGGCCGACCAGATCATTGTCGAACTGAACAGTGCACACAGCAAAAACATGATGGGAATGCATGACGTATACGAACCACTCGATCCGCCTTATCGCCGTGAAATTCCGATCTATAAACCAAGTGACCGCATCGGACTACCTTACATACAGGTCGATCCGAAAAAAATCGTAGGTATAGTAGAGACAAACTGGCCCGACGAAGCCCGCTCATTTGCAGCAGCCGATCCTATCACCGATAAAATCGGCCAGAACGTAGCCGACTTCCTGGCTGCCGATATGAAACGCGGTATCATTCCTTCTACATTCCTTCCGTTACAATCGGGAGTAGGCAACATCGCCAATGCAGTTTTGGGTGCATTGGGACGTGACCAAACAATTCCTGCCTTCGAAATGTATACTGAGGTTATCCAGAACTCTGTGATCGGTTTGATTCGCGAAGGACGTGTAAAATTCGGCAGTGCCTGTTCGCTGACCGTAACCAACGATTGTCTGCAGGGTATATATGACGATATGGACTTTTTCCGTGATAAACTGATCCTCCGTCCGTCAGAAATCTCTAACAGCCCCGAAGTAGTTCGCCGTTTAGGCATCATCTCTATCAATACAGCCATTGAGGCGGATATCTATGGTAATGTAAACTCTACCCACATTGGCGGAACCAAAATGATGAACGGTATCGGCGGTTCGGGCGACTTTACACGTAATGCGTACATCTCTATCTTCACTTGTCCGTCAGTGGCTAAGGAAGGTAAGATCAGTTCTATCGTTCCGATGGTTTCTCACCTGGATCATAGCGAACACTCTGTCAACATCGTTATTACCGAACAGGGGAGTAGCCGATCTGCGCGGTAAGAGTCCGAAAGAGAGAGCACAAGCAATCATCGAGAATTGTGCACACCCGGATTACAAACAGATTTTATGGGATTACCTGAAACTGGCAGGTAATAAGTCACAGACTCCTCATGCCATTCAAGCCGCTTTAGGAATGCACGCCGAACTGGCTAAAAGCGGAGACATGAAAAACGTGAACTGGGCAGAATATGAACGATGAACCATTAATGGTAAACCGTTAACGATCAATGAGACGATGAACCGACTGTGGTTTCCACAGAGGGTTCATCGTTCGTCATTGATGGTTTGCCAGTATCTCACATACTTTATTTTGAAAATTCCTTGCTTTAGCGGCTGAAAGTATATTCTGGTTCATTATGGCAAAAGCCACTTGGTGTCCATTAGCCATCTTAAGATAACCGGCTAATGTATTGATAGCAGTATAAGAACCGGTCTTGGCATGTACATTCTTAAACGCCGCCCCTTGTTTCATCCGATTTTTTAATGTTCCATCGATGCCTGCAACCGGAAGGGCCTTATATAATTTCCGGAAAATATCTGTCCGCGAATAAGCAAACTTCAGAAAATCAACCAGTAGGGCAGGAGAGAGGTAGTCGTAGTTGGACAATCCACAACCATCAGCTATCTTATAGTTATCCGGATCATGTCCCAAATCCTGAATCAACCGATATATTTCCTCAATTCCGTCCTTAGCCGAAACCTGCTTCTTACCTGTGGCCCGGGCACCTAAACGGCAAAGCAGTGCTTCCGCATTCAAATTATCACTCTCTTTCATAATCTGGTCTATCACATCCTGAACCGGGCACTCCCAACGTGCCATACAGATAGAAAGACTGTCGGACCGGAAA
>ENA-OQJP01000393-OQJP01000393.1-human-gut-metagenome-genome-assembly--contig:-NODE-393-length-12797-cov-8.042699_pt1 | contig 12797 bp, 14 predicted proteins | sample MGYA00242611_ERZ504778 | MGnify/ENA primary metagenome ERZ504778 (study PRJEB26092, sample SAMD00036349) | human gut metagenome | host: Homo sapiens | study: EMG produced TPA metagenomics assembly of...
CTGCGTTGCTTTCCCTTGCAATCCGCCTAGGATTGCTTCGGGAAAGCGCCTTGCCTGCCGGCAAAAATCCTCGCCCATTCGGCACTCTCCGGCTATGAAAACAACTTCGGCCGGGGGAAGAGCTTTTCCGCTCCTCTCCGGCACGGTTTTATTCTATCTGCTAATTGTGAAAATCAATCGTTTCCCCAGTGAAGAATGTGTGAAATAAGGTCTAAGGAGACTTCCATGAAACTTTCTGTGACCGAAAGCGGCTTTGCCCTTTATAAAGAGGCCGGCATCATCGGCCGGTGCGGCGTCACCCCCACCCCAAAAGGTGCGGACATCACAGCTCTGTCCGTCCTGCCCCAGTGGCGGCGGAAGGGCTACGGCTCCTACCTGTTAAAAGAGATATTGCGCCGGTTCGGCGGTTATGGCCGGGAGGCTGCGACGGTGTTCACCGCGCCCCTGCCCGCCGACGAGGGCGAAGGGCTGTTCTGGCAGAAATTCGGCTTTGCGCCTGAGGATGGGCGGCTCATCCGCCGCCGCACCCCCGATTTGACGGCGGTGCGCTTCGTGCAGGACTATCTTGCCGCCCATCTCCCCCACCCGAAGCTCTGCATCGACGCCACCTGCGGCAACGGCGGCGACACGGCGTTCCTCTGCCGCCTTGCCGGCCCGGAAGGCCGGGTGCTGGGCTTCGACATCCAGCCCGAGGCCATCACTTCCACCCGCGCCCGGCTCGAAAAGCAGGGCCTCACGGCAGAGCTTATCTGCGACAGCCACGCGAACCTCTTACAGTATGTCCGGCCCGGCACGGCGGACATCGTGATGTTCAACTTCGGCTGGCTGCCCGGGGCCGACCACAGCGTCTTCTCCACAGCAGACAGCAGCATCCCTGCGCTGGAAGCCGCCCTCGCGGCGCTGCGCGCCGGCGGCGTGCTCAGCGCCATCCTCTACAGCGGCCGCGTCATCGGCACGGACGAAAAGCAGAGCATCCTCGGCTGGCTGCGGGCTCTCCCGCTGGAAAAATATACCGTACTGGTGTGCGATTTTGCCAACTGGGCCGACACCGCGCCCCTGCCCTGCCTTGTTCTGAAAAAATAGCAAAAACTCTTGCATCCATGTGGATTTTCTGTTAAAATAAGCGTTGTATGTAATTTTATAGGAGAGTTTCCCATGGAAACAGACCCTATTGTTTGCTGATACATCCACCCGGCCCTTCGCGGGGCCGCATCTCAGGAGAACGAAACTTTTATGACAAATCGTGAAGAAATCGAGCGCCGCCGGACGTTTGCTATCATCAGCCACCCCGACGCCGGCAAAACGACGCTGACCGAAAAGCTGCTGCTGTACGGCGGAGCCATCAATCAGGCAGGCTCTGTCAAGGGCAAGCAGAGCGCAAAGCACGCCGTGTCCGACTGGATGGACATCGAGAAGCAGCGCGGCATCTCCGTCACTTCCTCTGTGCTGCAGTTCAACTACGCAGGCAAGTGCGTGAACATTCTGGACACCCCGGGCCATCAGGACTTCTCGGAGGACACCTACCGCACCCTGATGGCAGCCGACTCGGCTGTCATGGTCATCGACGCCGCAAAGGGCGTCGAGGCCCAGACCATCAAGCTGTTCAAGGTCTGCACCCTGCGCCATATCCCCATCTTCACCTTCATCAACAAGATGGACCGCGAGGCCCGCGACCCCTTCGAGCTGATGGAGAACATCGAAGAAATTCTGGGCATCAAGACCTACCCCATGAACTGGCCCATCGGCTGCGGCAAGGAGTTCAAGGGCGTGTTCGACCGCAACACCCGCAAAGTGCTTGCTTTCTCCAGCGATGGCCGTGCCAACGGCGTCAAGAAGGTCGAAGAGACCGAGGCCGAGCTGGGCGATGCCGCACTGGACGAACTGCTGACCCCCTACCTGCACCAGCAGCTGGTGGACGAGATCGAGCTTCTGGACGGTGCTGCCGAGGAATTTGACCTCGACCGCGTGCTGCGCGGCGAGCTGAGCCCCGTGTTCTTCGGCTCTGCGCTGACCAACTTCGGCGTCGAGCCCTTCCTCGAGAACTTCCTCCGCCTCACCCCCACCCCGCTGGCCCGCGTGGACAGCCTGACCGGCGAGGCCGTTGACCCCTGCCGCGATGAGTTCTCGGCCTTCATCTTCAAAATTCAGGCCAACATGAACAAGGCCCACCGCGACCGTATCGCCTTCATGCGCATCTGCTCGGGCAAGTTCGAGCGCGGCATGGAAGCCTACCATGTGCAGGAGGGCAAGAACATCAAGCTGGCCACCGGCACCCAGCTGATGGCGCAGGACCGCGCCATCGTCGATGAAGCCTACGCAGGCGACATCATCGGCCTGTTCGACCCGGGCATCTTCTCCATCGGCGATACCCTGTGTACCGGCAAGAAGAAGGTCGAGTTCGCCGGCATCCCCACCTTCTCCCCCGAGCACTTTGCCCGCATCGAGCAGAAGGACACCATGAAGCGCAAGCAGTTCGTGAAAGGCATGGAGCAGATCGCTCAGGAGGGCGCTATCCAGATCTTCCGCGAAGTGGGCGGCGGTATGGAAGAAGTCGTGGTCGGCGTCGTCGGCGTGCTGCAGCTGGAAGTGCTGGAGTACCGTCTGAACACCGAGTATAACGTCGAGATCCGGATGCAGCAGCTTCCCTTCGAGCAGCTGCGCTGGATCCAGAACGACCCCGACACTTACGTCCTGCGTGACCTCGACCTCACCAGCGACACCAAGGCCGTCGAGGACATGAAGGGCAGCCGCCTGCTCCTGTTCACCTCCGATTGGGCTATCCGCTGGGCTGAAACGCACAATGAGACGTTAAAGCTGAGCGAATTTGGCAATATTTAAGTTACAGGTTCCCAAGAGCTGCTGTGCAGAAGACCTGCATGGCAGCTCTTTTTGGAATAAATCTAAAATGCAACAATATGTACCAGTCAGCGACAACACCCCCCTTCGCGGGGCGCTGCCGGAAAAGAAGGTAACGATCTATGGAAAAACGTAACATTGGCAAAAGCGGCCTCTCCGCACCATTTCTGGGGCTTGGCACCTGGGCCATCGGCGGTGGCAGCTGGTGGGGCGACAACGACGACGCCCTGTCGGTAAAAGCCATCGAGACTGCCGTGGAGCAGGGCATCACCTGGATAGACACCGCCCCCATCTACGGCCTTTACCACAGCGAAGAGGTGGTGGGCGAGGCTTTGCGCCACATCGACCGGGACAAGGTCATCCTCTCCACCAAGTGCGGCCTCGAGTGGCGGCACGAAAGCCCCGTTCTCCACAAGGTGGTGGACGGCGTGCAGACCTACCGCGACCTGTCGGCCAAGAGCATCATCGAGGATGTGGAAGACAGCCTGCGCCGTCTCGGCACCGACCATCTGGACGTGCTCTACACCCACTGGCAGACGCCGGACCTTTCCATCTTCCCGCTGGAAGAGACCGTTGAGGCCATGATGAGGCTCAAGGAGCAGGGCAAGATCCGTGCCATCGGCGCGTCCAACACCACCGCCGAGTTCATCCGCGGCTACTGCAAATACGGCCAGCTGGATGTCATTCAGGAAAAGTACAGCCTGCTGACCCGCCGCATCGAAAAGCAGCTGCTGCCCACCTGCAAGGAGCTGGGCGTGTCCATTCAGGCTTATTCTCCCTTGGAGCAGGGCCTGCTCACCGGCAAGGTGACCATGGACACCACCTACCCCGAGGGCAGCACCCGGAACACGAACCCCTGCTTCCAGCCCGCCCGCCGGATGCAGGCCATCCGGCTGCTGGACAGCTGGTCTGACCTCTGCGAGAAGTACCACTGCACCAAGGCGCAGCTGGTCATCGCCCTGACGGCCCGGATGATCCCCGGCCTGCACGTTTTGTGCGGCGCACGGACGCCGGAACAGGCCATCGACAACGCCGGTGCGCTCCACATCGCACTGGAAGGCGCCGACGCCGTCCAGATGAAGTGGGACGTGGACGCCATTTCCTGAGCAAAACCGCAGATATGAAACGAGCAGAGCCTCCACCGAAAGGTAGAGGCTCTGCTCGTTTTATATCTGGATTCTTTATGATAAACTGGAAGTTGTTATTGTAAATCATTTTTTGATATTTCAATCGATGGATAGTGCTCTAAACTTGTTAAGTCAACATCTAATGGAGTAACGTATTCCATATAAAATTTTTCAGGATTTTTATCTTGCAATTTTTTAAGTTTATTCTTAATTTTTTCCTCCTCTGTAGAAACAAAAACCACTGATACTACTCCTACCTTTTCACTTGGATTCATTCTGCTATCTTCAACATTTCCACATAAAATCATTCTAACTGTATTCATAATAATCCTCCTCCACATATAACTTCCGATTTGTAAATCATAAACTCAAATTACAGATTCCTACAATTTGCAAATCATTATATACTCTTCGTCATTCTCATCGACAATTTCAAATCCTACTTTTAGATACATATGAACTGCATAATTCATCTTCTGAACAGATAATGACACTTGCTTATATCCTTGCATTTTCAGTTTTTTTAGCATCTGCTCCATTAGATTAGTTCCAATACCATAGTTTCTATACTGTTTTAAAAGTGAAATTGCAAATGATGGTGTTTCAGCATCAATATGTCCATAATCATTCATAATACGACACCATACTGCACCAACAATTTCATTATTGGCTTCAGCAACCAAACACAAGTCTCCTTTATTCTTACCAAAATCTTTAACATACACCTGTAATTCTGGTTGATTTATAATCTCTTTTGGTGGTATAGGAACCCCTTCTGGAATAAAAATTGCTTCGTATAAAAAAGTATTTAGCACCTTGGACTCGTTTTGTCTTAATTCTCTTATTGAATAATCCATATAAACCTCCGATTTATTTTTATAAATCAGTTGCTATTCCACACATCCAAACACCTCCACAAACAACGATTTGCCGACCTCACCCATTCTCCTTCCAGAACAGTCCGCCGCTGGTCTGGAAGAGCAGCCACGGATTGATGCTCTTGCTGCCGAGCTTGAAGTCCATGGTCAGGTCTTCGCCCAATGCGCCCACAGCCTGCCCGCGCTCCACGCTTTGGCCCTCGCTCACCGAGAGAGCATCCAGCCCGTAGAGGTAGCTGCGCAGCCCGCAGCCGTGGTCGATGACGACGGTGTTGCCGGTGAGGGCAAGGTCCCGGGCCAGCACCACGACGCCGTTGGCCGGGGCGCGGCAGGGGTCGCCCGGGATGGTGTAGAGCTTCGTGGAGTTCGACTTGCTGCCCTGCTTGCCGCCGGTGACTTTGGTCTGGCCGAAGTCCACGAGGGTCATGTAATTCTCCGCCGGGCAGGCGAAGCCGCCGCTCCACAGCTTTTCGCGGGCGGGCTGCTCATAGAGGGGCCAGACGGCGTTGCGGAACTCGGTGTTGGCAGCTTCGGAGGCTTCCGGTTCGGCTTCGATTTCAACCGTGCCGAAGTCCTTCGGGATGACGGTGATCTTCTTCACCACCGTCTCGCCGCCCACAGTAAAGGTCACTTCATGCGCACCGGCAGCGGCATTGTAGGCCGCCGGGATATAGGCGCGCCACCCGCTGCCCAGACGGACGGCCTGCACATTGCCGAGGTCTGTTTCCACCGTGGGGGCCGTCTCACCCACCATGCCGGTGAAAGCCGCGGCCACCGTGCCGCCCTGCTCCATCCGTTCGGCGGAAAGCTCCACCTCGGCGCTGGCCTGCAGCGTGAAGCGGAAGGAATAATTGTACCAGCCGATGGGCTTCGCGGGCTTTTCGAGCCGGACGTCCTGCCGCAGCTCGCCGGTGCTGCCGCCCTCGAACTGGGTGGCCAGCATATTTTCCGGCAGACGCCAGACGGTCAGCTCGGCCTTATAGCCGCCGTTGGCCGGGAACAAAAATCATCGTAGGTGGCCGCGGTCCCCTCGAAGACCACATTGCCCGCGCTGTCGGTGATGGTCAGCGGGCCATAGCTGTACCACTCGGGCAGGGCGAAGGCCGGGTGGGCGTCGTAGAGGACGCCAAGCTTCTGCACCGTGAGGGTGCGGGGGCTGGCGAAGACTTTATCCACCTGCCCGCCCAGCAGCGGCACCTGCCAGCACCAGCCGTTGGGCTCCAGCTCCTGCCCGGCGAACTGCACCTCAGACGCGGGCTTCGCGCCCTCCGAGGTGAACGAATAGCTCACGCCCAGCACCGCCGCAAGCAGCACCATGACGCCCAGCGCGACGCCGATGAGCCATAACAAAAGCTGCTTCATATATGTATCTCTCCTCTTGTAGCGGCCTCACCCTCTCAGTCACCTTCGGTGACAGATTCCCCTTTTTGTCGCTTGCGCGACATCTTCCCCCGGCCGGGGGAAGTCTTTCCTCAAAGGGAGAGCCAAAAACGTGACCGTCAGGCCATAGCCTCTCCCTTTGGGAGCAACAATGATGACCGCCGCCAGTGGCGGAAACAGGGAATCATTGTTGGGGCAGTGGCCAGCAAGACGCAAGTGCTTTTTAAGCACGAAGCGGATGCTGGGTGCCGCAACCCGGGTAGTGGCACGCCGCAGGCGTGACGGAGAGGGCAAGCCCGCTTTCCTATATTTGCAGATATAAAAAGGCGCACCGGAACAGCCCTGTTACAGACTGCCGGTGCGCCCTTCGTCATTTTGTTCTGTTTCGGCCCGCGTTATTCGGCAGTATCCTCAGCGGGAGCAGCCTCTTCTGCAGCCTCGTCTTCGGCCTCAGCAGGCTCTTCCTCAGCGGGGGCGGCGGTATCCTCGCCGAACAGCAGACGCTCGTACTCGTCCAGCTCCTTCTCACGGCGGCGCAGATAAACAGCCACAGCAGCCAGCGCACCAGCCACAGCAGCCAGCGTTGCGATAACAGCGATCAGACAGGATTTCTTCATAGGTTCAGCACACTCCTTTTTGGTCGAACCAGCGGTCCGGCTATTTTCAGCGGTCGTTCCGCGGCACAGGCTCGGTCTATTCTGAAACTATTATACCCGTACTTCACGAAAATTACAACCAAAAAGGCAAAATTTTGCTTTTTTCAGAGTCCCAGCTTTTTCTTATACGCCTTGAATGCGCCGGGCAGGGTGTATTCGTTCTGCAGCTGTTCGCGGCTGGCCCAGACACAGTCCGCCGGGGCTTCCGCACTGCCGACGCAGACAGAATAGCCGCTCATCCGCCACTCGATGTGGCTGAAAATATGCTTTGCCGCCGGCAGAGGTTCGATGCCCTCACAGGCAAGGCCCAGCGCTTCCAGCCGGGCGCAGACTTCTTCGGCGCTGAGGGCTTCGCCCTCCCACAGAAGCGGCTGCCACAGACCGGCCAGCAGACCTTTTTCGGGCCGCTGCTGCAACAGGAAGCGCTCTTCGGCATCTTCGGCCAGCACTACCGTCACCGGCTCGATGCGCCGTGCCTTGGGCGCAGCCTTATGGGGCAGTTCCAGCGCCGTACCGGCCCTGCGGGCTTCACACAGAGAGGCCAGCGGACACCGCTCACAGAGCGGTGCGCCGTTCGGCACACAGACCAGTGCGCCCAGCTCCATCAGAGCCTGGTTGTAGTCGCCCGCCTTTTCGGGGGGCTGATGCTCCATGACCCGGGCCGTAAAAGCTCGTTTTACCGCCGGTTCTGTAATAACGCCGGGGTCATTATACAGTCTGGAAAACACCCGCAGCACATTTCCGTCCACCGCCGGGACAGCCAGCCCGAAGCTGATGGACGCAATGGCTCCTGCCGTGTAGTCCCCGATACCGGGCAGAGCGCGGAGGGCGTCGTAGTCGGCCGGCAGCTGCCCGTCGTACTGCTCACAGACGATGCGGGCGGCCTTTTGCAGGTTGCGCACCCGGCTGTAGTAGCCCAGCCCCTCCCAGAGCTTGTGGAGCTTTTCTTCTTCGCACGCCGCCAGCGCCGGGATGTCCGGCAGGGCGGCGAGGAAGCGCTCATAATAGGGCAGCGCCGCCGAGACGCGGGTCTGCTGCAGCATGATCTCGCTGAGCCAGACGTGGTAGGGGCTGGGGTCGGTGCGGAAGGGCAGGATGCGCTGGTTCTTGTAGAACCATTCCAGCAATGCCGGGGCGATGTTTTCCACTTGTTTTGCTCTCCTTGTTGAAAAATGTAAAGGCGGCTTGCCCTCTCAGGCCGCTTCGCGTCCAGCTCTCCCAAAGGGAGAGCCTTTTGCCTGCCGGGAAGCCTTTTGCCTCTCCCTTTGGGAGCAACAATGATGACCGCCGCCAGTGGCGGAAACAGGGAATCATTGTTGGGGCAGTGGCCAGCAAGACGCAAGTGCTTTTTAAGCACGAAGCGGATGCTGGGTGCCGCAACCCGGGTAGTGGCGCGGCGTCAGCCGTGACGGAGAGGGCAAGGACGCTAACCAAAAACCGGGCCGCTGCGAAAAGCAGCAGTCCGGTCTTAGTGTGCTCTGTCTTAGAAGCCGTAAGCCGTGCGGGGGAAGGGCAGCACGTCACGGATGTTCTGGATGCCCGTGAGGTACATGATCATGCGCTCGAAGCCCAGACCATAGCCTGCGTGCTCCACGCCGCCGAACTTGCGGAGGTTCAGGTACCAGTCGTAGCTGGACTTGTCCAGACCCAGCTCGTCCATACGGGTCACGAGCTTGTCGTAGTCCTCCTCACGCTGGCTGCCGCCGATGAGCTCGCCGATGCCGGGGACCAGCATATCGGCTGCGGCCACGGTCTTGCCGTCGGCGTTCTGCTTCATGTAGAAGCTCTTGATCTCCTTCGGGTAGTCGGTGACGAAGACGGGCTTCTTGAACACCACCTCGGTCAGGTAGCGCTCGTGCTCGGTCTGGATGTCCACGCCCCACTCCACGGGGAACTGGAACTTCTTGTTGTTCTTCTTCAGGATCTCGATGGCGTCGGTGTAGCTGATGCGGCCAAACTCGCTGTTTGCCACCAGCTCAAGGCGCTCGATGAGGCCCTTGTCGATGAACTGGTTGAAGAAAGCCATCTCATCGGGGCAGTTGTCCAGAACGTAGCGGATGACGTACTTGGTCATGGCCTCGGCGGTGTCCATGTAGCCGTTCAGATCACAGAACGCCATCTCCGGCTCGATCATCCAGAACTCGGCGGCGTGGCGGGTGGTAAAGCTCTTCTCAGCGCGGAAGGTGGGGCCAAAGGTGTACACCTTGCCGAACGCCATTGCCATGGCCTCGGCTTCCAGCTGGCCGGAAACGGTCAGGTTGACGGGCTTCTCGAAGAAGTCCTTGGTGTAATCGACGGTGCCGTCCTCGTTCTTGGGGACGTTGTCGAGGTCGAGGGTGGTGACGCGGAACATCTCGCCGGCGCCCTCACAGTCGGAAGCGGTCAGCAGCGGAGAGTGGGCGTAGACGAAGCCGTTCTCCTGGAAGAACTTGTGGATGGCGTAAGCGGCCACGCTGCGGACGCGGAAAGCGGCGTTGAAGGTGTTGGTGCGGGGGCGCAGGGTGGGCATGGTGCGCAGATACTCCATGCTCATCTTCTTTTTCTGCAGCGGATACTCGTCGGCGGGGCAGTCGCCCAGGATCTCGACGGAATCAGCGTTCAGCTCAAAGGGCTGCTTTGCCTGCGGAGTCAGCACGATGCGGCCCACGACACGCAGGCTGCTGTACAGGCCGGTGTGGACGACCTCATCGTAGTTTGCCAGCCTGCCGGCTTCCAGCACGACCTGCAGGGTCTTGAAGCAGCCGCCGTCGGACAGGGCGATGAAGCCGATGTTCTTGGAGTCGCGGATGTTCTTTGCCCAGCCGCATACGGTGACGACCGTACCATCGGCGGGGGTGTTCTTGTACAGCGAAACGATCTCAATGCGTTCCATTTTCAGATTACCTCCGATATAAAGTAAAAAGACAGCTTTTCTCCCTGAAAGTTCAGGGCGAACAAGCTGTCTTGTAATGTCCGCGGTGCCACCTGAATTACCGGAAGTGTCCGGTCGCTCACGCGCTCAAGTAAAAGCGCTGCTCCGTTAACGCTGAGCCTGCGGCGCACCTACTGGCGGCGCATTTTTCTCACTGCGCCCTGTTCAGTTTGCTGCTCCCGGGTGTTCGTTCACGCACCGTCCGCGCACGGCTCCCAGCTCTGCCGCGCTCTCTGTGGCGTTGTGATGCGCTACTTTTCCCAATCACTGCATTTACCATTAAAATATAGCACTTTGCCGCCGTTTCGTCAAGCATCCGGGCCAAGCAGGGCCTGCACAAGGCCGTTGGCCGCCAGCTGCCCGGCGTAGAGGGCCTCGTTGAGGTTATTGCCGTGGCCTCCTATCTCGATGAGCAGACTGCCGGTGGTGAGGTCCTGATTATAAAAGCGGTAGCTGAACAGCACAGGCCGGGTGAACCCGGGGTACATCCCCTCCATGCTCCGCTCCCATGCGGCGGCGAAACGGAGGTTCTGCCGCCAGCCGGGCAGCCGGACGCTGCCGCCGTTGTCGCACCCGCAGATGATCATGACCTGCGCGGCCTGCCGCCCGTCCACGGTGCAGACCGGGGCCATCCGGGAACCGCCCTCTGTCTCGATGGCGTCCCGGTGGACGTCCAGCACCACCTTGATGCTGGGGTACTGGGCCAAGTACCGCTGGACGACGGCCCGGCTGTTCTCGTAGCTGCCGGTGTAGCTGGGGTAGTCGTTCAGGGTCTCGTCGTGGAGGGTGTTCAGCCCGGCGGCGTTGAGGGTGTCGGCCATCACCCGGCCCACGGCACACATATTCAGGTTCGTGTCGGTGGTACGGGCGCCGTCGCCGGGCGAATACCACAGCCCCGCCGAGAGGCGGTAGTCCTCGGTGGCGTGGGTGTGCATGATGAGGATCTGAGGGTCAGGGCTGTCCTTTTCGACGCCAAAGGGCAGTGGGGCCTGTATCTCTGCCGCGATGTCCGCCGCAGTCTGTCGGGTGTTGTTCTTGATGCTGCCCGCGCCGCAGGCAACGTACTTTTCACCGCTGCCTTGCGGGTAATTTTTTCAATCACTGCGCCCGCGCCTTCGGGCCGGGCGTCGTCGCCCAGAAGCTCCACAAGATAGCTTTCGATGCCGCCTGTCGGGGCGGCGGCTTCGGGCAGAGAGGCGGCAGTCCCGGTGCTTTCAGGGGCGGCTTCGGCCACAGATGCGGCCTCCTCCTGCGCCGCGCCGGAGACGGCCTTTCGGCTCAGGGAGAGCGCCGTCTGCGCCGCCGGGACAGGCCCGGCGATGACCGCCGCCAGCCCCAGCACAACACTGTGGGCCGTGATGGTCAGAGCCGCAAAAAGGGCCGCTGCGCCCAGAAAGGGCAGCAGATGGCTCTGCCCGGCCTCGCCATAGCGCATAGACTGCCCCTCCCCCTTTTGTTTTATCCATACAATATGATGGACAGCCTGGTTTTATCCCACCAGCCAGCAGAGCTGGGCGATGCTGAGCCTCGGCTGCAAGGCGCGGTTAATGGCCGCGCCCAGCAGGGCGGCCCCGTGGGCGATGACGCTGTCCAGTTCCCGGGGCGTCACCACGAGGTCTTTGCCCTCCTGCGCCATCATCAGGGTGGGGATGCCCGCCGCGATCACCGGCAGGCCCAGACGGGCCGCGTCCAGATGCTTGCTGCTGCCGGGCTGGGCCGGGCAGAGGCCGGTGTCGGAGAACTGCAGCGTCCGGCCCAGACGCTGGGGTTCCGACGAGCAGAGGCTGTCCACGCAGATGAGGGCCGTGGGCCGCACTTCCCGCACCAGCGCACCGGCCAGCTGCTGCAGGCTCAGACCGGTGGACGCCGAGACTCCCGGGGCCACCGCCGCCACCGGGCGGATGCCCTTCACCGGCGGACGGCCTGCGCCCATCGTGACAAAAATTTTCTGAACGGTGCGGGGGCCGAGGGCGTCGGCGGTGACCCGGCGGTTGCCCACACCCAGCACCAGCACGGCCCCTCCGGCGGCAGAAGCGCCCGCAGCTCGTCCGCTGCCTGCTCGATGACCTCGGCGTCCCGCTCGTCCAGCACGCTGACGCTGGGGACCTCCAGCGTGACGTACCGCCCCCGGGGCTTCTCGAGGCCCTCCCGGGCGATCTCCACCCGCGTCACCGTCACGCCGCCCCGCTTTGCCGTGGCCGCGCGGACTCCGCCGGGCAGGTCAGCCGCGGCCGTGTAGAGCTCGTCCGCCATATCTGTCAAGCGCATGATTTTCCCTCTTTTCTGCTCTGTTTGCCGCCAAAAAGCCGGTTTTGGGGCCTCGCGGCACAAAAAGTATGGGAAAATCAAAACTTTTTGAAACAAAAATCGAAAAAATGCTTGCGCTGGAACGGCAAATATGGTATCATAAGGTGCGCTGTTATAGGTAGCCAAGGAGGTGGAACGAATGCCTAACATCAAATCTCAGAAGGACCGTGTCGTGCAGGCTGCTGCAGAGCAGGCTCACAACAAGGCCATTAAGACCAACCTGAAAACAGTCGTCAAGAAGGCAGACGCTGCCATCGATGCGAATGCCGCTGACAAGGACGCAACCGTCCTGGCTGCTGTTTCCGCGATCGACAAGGCTCGCGCTAAGGGTGTCATCAAGAAGAACACCGCTAGCCGCAAGATCAGCCGTATGGCAAAGCGTGCTAACAAGAACGCTTGATCGCAGTTTGATTGACGAACAAAACCCCTGTACCGGGACCCCGGTGCGGGGGTTTTTGTTTTTTATTTTTCCGGGTGCGGGGTCGGTCAGATTGCTGTTGCCGCAGGGCTTGGTTTCCCTTAAGCAAGTTCTCGCGCTGGTGGCGCGGGGCAGGTTTTTTCTTTTGGTCAAATGGCTTGCGCTCCGCGCGGGCCAGAGGTAGGGAGGGGTGTTTCGACTCCCCCTCCCTACCTCTGGACTCCACTCTCCCCGCAACGAGTTAAGGGCTGCTCGCCCTTAACG
>ENA-OQJP01000394-OQJP01000394.1-human-gut-metagenome-genome-assembly--contig:-NODE-394-length-12763-cov-1.474596_pt1 | contig 12763 bp, 19 predicted proteins | sample MGYA00242611_ERZ504778 | MGnify/ENA primary metagenome ERZ504778 (study PRJEB26092, sample SAMD00036349) | human gut metagenome | host: Homo sapiens | study: EMG produced TPA metagenomics assembly of...
ACGTCAATCCATACATCCTCTTCCTCCGCATTCAGTCCCAGATACCGGGCCAGAGTGCGGGGATCGTCGCTGTTATTCCAACGGCTTACATACCGGTCGATCTCCTCAAAGGGAATCTCCCCTGACAGATACCGTTCCTTAAAGGTTCCTTCCCCCATTATTTCCTCCCCCGCACCGGTGCGGCCGGCTCCTGTTCCTGCTCCTTTATGTTGCGTGAAACCGTAATCTCCTGGTTGTCTATATGTTCCCTGGCCGCCTTTTTTTGCCTCGGCTATGTTGCGGTTCTTAAGGGCATTCAGTATGTGCTCATGCTCCACCAGAAGCACCTGCCTTTTGTCCTCGTCCTTTATATATTCCAGGCGGTAGCGGTACATCTGCTCACGCAGGTTGCCCAGCATCTGCACCAGCTTATCATTGCGGGTTCCCTGGTAGATGACATCGTGATACTGCTCATCTGACTGGGCAATGCTCATGGCTTCCCCCCTGTCAATGGCGCTTTTAAAGTTACCCTGCATCCGTTCCAGTTCAGCCATGTCATCCTCCGACATCCTCTGGCAGGCCAGCTCAATGGCCAGCTCCTCCAGGGAGCGGCGCACCTCCAGCACATCCCGCAGGCTCTTCTCAGATATCTTGGCCACCTCGGCGCCCTTCCTGGGTATCATAAGCACCAGGCCCTCCAGCTCCAGCTTACGGATAGCTTCCCTGATCGGAGTCCTGCTGACGCCTAATTTTTCGGCCAGCTGAATTTCCATCAGCCTTTCCCCCGGAGCCAGCTCCCCCTTCAGTATGGCCTGCCGCAGGGTGTTGAACACCACGTCCCGAAGCGGAAGATACTCATTCATATTAACCTTGAAATTATTTTCCATTTAAAATGCCCCCTTTCCAGCATTATGCCATGTCCTGTCCATTCCTTTTCACATTAAAGAAATTGGTCAGATACACTTGTTTTGCCAGCTCCGATGCCTTGCCGAAACCGCAGATCCTCATAGGCTGCCTGGGCCGCCCTTGGATTGGCAAAAAGGCCGAATACCGTCGGACCGCTTCCGCTCATCATTGCCCCCAAAGCCCCATAGTCACGCATGACCTGTTCAATCCTTGAAATAGCCGGATACCGTTCTCCGGTGACCAGCTCCAGCACATTCCCGAACCTGCCTGCCACTCCCGCAGATTCTGGCTGCGGATAGCGTCTATCATGCCGTCTATGTCAGGATGGTCCGAAGGCGCAAGCTTCATGGCGTCCAGACTCTCATATACCACCTTGGTGGACACGCTGATTCCCGGCTTGGCTATGAGCACCTGGCACTGGGGCATGGGAGGCAGGGGCGACAGCCTCTCGCCGATTCCCTCGGACAGGGCAGTCCCCCGCATAAGGCAGTAGGGGATGTCCGCTCCCAGGGTCACGCCCCGTTCCATCAGTTCTCCGGTGGACAGGCCCAGGCCAAACATTTTATGACTCCAAAGAGAACAGAGGCAGCGTCCGTACTTCCTCCGGCCATGCCGGCCGACACGGGAATGAACTTGCGCAGATGGATGGACAGGCCCTGGCGTATACCGAATTCCTCCATCAGCAGTCTGGCCGCTTTATGGGCAAGGTTCTGCTCATTATCCGGCAGATAAAACAGGTTGGTCTCTATCTTAATGCCCGGCTCCTGGGTAACGTACAAATCAATCCGGTCATGAAGCCCCACGGTCTGCATAATCATCCGCACCTCGTGATAGCCGTCAGCCCGCCGTCCCAGTACATCCAGAGCCAGATTAATCTTTCCATATGCTTTTAAGCGTAAATGTTTTATCATCCGCGGACTCCCCTCTATGTACATTGTTTACATTTCTGTTTTTATAATACATTATATTGTATACAATACTTTCACTCTATTTGCAAGAGGAAATTGCAGAAAAATGCAGAAAACCGGCAGAAATTTTCCGGCCGGTTTTAATAATGGTAAGAATCAGATTATTTCCCCTTCAGATTCCGAATTGCTTCCTTCATCTCCTCGTCCTCTTCTCCCAGCAAGGGGTGGCATCTGTATGCTCCTGCTCTTCCTCCTTAGGCATGTACTTCCTGAAAATAGCAGTGAAGAAATACGAGTTTACAAAGGCAATGAGGGGCATCCCAAACAGGAATAAGAGCATGGCAAACTGAGGGAAATAAAACAGCCCGAAATATGTGGCTGCCGCGATTCCCAGATCAGTGGCCAGTATCCCGATAGTCTGGAACAAATGGCGCACGGACATAAAGAACGCATTGAACAGGGTCCGCTTAACCGGATTATAGAACCTGGCCTGCAGCGGAAACACATAGGTAATGATAAACAGATAAATCAAAAGCAATCCGCCGGACACCGCGGTCATAGCTGTCCTAACTGCTCCGTTTAAAGACATCTGACCTGACACAAAGAACCAGAAATCAAAGCCCAGCACGATTCCGGCCGCCAGCAGGATAAGCCATATGGCTGTTGCCTGCTTAAAGTTGCTCTTAAAAGACCGGAAAAAGGACCGTATGGTGGAATCATCCTCATCCCGCACCAGTTTTAAGGTCACATAATAGACGGCAGTGGTGGAGGCCCCGGCTGTAAACACAGGAATGGAACAGACAATCCATAAAATGTTCAGTATGATTAAGTCTCCCAGCTTTCCTATAAACCGCCACACCGGATTATCATAATTAAATATACCTTGCAACATAAGCATTCCTCTTCTTTCTGTAAATACACCTGGTGATATTCTATCATATTAAGGGGAAAATGCAAAGGGCTGCCCTGATTTCATGAAATTTTTATATTCTCCTTAAGGCCGGATGTGGTATACTTACATGAAACGGCCTGTCCGTGCAAATACAGCAGAGAGAAACGGAAGGAATGCATAAGCTATGTCCATCAGAGAAGAAGCAGAAAACGAACGGCAGAAACTGAAAAACATGTCCTGGAAAGACAGGGCCTGGTATGTGTGGGAGTATTATAAATTCCACCTCCTGGCTGTGATTCTTGTCATCGGCGTCTTGAGCACCATAGGCACCATGATATACCGCCAGACCTTTACCACCCGCCTGTCCGTGGCGATTATCAACGACCGCTCCGCAGGCGCCTCCTCCAGCGCCCTGCTGGAATCCGATCTGCGGGAATACCTGGGATGCGGCAAAAAGGACCTGATTGAAATAAACGAGGGACTGATGGTGGATTTTAATGAGGAATCCACCTCCCAGTACGGATATGCCACCCTGGCCAAAATTTCCGCCCTGGTTGCCAGCAAAAGCCTGGACGTGGTCATCGGGGACCAGTCCGCCATAGACCACTACGAGACCGTATCCGCATACCAGAACCTGGAGGAATTGCTTTCTCCTGAGCTCTATGAGCGGGTGAAGGACCATATCTACCGGGCAAAGGACGGCGAGGGAAACCTTACGCCTGTTGCCCTGTCCCTGGAGGATACGGCTTTGGGAGAAAAGACAGGCATCATCATGGATCCTCCTTATCTGGCCGTCATACAAGGCTCTCCCCATAAAGAAGCTGCCATTCAGATGATTGAGTATCTGTTTCCATAAGACACGTCATTCCCAGGCCTTCCGCCACCTTGCGGGAGGCCTGGTTTTCTCTGCGGATCAGCGCGCAGAGCCGGACTCCCAGCACCTCATGGCTGTAATCCGCAATAGCCGTCACAGCTTCCGCGCAGTATCCCCGCTGCCGGTAAGGCAGGAAAACATGGTATCCCAATTCCAGCCAGGGAACAGACTGTCCCATGGAATCCAGACATTCCTCCATCTCCCTTTTAAGCCTGGGGTTGGACACTCCCGCCAGCCCCACCAGAACCTGGTCGTCCCTGCGTACCAGGGCCCATGTACCATACTCATAAAAGCCGTACTGGTTTCTGCAGTACAGTTCCAGTGTGTCTCTTAAACGGAATATGGCTTCCTGAGGTCCGTACTCCTCCTCCGGAATGTGACAGGCATCATCCGCGGTCAGCTCCCGTATAAGCAGCCTGTCTGTTCTGCATATATTCCACGGAAGCCCCAGATGGCGGCGTATCACCAGATCCAGCAGCTCGTCCGTGGCATCCTCAAAGTCCGGTATCACATAGGGAATGCCCTTTAACTCCCAGATGTCTGTCCTCTCGCTCTCAACGCCAACAACGGCCCTCCCGGCAGCTTTCGCCGCCAGAAGGGCCTCAGGTTCGTCTGATATGACTGCTGTACAGGTCTTTCCGTCTAAACAGATACTACGCTCTGTTACCATATTACCGCCTCATTGTCATATTAGCCGGGGATGCCTTCAATGACAATTCCCATCAGCACTTCTCCGGTTCCGGATAATCCACCCCAAAGGTTTCCACTGTCATGGACTTAATCTTCTGCTCCTGCAGGGGACGGTCACTGTAATCAGTCTGGACATCCGCGATTTTATTCACCACATCCATGCCCTCTGTCACCTTTCCAAAGGCTGCATATGAGCCGTCCAGGTGCGGCGATGCCTTGTGCATGATGAAGAACTGGGAACCGCCTGAGTTGGGATGCATGGCTCTTGCCATGGAAAGTACGCCCTCTGTGTGCACCAGGTCATTCTTAACGCCGTTCTGTGCGAATTCTCCCTTGATGGAGTAGCCAGGACCGCCCATGCCTGTGCCCTCAGGACAGCCGCCCTGAATCATGAAGCCATTGATGACCCTGTGGAAAATCAGTCCGTCATAATATCCTTTTTTTACAAGGCTGATAAAATTGTTCACTGTATTAGGAGCTATTTCCGGGTATAACTCCGCTTTCATTACATCTCCATTTTCCATGGTTATGGTAACTATAGGATTTGCCATTTTGTCTTTCTCCTTTTTCAATTAGAATCTTTATCCACTATAGCAAATTCTTCCGGCTTTGTCCAGCACGGCTTCACTTTATCCATCTGCTGAGGGAGTCACAAGCAGAGCTGCCTCCGAAAGCCCTCCCGCAGCCATGAAATCGCGCACCAGCTCCAGCGCATGGCAGTAGCACAGGGACAAAAGACGTGCAAACTCTTCTGTATCTCCGGCCTGCAGGCGCCGGAATGCCTCATGGCTGATTTGATTCAGCTCATTGCCTGCCTGGATTCCATTCTGGTAAAAGGAGTAATAATACCCCCAGTGAAGTATGCTGCTGACCTGCCGCAGTATAATTTGGTATGGTTCCAGGGTAAGATCTTCAATGATATGGTGCATCAGGATACTGAGGGGCACCGCATAAGGTCCTGCAAGCTCCTCCTCTATACAGTCTATCTCCTCCCTCCCGATAAAAGGCGCCGCCAGCAGGGCCGCCGGAGCGGATGCCAGGGCCATGAACTGGAGGCCGCTCAGATACATAAGGATATCCTTTTTGTGAACCTTGTTTTTCATGGACTGAAAGGCAGCCTGGTCATTAAACAGGGTCACCTGTGTTCCCTTTACATTGTACGTATGGCAGAAGCCCAGGCGGTTGAGCATGGATATGGACCTTCGTATGGTGGCGGTTGAGACCCCGTACTCCTGCGCCAGGACAGCCTCCGGAGGAAGAAAGGATCCATTCTTATAGATACCCAGGCCAATCCGGTCGATGAGATCCCCGGGCAATCTGAATATAAAAGTGGTCATGGCCCTGCTCCGAATTCCAGGAATATCCGTTTCTCTGCTCTATATCTCCTGTCGCAATTCTGGATTCAATCCAGTCCAGATACCTCTTATGTCATGCCCCAGGGACCGGTACATGCAGGCGAACCGTTCCCGGATTACCCGTGTATCGCCGGATGACACTGCCTCGGCCATCCACATGGGGTCATCATATTCCCCGCAGCAGGAGGAAAAGGGCGGCGTGTACTCCGGCTCCAGGAAAAAAGGAATTCTGGATCCAATCTCAAGGCTGGTGAATATATCCCTGAACAGCAGATTATGGGACGCATCCAGCAGATTATAAAGAGCATTGGATGAGGCCTTCCATCTGGCACGTACTTCCTTCCTTCTGTCCCTTTTCAGCCGTTTTGAAATATTCCACGGCAGTTTCCACACCGCATACCTGGACAGATAATGCAAACATCCTGGGCATCAGCAATTCCATTGTCTTATAAACCGCCAGAACCGATGTCTTTCTCTGAAGCACTGCCAGTATATCGGGTATATAGTCCTCTTCTCCTGTTTTGCCGTATACGATGACAGCAGGTCTGCGTTCCTCTGTCCGTATCATTCCCTGATCCCTTAATTCCGATAGCACATCCCTAACCGTACGGATTCCCACATGGTAGGTCTCGCACAGCTGGTTCATGGACGGCAGTGCTTCTCCATATTTATAATACCCGGTCTGAATCTGTTCCTTCAGATTTTCATACAGGTAATCGTGCAGCGTCTTTTTTCTTTCCATCGCACCCTCTCCCGGACACCCGGCATGTTCTGTCTGTTTCTGCTCCTTATAACTGTATTATACCACGGTTTAATTTCTATACTATATGTATATGTACACAAATATTTCGTTGATTTATCATATACAGTCACTTAAAATAAAATTATCAAAATTTATTAATGCCATACATTGGTATAAATTATGATATAAATATGGAGTTAACTTGGAAATGAAAAAAACAAAAGATTCTATATCAGATGATTATGAGAAGCCAATATTCAGACGCGGATGGTATATAGGATTCCTGTCCCTGGTCCTGGTCTCAGTTTTTGCCCTTTCCATCCTGAATGCAGCCAAGCTTCAAATCGAGTTGGACCGCTCTACACAGGACTACTTAACGGATGTGACCTCCCAGTTGTCCCGGGATATCCGGGATGCCATCAATAACAGAATAACCAGTCTGGTCATGACCGCTGACAGCTTTTCACAGTTTACACAAAACCAGGATACAGATACAATGTCAGGCTTTCTGAACCGCGCAGCCCAGATTTTGGAATTTAAACCTCTGATTTTCTTTGACAGGGAGGGCTTTTCTGTCTCCTCACAGACTGACGATGGTGAACCCCCTGTATCCCCGGAGGACTTTCTTAAGCTTCCCAGTGTCCGGGCCTCTTTCAGGGCAGCATACAAGCCAGCTATATAGGTGGAAAAAGTATTTTTTATTCCGTCCCTGTCTATCGGGACAACGGAGTAGACGGGGTTCTGGTGGGTGTTCGCAGCAAGGAAAACATGCATCCCTCATTTCCTCCAAAAGCTTCAGCGGCCAGATGCTGAGCTGCATTGTGGACAGCCAGGGGCAGGTAATCATATCTCCTACGGATCTAAAACCCTTTCTGCAGCTGGGGGATATCTTTAAACAAGAAAAAAATGAAAAAATAATTACAGACATACAGAAGATGCAGCGGGATATGAACGAAAACCGCAGCGGTGTCCTGAAATTTACTGCTGTCACCAAAGAAGAACTGCTCCTCTCCTATAATGCCTGAACATAAACGATTGGTTTCTTCTTACCATCATTCCTGCAGATATCATAAGCAGCGGGCCAAACCAATACATCCTTCAGTCCTTCGTCATCATAGGAGCCACCATACTTATATTCTCCCTCTTTTTATTTGCAGTATTCCGGTTCTATAACGCCCACAAAAGGCAGCTGGAGCTGATTGCATACAGGGATCCCCTTACAGGCGGGCTCAACAACGCGGCTTTCCAGGCCAGATACAGGGAACTCTCAAAGAACATGACACCCTGCACCTATTCCATTGTGCTGCTGAATGTCCGGGGATTTAAGATGGTCAACGAGCAGTTCGGCATCCGGAGCGGCAATCATACTCTCTCCTAAAAGGACACTCTGGCTCTGAATCTCTATCTTCTGGACTTGACTAAGACTGAAGTGGCCTCTTCCTATTACGATATTTACCTTGGACATTATAAAACCAGTGAAGGAAATGTGTTTTGGATTCCTATGGCTGGTACGGTAGAGGGTATTGTTGCCAATAAGGGGAATGGGAATTGAAAGCTTGGCTTCTGTGGACGGGAGCGTCTGGAAAAAGATTATGAAAGCGGAAAGCCACATCAGCTGGCCCCCAAGATATGGCTTCCTGCCTTTACCCTGAATCCGTGAAACTGGTTGTTTTATGATGCTAATCCCAAATCGGATTGGCTTATTCTTGATAAATAGTTCTTCAAAGACAGTATTTTAATGTATCTGGATTGATTTTGGTTCCAAATGACGGTTAGGAACACTAGAAATCCTTTCAAAAGGGCATGCTTTCCCCTTGGTTTCTCAAAGGCTACCTGGCAGGATGACATTTATGACCGGAAATCCGCAACCAGCTCATTGGTCTCAAATTTGCCGGATGGCAGCCGCTCCATATCCATATCGGTCTTGATCTCGCTATGGAACTGCTCACATTCGCCGTGGGCATGGTAGAGTCCTATGACTTCGCGGTCCGTCATTCCAAGGTTTGTCCACCAGGTATTGACTTCAATGTCGCCTTCCAGAAGGAACTGGCCATATTTATCAATGGTACGGTTTATGATCTCGTACCCGGCATGGACGGTGATGGTTTTTTCCGCATCATCCGCTGTTTTATAGGAAACCGGTTTCCAGTCGCTGCCGATATTAGACGGTTTTCCCTTTCACGGGGAGTTTCGATATCTTGGCTGTATTCCTGTGCCATCTGCAGCCAGTCCTCTTTGCTTTCCCTGCGGAGGTTGCGTTTTATGACGAAATAACAGCCCGCTTCCACCAGGATACCGATATTCTCTGCGGCATCGTTTCCTGAATCAAGGCGGATCAGGAGCGGTTCATCCGTAATCTCCCTGCACATACGGATGGTTTCCCGTAAAAACTCAGGGGTATGCTTCTGGCAATGCTGTTTTCCTTCCCGGAGTTCACAGTTGACCAGATAGCCCTCCGTTCCAATATATGCCATTATCGGCGAATAGCCGTCACATCCCTTATAAGTTCTGGAGACACCCTGCTTTTTGGTCTTGGAATTATCAAAGGGCGTGACATCAATATCCACAGGCACATAACCGTTCGGGAGTTTTCCCGGTACAATGCCATTATCCCTGAGCATCTTGATGTTTTCCGCAAGGATATAAGAACGCATGGATGAGCCAATGTCATCCATCCGCTGGCGCAGCGTCTCCTCAGAAGGGATGCTTCTGACAATGCCAAGTGCGTATTTGTAAAAATCCGGGTCGTCATCAAACTCATGGACGGACTCATAAGCAGGTTTCCCCATGGTGAGAAGTCCGATATAAGTGAGCAGGACATCCCCGTTCTTGATCTGGTGCTGTGAACGGTTTGGGGTGGCATCCATACGGTTGCACCGCTTTACGAAGTCGCTTTTGCCGAGAATGGCACCGACAACTGCAAGGCCGCTGGCTGGGATGATCCGCTCATTGGTAAACTCAATTTTTATCTTTTCATGATGACTGCCTCCATAGTTTTCTTATGGAATATTGTATCAGAAAACATCACCAAAATGGGTGATATTGTTAATATTTTTAAAAGTATCGACAGACCGCATAAAACGTAAGCGTCAAATAAGAACGTGTAGTGAAATATTTGGCGTTCTCTTGTAAACTTGGGGTTAGAGTTTTTAGAGTTCCCTCCCAAAACTCTAAATCCAGATAAAGGAGAATACCAATGGACATTTCCGCTTTAACTCCGGATAAACAGGTAAAACTTCAGTACTGGCTGGACGTGATCCGGCAATGCAGAGCCTCCGGTCTAACAAACCAGGCATGGTGCGAACAACATCATATCTCCCTAAAAAGCTATTACTACTGGATCGCAAAGATCCGGAAACTGGCGCTTGAAGAACTGCCCCGAAAGAGTCATGGATGCAGGCCGGTCATGGAGCAGACTGCGTTGATTCCGGATGCGGCTCCGGAATTTACGGAGGTATCCCTTCACGGCAGGCAGGATCCCTGTGCCGCTCCTGCAGCAGTACTCCGTGCCGGTACGGTGACTGTTGACCTCTTTGAAGATACGCCCCGCGAGTTGCTGGAGACCATTCTGAAAGCGGTGAGATCATGTTAGGTGACCTCTCCCGGGTGGAAAAGATCTATCTGCGCACCGGGTACACAGATATGAGAAAACAGCTGGACGGTCTGGTGGATATCATCCAGTACAGCTTTCAGCTTGACCCTTACAGCAATTCCCTGTTCCTTTTCTGCGGGAAACGGGCGGACCGGATCAAGGCAGTCCATTATGAAGGGGACGGCTTCTGCCTGTTCTATAAGCGCTACGAAAACGGCCGCCTCCAATGGCCGCGGACGGGCGAAGAAGCCAGACAGATCTCCCACCAGCAGCTCCGCTGGCTGCTGGAGGGCCTGAACCCGGAGCAGCCAAAAGCGGTCCGCAGCTGGGTTCCCCCGAAGCCTGAAAACCCCGGGAATTCCTTATAAATGCTGGAAAATCCTGCTGTTTTATGGTATAATGAATTTATCAGAACAGGAAGGTTTTCAGCCCATGCAGGATACAGCGCAGGAGTACCAAAAGCAGATCAAAGAACTGGAACAGCAGGTCCGGCTCCTTAGGGAGCAGGTTGATTTCCTTACCCGTAAACTTTATGGAACAAAATCAGAGAAGACGTCTGCCCTTGAAATAGAGGGACAGATGTCTCTTTTTAATGAAATGGAATCCTGTGCTGAGCCGGATGCCCATGAGCCGGATCTGGTGGAGGTCGAAAAATATCTGCGTAAAAGGAAATGTGCCGGCCAGCGGGAAAAACTGATAAAAGACATTCCCCGCAGCAAAGTGCTCCACACGATCGATGAAAAGTGAAACAGATCTGTGAGAGATGCGGAGGTACCATGGTAAAAGTTGGTGAGGAGTTTGTGCGTACCGAGGTACAGTTCATCCCTGCCAGCCTCAAAGTGGTTGACCATTACCGGGAAACCTATGAATGCAGGGCATGCCGCAAAAACGGGACGCCTTATATGGAGAAATCCCCGGTGCCCCATCCTCCGGTCATGCACTCCCTTGCATCTGCTTCCACGATCGCATGGCTTGTCCATCAGAAGTTTGAACTGGGCATCCCCTTATACCGTCAGGAAAAGGAATGGGAAGCCATGGGGCTGTCTTTAAGCAGGGCAACGATGTCAAACTGGCTCCTGGCCGTCTGCCGGGACTGGCTTTCCCATGTGGTCTCCCATCTCAGACGGGAACTTCTAAAGCAGGGATATCTGCATATCGACGAGACCCATGTGCAGGTGCTGAAGGAACCAGGGAGGAAGAACACTTCGGATTCCTATATGTGGGTGTACTGCAGCACCAGGGACAGCAAACGGCCGGTCCGGTATTTTGAGTACCAGCCGGGGAGGGGTGGGAAAATATCCGGGAAAACATTTTTAAAAGGCTATACCGGATATATCCATACGGATGCTTATTCCGGGTATAATGGGGTGAAAGGGGTTACGAGATGTCTGTGTTACACACATCTGCGCCGCGCTTTTGTGGACGCGCTGCCAAAAGACATCCATGGCCCGGAAGCCTCAAAACCTGCGGAAGCAGTCATTCGTCTGAATAAACTGTTGAGATAGAAAAGGAACTGGACGGCTTCCCCCGGAACAAAGAAAAAAGAACGACTTGACCGCGAGAAGCCGCTTCTCGAGGCTTTCTGGTCGTGGGCAGAGATAAGCTCTGCCGGGGAATTGCCAAAGTCGAAGCTCCATACCGCTTTCCAGTATGCCCTGAACAACCGGAAGGAGTTCTTCAACTATCTTGGGGATGGAAACTGCTCCATCAGCAATTCCCTTGCGGAGAACTGTATCCGCCCCTTTGTGATCGGCCGGAAGAACTGGCTGTTTGCCGGAAGTCCGAAGGGTGCTGCCGCAAGTGCGGGAATCTACACCCTGGTAGAAACAGCCAAAGCCAACGGCCTGGATGCAATGAAATACATCAAGTATATCCTGGCAGATATGCCGGGGAGTAGATTTCTCGAAAATCCGGAATATCTGGATGACTATCTGCCATGGGATCCCATGGTACAGGAACGTTGCCGATAACCACTGCCCTTTTAGTATAGAGGGTTAGTGGTTATTTTTCTATCCACCATCTTATTTGACGCTTACGAAATACTTATTAACTTTTAGTCTTCTGCTGGATGTTTTGAAAGATAACGGGAATAATCTGTGTCAAATTGTAAAGATTTCAACTGTTCATCTATAATTTGTAATAGGTTTTTATCGTTAAGGATTGCTTCAAATTCTTTTATAGAGAAATCAATAATGCAATATTTATCTTCCAATTTCTCCTTATGGAGATAAAATTTTTTATTAGTCCAGCACCATTACTCCATCCGGTTCCGCTAGTACCATAATACGAAAATAAATGCCTATTTTTATGTTGGTTGTCAAAAGCAAACTACAAAATTTTCCTATGTATGTAACACTAACGGCTTTGTCGTAATTTTTACATTCTCCTAAAAAGGTATCGAGTTTTAGGTCAATCAGATGATATGTCAACAAAACTTTCCCTTGAGGAGTTAAAGTAACGATTTGGTCTATTTCATTCGTTGAAGTTCGTAAGTTCTATCTACATTAAAAATATTTCCAGAGATAGTTAAGAGATAAGAAACTAAATTTTCTAAAGCTTCTCCCTTTAAGTTATGTAAATTTTTAGGTGCATTGTCTGTAGGGGAACTGTCATGAAGCTGTTTGAATTTTTCAAGTAATTCTTTATAAATGTTTTTGAGCTTCACTAATTTCACAAATTTTTCGTATCTTAATTTATCAGATATACTATTAAGGACATTTAATGCCTTAGAAATTTCTTTATCATCTGGCATAATATCAATCATCACGTACCACCATATATATTAAAATGAATTTCTATTGAGGAAAGTTCGCTATGGCAGAGTT
>ENA-OQJP01000397-OQJP01000397.1-human-gut-metagenome-genome-assembly--contig:-NODE-397-length-12703-cov-2.091285_pt1 | contig 12703 bp, 8 predicted proteins | sample MGYA00242611_ERZ504778 | MGnify/ENA primary metagenome ERZ504778 (study PRJEB26092, sample SAMD00036349) | human gut metagenome | host: Homo sapiens | study: EMG produced TPA metagenomics assembly of...
TTGTTACGCCCGTTTTCTGGTGTCCATTCTTTGTGATCAATAATGCCCGGAGCGATCATGTTCATATCAAAATCTGTCATCATATAGGTGCCTACTACCATAGCACAGTTTTGTTCGTAAAATGCATTGACCATGACCTGCAAAGTACCGTCGTGGGCATATACGTCGTCACTGTCAAGTTGGACAGCAAATTTACCGCAAAGAGGATGGTGAACTCCCAGATTCCAGCAACCGCCTATACCCAAATCATTACGTTCGGGAATCAAGTGGATCAGGCGTTCATCGTCTTTAAATTCATCAATGGCTTCGGTGGTACCGTCGGTAGAGTGATTGTCGATAATGATCAGGTTGAATTTGAAATCTGCTTTCTGGCTGAGTACAGAACGGATGGCATCGCGTATGGTACGAATGCGGTTGCGTACCGGAATAATCACAGAAGCTTCGTATGGGAAGTTGCCGGTGTTGAATTCTATTTTCTGGAATTCAGGCTTCAGATAACCGCCTATCTCTTGCAGATGTTCGGTACATGCCTCTTCCATCTCAATCTGTCGGTCACGATTTTTAGGATCTACATAGTCGAATATTTTTTCACCACTTTTTCGGGTATCGTTTTCTACTTCCGAATAAAGGTATTCATTGATATGTACTAATGGATATTTCTGTGAAAGTTTTAAGGCGCAGATCGTAGAATCCGGCAAAGTCATAGTCGGATTTCATTCGTTTGGCGGCTTCTTTTCAAGGCTGAGGCTTTGAAAAGGAGGACAGAACCGAAGTTGAAATCGTCACGGAGGCTTCCGAACTGGTAATCGATGACCGGGGCATTACTCTGTTTACCTTCTGTCACTTGATAATGGTCGGCGTATACCATGCCGGCAGCCGAATCTTCGGCAATGTGAATCATCCGTTCTAGGGCAAATAGTCCCAGTTCAAGTGATGTATATTTGGTATAAAGTAATGTGTAGCTTGCATCCGAATAGGTAGCAATGGCGTACATGGAGGCGCTGTTGGTAAGCTTGTCTACATAAAGTAGTTCGCATCCTGGTAGTGGATCGAAGCTGGGTGAGGTGACAAGAAGGTAGATTTTTTTCACCAAACCTGTTGCTTGTAATCCTTGAACTGTTCTTTCTGCTTGTGCTGCTCCCGTGTAAGGGATGAAGCAATTGATTGTTGATTTCATATATGCTTATGTTTTGATTTGTTTTATTCTTTCCACTCAAGTAAGCCTGTTTCACCACTGGTGGCTGTAAACAGTACTTGATGGCGGCTGATGGGGAGTACGGTGTTAATCAGTGAATTGCCGATCTTATGTTTCCACAATACTTGTCCGGTACTTGCATCCAATGCAAAGATAAGTCCTCTTTGGTACTACTGAATACTATGCCGTCTTTTTCCATCTGCATGGATGGAGCATGTTCGTAGCCAAAGCCTACATTAGATGCCCAGATCTCTTTCGGAGTGTCGCTGATGGTGGAATAGCATACGACACTGTCATTCATCGTTTTGCTATAAATCTGATTTTTGTTTGCGGATAGACCGATTGTTTCTCGAACCATTGACTGGAAGGTACGCCAAACTGTTTTTCCTGTTTTTAGGCTGATAGCGGTCATGGCACGTTGTGGGTCGGTGATGAATACTTTTCCATGTGCTGCTACAGGCCATACGGCAGCAGGGGAGAAGTGCATACGGGTCAGTCCGCCGGTCCACTTCCAGAGTTCCTTGCCGTTGGATTTATTGAGAGCATAGAGAGTATTGTCCCATGCACCGAATATGACCTTGTCACCTTCTACCAGAGGTTTTGTTTCGATGTAACCTTTGATACCGGTATAAGTCCATACTACTTTACCATTTTTGATACGAATGGCGCGAAAAGTGGAATCACTGCCACCTATGTAAGCGATACCTTTTTCAATAGTTACCGCTCCCAATACCGGTTGGGCAACCGTAACCCTCCAGCGTTCTTTACCGGTTACAGCATCCAATCCGTAGATGTTGTGGTCAGCGGAGCCAAAAACCACAATCCCGTCGGTTGCGGCAGGTGTGCCCACAATGCGTTTCCCTGATTGGAAACTCCATAATTTACGTCCTTCCTTCAGGGTGTAGCAAGTTAGGAAACCCAAGTCATCGCCTACATAAACTCTGCCTTTCCAGAGGGCAGGTGAACAATAGATGCCGACACCGGTCTGCACCTGCCAGCCTATTTTTACTTGTGGATACTCTTTATTCACCGAAAAACTGGGATATTTCACTGCCTTTCCGGTACGGTTATAATAAGATTTGGTGAGTGATAGGGCAGTCCAGCGTTTCATTGGTTCATCTATGCGTTGCTCGTAAGTAATGATAGAGTCCGGAGTGATATCAAAAATGCTATAGCCGCTTGAACCGTTTTTGTCACGTAGGTTTGAGCGGGTAAGAATACCTGGTATACCGTCGTATGAGAGGAAGTGATTACGATGATAGTGTCCTCCGATAAAAGTGCGGATATTGTATGGACGTACGGCATCGGTAACATCATACCAATTGTCCACATCCCCATCCTGCATAGGATAATGGGTGACCAGGATTACAGGCTTATCTTTTCCAACTTTATCCATTTCTTGTTTCATCCATGTGATGTCTTGCGGTACTACATGCCCCGTAGGCCATACGCATCAGTGGTCCTGAATTAACCCTAAAAAAAGAATCCTTTGTGTTCGAATTTAAAGCGTTCTCCCCCGAATATTTCGCTGAAAGCAGTGCAACCTGAATCACTCCACTTTGTTTCGTGGTTGCCCGGTATAACGTAATATTTCACTTTCAGTTGGCCCAGGATGGATTTTACAACTAACATGGTCGTGCGATCACCCTCTTCGGTAAGGTCTCCGGTGACTAATACAAAGTCTACTCCCGGTGTGGCGTTAATTTGTTCGACGGAACGTTTCAAGTCTTCTGTCGGCTTCGGATTGTTGGGATTGAGATGTATGTCTGTCAACTGTGCGAAGCGGAAAGAACCTGTTACCTGTGCCCGTGCGGCAACAGGTAACAGGAAAACAAAATTGATTACGAATATTAGAAAGCCTTCTATTCATAGATGATTGATTTTATTTGTTATAACTTTACTGTTTATATAACTTTAGATCCTGTGGGTAACCTCCTTATAAAAAGGAGGTTTAAGAATCTTTCTGTTTTTAGTGTTCGAAGAAAGTCAGTATGGCTTTCATCAATAGTTCTCTTTCTGTGACTGTACGTATCGCTTCGAATGGGAATCCCAGTACGCAGGTTTTTATAATTCCCTTTATAAGCTATGCCGGCACTCAGATTGTTTTCCGAATATCGCAGTATAGTGAATGCACCTTGTGCAGCCGGTTCAAGAGCATCTGGCGACTCTACGACATATGATTCCGGGTTTAGATCTTGATAATAAGTGTAGCTCCCTGTGATTTCCGGGAATGGAGAGGCTACACTTTTTACTTTTCCGTTGCGGGCAGCCTGTCCTACACGCCATTTGTATTTCAATACCTCCATAGCAAACTTTTTGTCTTCTTCATTGGCTTTCACCAGACGATTATCCCATAAGTCCGATGCCACATAGGCGCCTGATACGAAGAAATTACCTCCTGCCTGGCAGTAGTTTGTGATGGCATTCTGCATCTCTTTACTAAATGTTTTAAATTCCAATGGGTGGATTCCACCACGTCCCATTTTTGTCTGGCATTGTTTCCCTAATATAAGATCTACGTATTTATAGTCATTCATACAGATTTGTTTTTCTCTCTCTTTAGGAGAAGAGTTTGGATGGACGATACTTTCGTCACTGCAAGATGTAAACGAGTAGCCTGCTTTCAAAATCGCTTCTCCGTGTATAGCAGGGTAGTCAAATGTATTGCCGGCAATTACCATTGTTTCGTGTGTACCGTAACTATCACCAAATCCGGAGGCGTCGTCATCCATCCATGGTATCTGTCGGCGAAACTCTTTCATCGGACCGATGTAACTTATGTCGGTTTTGTAGGGTACTCCGTGGTCTAGCTCGTCTAAGAATCCGGCTAAAGTATCTGCGTCTGCCGTAAAATCTGCGGGAGCACAGACCCGGTCAAATCCGTTTATGATCAATACAGTTCCTTTGTCGTTAAAAGTTTTTCCGATAGAAAGGATTTCTGATGGAAAGCTTTCCCCCCCTTTGTTTAAGGCGGTCACTTTGAAACTACAAACCACCCCTGAAGGGATAACCGTTTGATAGGTTGGAGAATTTACAATCACACCATTATCGAAGTCGCTGTCCCCGATACGCGTATACACAATATACTGGTCGGCTTTTGCGGTGGTTTCCAGCGGATCGTCTACCGGTTGCCAGGAAAGTTTGATTCGGTTGCCTTCTTCAAAGCGGAGACTCATGTGATCGACGGGTAAAGGTTGTACTACGTACTCCATTTTATATTGGGAGCAGATGAATTGTAGAATTCCTTTGTAAATGGCACGACTGACGGTGAAGCGGAAACGAGGATCAAGTCCGTAACGCATGTCGGCAAAGTTTTGGTGTGACAGTAGTTCTAATAACATCGTTGGTACTCGCGGTACACGTGCTTCGTAATAAGATTGATTCCACATTCCCCGGCGTGTCCATTCGGGTTCATACAAGGTACGGATATCTTTCACGATATTTGATTGTACCAGATCGCATAAATCACGTGAGGCATATCGTGAGGCACCGTTTGCATATGCACCATTATAAGCCGAAGTATGAAAGATACCGAGTGTGCCGATAATTGTGTCACCATAAGTGGTACCGGCATCCGAATGGAAAGCGAAAGCCATGTCCACCGGGATGTTTAGTCCTTTTTCTGTTGGGTTGGCAGCAGAACCTCCTGCGAGGTAATTCACCCAAATTCCACGTGACTTGTAATCGTCTGTATAGTCGTTCTTACCGTGACTGTCTGAATAAACACTGTCTGGTATGCCTGCCCATTGCATCCAGTATCGGGCTGCTTCACAGAAACGAGGATAGCCACTAATCTCGTATGGATAGTTCACCTGAGCTTTCGGATGATAGGTATCGGTTATCATTGTGTCCGAACTTTTTGTATTTACCGTAACTCCTTCTTCGGAGATACTTCGGGCAATATTGCCGTAACCGCCGCCTATCTTTACAGCATCAGCTGTTACCAAGCGTCCTTCTTTGGCCGATTGGTTACTAAGGACGATTTTACAATCTGTTTTACCGATACCGAAGCTAAAGGTTCCCAAGTAAATCCAAGTCCCTCCACCCATCTGTTGATTTACCTTGAATTGTGATTTACCGCCTTGGTGATAGACAGCATAAAGGGCATCTTCCGTGCTGTTATTTACTGTTTTATAAGAAATATATACGGCATACCGTCCTGCCCGAGGAATTTCAGGTATCCATTCGGCAACGCTTACAGTTCCTTTTTGGGTGGTTTCTACTTGACGGTAGGTACCTTCACGAAAAGGATTTTCGAAGTCTTTATACGTTCTCTTTAAGTGGGCGAATCCTGCTTCTTCCCCGTTTTTCCACATTTTACTTCCGTTTAATTCTGAATAAACCGAATGTCCGTCTCTGCATCTATCGTTGTCGACAATGATTTCAACAGTTTGTGGGTCTCTTTCTCGAGGAAGAAGTACTGTTGCACCGGCATTTTCGAGCATTGGAACAAGAAATGGAAGTACATAACTCTGAGTATAAAGGTCCTCTACAGTCTGAAAGATTCGTGCACGTTGCCATTCCCAGCGAGTCAATTTGGATTCGTAATAAAAGCCGTGACTTTGCCATAGAGCAATGTGACGGTTTTGCAATCCGTTTGTGGGGGTATAAGGAACAGATAATCGGGTAATCAGAGGTATATCTGCTTTGTAGCTAAATGTCGGAATTTTTCTCCCTTTTGTATTACGAAGTGCCAGAGGAATTAGCTCTTCGATGGCATGGTGGTCTGTCCGGATCTGTAACTTGCGTTTTGCTAGCTCTGGAGGGAGTAATGCTTTGATACCTTGATAAATTTTGCTAACATTGTCTGTACGGAAGGGAATATACGAACAGTTTATGTTAGTGAAAAGTATCAAGTCATTTCCTTCTGTATTAACAGAATCGATATGGATTTTGCCTACAGAGATTTCTTTCCGGGCAGTTTCATTCAGAAAGTCTCCTATCTGCGAACGAAGTTCCTTAGATAGCTCTTGGGTTGCTGCGGCTTGTGGGAATAAGCCGGCTGTAAGTAGCAGAATCAGGGAGGTAAGGATTGGTTTCATTATTATGTTAAGTTAATTGTTTTTTAATCAAAAAGCACAGACCTATAAAAGTAAACAAGGCATTGAATATCAATAGCTCATAACTGAATTGATAGCCGTGAAACCAAGTCTCCGAATTTTTTTGTAAAATGAAGCAGAGGATGGGTGAAAGGATAGATACTAATGGGATGTATCGATCGCGTACTTGTCTTTTTGTGAGAATGCCAAAAGCAAACAATCCCAGGATGGGGCCATAGGTATAACTGGCAAGGATATAAACAGCATCGATGACACTGGTGTTATTCAGTAAGTTGAATATGAAAATGACAATTCCCATGACTATGGCCATGCCGACATGTACCTTCTTACGTGTTTTCGTACAGTGTCTTCCGTCTTTCCTTTGATTCCCAAGATATCTACAGTGAACGAGGTTGTCAGTGCTGTTAAGGCCGATCCGGCCGCAGAATAAGCGGATGAAATCAGTCCAATAATGAACAAGATGCCTACGATGATAGGAAAATACCCTCCTGTAGCGATCATGGGGAAAAGTTCGTCGCTCTTTGCCGGATTTGTGATACCTTGGTGTGATGTGAATGTATAGAGCAGTACCCCCAGCATTAGAAATAAAAGAATGATAAAAAATTGGGAAATGCCACTGGTAATCATATTCTTTTGTGAGTCTTTAAAGTTTTTGCAACTCAGATTACGCTGCATCATGTCTTGGTCGAGTCCTGTCATAGCTATCATTGTAAACACACCGGCCAAAAACTGCTTGAAGAAGTAACGTTTGTCATTCACGTTATCGAAAAAGAGCATGTGTGACAAAGCACTATCTGAAACAGTGGAAAACATTTCTGTGAAACTGAGCTTAAGATCAGTGGCAATGTAGTAAATGCATAATACAACAGATACTATCAGACAGAATGTTTTCAGTGAATCGGTCCAGATCAACGATTTAACTCCTCCGCGGAATGTGTAGAGCCAAACCAATGCCACAGTGAGAATTACATTCATGATGAAAGGCATGTGGAAAGGTTCAAAAACCAGAAGTTGCAATGTGAGACATACGAGGTATAAACGTACGGCTGCTCCCAATATTTTGGAAATGAAGAAGAACCATGCACCTGTTTTATAGGAAGAGGTACCGAAACGGTTTTCTAAGTATTCATAAATAGATACAAGGTTCATCCGGTAGAATAAGGGTATCAGAACAAAGGCGATAATAATTTGTCCGGTTACAAATCCCAATACCATCTGTAGATATGAAAAATTACTGATGCCTACCATACCCGGAACTGATACAAAAGTAACTCCTGATATGCTGGAGCCGATCATGGCGAAAGCCACTACATACCAAGCTGATTTGCGGTTACCCACAAAGAAGCCTTCGTTATCAGCCTTTCTTCCTGCAATGTACGAAATGGTAAACAGGATCAGGAAGTAGGAGGCAATAGTGATTAATACCGCTACAGGTGTCATGCTTTTCAGATTAATGAATGAAATATTTTATTAGGGCTAGTCAGTTGTCTTGATAGAGTAGATAAGGCTTTCGTTGTATCTTGAACCTTTCGACATCTCTTTTCCATCTTGCTTTTATTTCATCAGCACTTTTACCTCCTTCTATCATTTTACGTACATAGTCGGTACCGACCAGTAATTCAAAAAAAGGTCTAGAAAAAAACGATCTCCCATATTCAGATTATGATAGGCGTCAATTAAGTAGTCTAAGTTTATCCCTTTTTTCCAAATTTCTTCGTCACTAAGATTACTCAAGTTTACTCCGTGGCATAATTTGTTAAGTTGCGGCGGATTTTTTGCTCCTGGAATACTACGGGGATGAAATTGTAATTGTATCCAGTCATATTAGGATGGCCGTATACTTGAAAAGGTAGAGTGGTGCCACGTCCCAAGCTTACTGGAGTCCCTTCGAAAAGACAGATGGAAGGGTATAGATAAATCGCTTTCATGTTCGGTAAGTTAGGCGAAGGAGGAATGGGCAGGCGATACATTGTCTGGTGTGTATAGTTCTTACAAGGAATGACGGTCACGTCGCAAATTCGTGAAGAGGGTAGCCATCGTTCGCCATTGACCATCAAGGCAAGTTCGCCTAGTGTCATTCCGTGTACAATGGGGATAGGTAATCCGCCTACTCCCGATTTATATTTCATATCCAATATTGGTCCGTCAACATAATGGCCATTTGGATTTGGTCGGTCCAGAATCAGTATTTTGCGGTCATATTCTGCGCAGGCATCCATCAAACGCACCATAGATATATAATAAGTGTAGAAGCGTAACCCCACATCTTGTATGTCTACAATCAATATATCGAACTTTTTCATGGAGGCTTCACTCGGTTTCTTAGACTTTCCGTTGTAAAGAGAAAGAATGGGTACTCCTGTTTTTGAATCGATTGTACTGGATACATGTTCGCCGGCATCAGCATTTCCACGGAAACCATGTTCTGGTGAAAAAATTGCAACTACATTAAAGTTGTTTTCCAATAATATATCCAACAAGTGCTTATTTCCCACCATTCCGGTGTGATTGGAAAATATAGCAATTCGTTTATTTTTTAGAATTGGAAAATATGCTTTAGTCTGCTCAGCACCTATAATTACATCGCTCTTTTGTGCTTGAGCAAAGAGAGTACTACATAATAAGACGACTATGAGTAGGATCTTTTTCATAAAAATAGTATTAGGAGGAAGTTCTTGTTGTAGTAAAGATACTTTTTATTTTAATATCAAAAACAATTATTTAGAAATATTTTATATTATAATTGATAATTTACAGATTGGTTGTTACAGAGTAAAACTTTTTAGCTAAAGGTGTAAAATTCTTCCTAATTCCATAGCTATCAAGACTATGGAAACAGGAAGAATCTCTGTATTTACTAGGTATGGTTGATTACCAACCCGGATTATTGGGGGCTAATTGTGGATTTAAAGCTATTTGTCCGGTTGGAATCGGATATAAATAATGTTTTTATCGTATATACGACTACCATCTTTACTTCCGTCAATATATTTACCAACTTTATTGGCTTCACAACCATCCATGTCATTGGCTACGTTAGCACCTAAGATGATATCGGGGTATTTGGTTGTATCCAATTTATCGAGTTGATGCCAACGTATTAAATCCCAATATCGGTTATCATTATCGAACATCAGTTCACAACGGCGTTCACGACGAATCTCCCAGATTAAATCGCTAACCCCATGGTTATTTGCAGGATCACTGAAACCGACGATAGGGTTTAGATGTGGTAATCCAGCACGGTCTTTTAGTAAGTTGATAGATTTATCCAAGTCATCTTGAGTGATATTACCTAATTCAGCGCAGGCTTCCGCATAATTTAAATAAATTACTGACAACCAAAATAAAGGAGCATGAGTATAATTCTTTCCTGATTGACTTCTAAAACCTTCCGGGATAGCTTCATTATCGTATTTAGCCACTCCATAACCTGTCGAAGAAGTTGATTCCATGCCGGTGTTAAATCGTGTAAATCCTCTGCCATTATACAGGAGTACTGTATCAATTGTTTGGGCCAGTCGTTTATCCCGGACAGCGAGAATGGCTTTTAAAGATAAATGTCCGTATTGGAAAGGTGCTTCGTCACTTTTATTCAAAGAAGTCAATGCCATGGGCTTACCATCTTTAAACAGGTAGGATTCGAACGCATTTTTACTCATACCGCTGATTTGAGTGGATGAGCATGTGTAGTCGATAGTGGAGTGCATGAGTAATCCTTCTTTGTATGCTTTGTATAAAATCATTTCCGGATTACTGCTTAAATCTGTCGAGTTATAATTCCCCTGATAAGAGGTGTTTAATTTATAACCTTTTGCTCATAACGGCCAGACATGCTTCTTTGCAGGCTGTGAGGTATCTGGCAGCACCTGTTGCATCGGGGGCTTGCTGTCCATCTTCATTTTTGCGATATTTACGAAAAGTGCCTTCGTAGAGGCATACCTCAGCTTTCATTGCGTTGGCTAATGAACGGCTCCAAGTCGTTTTACTGGAAATATCTTTGATATTGGTTACCGCAAAGTCCAGATCTTCCAGCACTTTGTCCATCACCATATCCCGATCCTCGCGGTTGCCATATATTTCTCCTTCATCATTGATGTTAAGTGCTTTGTCTATCCAAGGTAGATTACCATACATACGTACTAAGTGATAGTATTGCCAAGCTCTCATTAAGCGGGCTACTCCGAGCCAATGATTTTTGGTTGCTTCGTCCAATGAAGCAACTGTCGGTACATTCTCGAGCATGATGTTAGCGCGGCGAACCTCAATCCAGCCATTTTTCCAGGTAGCACTTGTTGAGGGTGCATTGTCCGGATAAGTCCATTTGGCAAAGCTCATTCCGGCTTGATCGTCAGATAATGTCTTGAAATAGAAATCACCGTAACCATTGCCGTTACCATATCCTAAGAATTGTTCGTAGAATGCATTTGCATATCCGGATATATTTCCTTCACCGGTCCAAAAGTTATCATTGGTAAAAGAGTCCAGAGGACCTTTGTCTAAGATACTGTCACAACCGGATACTACAGCCAATGACAGCAGACATGCTATATATTTAATTTTTTTCATATAATTCGCTATTAATTGTTTATGGTATATTAGAAAGTAACTTGTAAACCGAACGATACGGTACGATACATCGGGTCTACTCGTCCCCAAGTTCCATTGCCGTAATCACTGCTTCCGCCATTGGCTATAGCTTCAGAAGTATTTACTTCCGGGTCTACAGGAGCATTACTCTTATTTATAAGTTCGCAAATATTATTAGCACTGAAATAAACGCGTACTTTATCCATGTAAACTTTACGTGTCCAATCTTTTGGTAAGGTATATCCTATAGTCAAATTTTTGAAACGTAGATAGGCCATGTTTACCAGGTATTTACTTTGCGGATAGAAGTTATGATTACCTAAATCAAGTACGCTGACTGTACCTTTTCCTGCATTACCCGGCCACATGCGTGGGAAATCAGCATTAGGGTCCGGATTTTCATCTGTCCAATAATTAGCTTGATTTGCATAAATCGCATCGGCACCACGCATCATTGGCATTACGAAAGCTGATTGTGTCCATGCATCACATTTGCCTACACCTTGAAAGAACATATCAATATCTATTCCTTTCCATTCGCCACCCAGACGAAAGCCGTACTGGTAACGGGGAGTGGTATTACCAATCACCTTTAAGTCTCCGTGATCTTTTACCGTACCTTCACCTCCATTAATTTCTTTGTCGTTATTCAGATCTTTAAATTTAATATCCCCGGACGTAAACAAATCCGTCTTGTTCTAATTTTTTCTGAGAAGCAATCCCTTCTTTATAAGAACCGTCAGCGTTAAAAATCGTCTTTTGTAAAATATCGATCGGTCTCAAATCCCCATATATCTCCATATACTTTACCGCTATAGTTTTCATTCAAGAGTTGGCTGTCGTTATCCCATTTGGTGATGACAGTCTTGAAATCACCTATACTGGCATTGGCATATACGTTTACTTCATTGAAATGATGACGCCAATCAATACTTAATTCCCAACCACGTGTGCGTAAGGTACCTGCATTGATTTTCGGTGCACCTGCACCTAGCACGTCCGGCATTGTCTGACCTGGTGCTAACATATCTTTGGTTGTGCGTTGGTACCAGTCAAAAGATATGTTCAATTCGTTATTGAAGAAACCAAATCACCACCGATATCCAGTGTTTGAATACGTTCCCATTTTAAGGTCGGAGAGACCAAAGAAGGAAGATCGTAAGCTACCACTTTGTTACTGCCGTTCAACCAGTGTGTATTGCCGTCTGTTCGTTTTGAGACAGTTGAAATGTACATGTTGCTACCTACTGCCTGGTTACCGATTTCACCATATGAGGCACGTATTTTGGTGTTGCTGACTACTTTTTTGATGGGCTCGAAGAATTTTTCCTCACTGATACGATAGCCTACAGAGCCGGAAGGGAAGAATGCCCAGCGATCACTTGATGGGAATTTGGATGAACCGTCGTATCGTCCGTTCAATTCCAACAACCAGATACCGTTATAATCATAGTTGATGCGTCCGAACCATCCGGCAGTACCCCATTCGTTATGCGTTCCACCTACAGTTTGATCTCCTGTTGCCAGGTTGAATTCAGGTAGTTTATCATCCAATAGCCCTTTACGTTGTGACCAATGATTCTGATATTCACCTTCTTCAGCATTGGCACCGATCATAAAGTTGAAATGATGATCTTTTGCAACTGTTAGTTCGTAATTAGCGAATACATTTTAATGCGTTAAGAATTGTCGCGGACTGAATTCTGATATACCCATGTATCTCCATTTAGCTCCTGCTGCCGGTAGTAGGAGTTATTTAGTTTACCTCCCCAAGAGTTCCAACATATTACGGGTAATCCGTACTGATTTGGTCGTTTTATTGTTGTATATTAAATGTATAATCGGCATTCAGGGTTAA
>ENA-OQJP01000398-OQJP01000398.1-human-gut-metagenome-genome-assembly--contig:-NODE-398-length-12610-cov-3.163903_pt1 | contig 12610 bp, 9 predicted proteins | sample MGYA00242611_ERZ504778 | MGnify/ENA primary metagenome ERZ504778 (study PRJEB26092, sample SAMD00036349) | human gut metagenome | host: Homo sapiens | study: EMG produced TPA metagenomics assembly of...
TCTTGTTGATTGTCGGCATTTTCGTCGGCAGGTGTTATAATATACCCATTTTAATGAAAATAGCAAGTATTTTCCCGAAATTTTAGCATATATTCATTTTTATACGGTATATATTCATACTGCGTTTTTCATCTGCCCTCCGTGAGCGCAAAAAACCGCCCCGGCTTCCTGTTGCGGAAACCGGGGCGGTTCATATACTTTATTGGTGCTCTCTCAAGCTCTCACGCCATTACTTGCGGGGATTTTTGATAGCAGCCTGAGCAAGTGTCAAAATTGCAGAGCATTGGGGAAGAATGATAGTACGTTCTTATCTTCGAATGAATTCTACTCCAGAAATGTTTCTTGTTCGATTGTGACCCCATATTGCAAAATCTTATCAATTGCATCAACAAACAGCGTATATCTTCCCGCATTCCGCTCTTCTTTCAGCTTCTTCAGATACTGCTCCGGCCGCTTCAGGCCATTTTTGTGGTACTGTTCCACAAAGCGCCCTTCCATACGCATGGGTTCAAGCTGTGGGAACACCGTTTGCAGGTTTTCAAACATACAAAAACCGCCCAGATCAATATCTGCCCAGAATCGAATTTGCATAGTTTCCCCTGCCGCAGCAGCCAGTTTTTCAAAAAGTTTTTCTTCTGCGGGCTCAGAAAGCCGCCGTGATAAACAACAAGTTCTTCCGGCTGTTTTTCTGCCAGCAAATATTCATCATAGTTCGTTTTATTTTCGATAAAGGTAATGCAGCAGATGTTTTTCAGTTCAATGCCCACAATCTCTGACACAAGTGTACTAGGCAAAGCCAATCCATAAGGTTCTGCTGCACTGAGCCTTAGTTCTCCCTTCTTCAAGCAGATCGCGCAATCGCCCGAGAGTTCGTAAAGCTCCGGGCGGGCATAGATTCCCAGAAATGCAAGCTGATCCCGCTCACCAAGTTTCGCTTCTGTACAGGCCGCCGCCAGTTGGGTATTGTATTTTCGTGCAATGGTAAGAAACAGCTCCCGTACATTTCGCTCAAAATACTTGGTATCGTGAAAACACTGGCTGCTGAATGCACGCATCGTCACACTGCCGGACAGCTCCGCATACCGTTGAAACGTGAGCAAAAGCTCCTGCAGCAGACCATCGTTTTCTCTGCAATACGTCGGCACTTTCATGCTGTTCCGCACCTGAGCACATACAGCATCCCTCCATGCCGCGATCCATGGAACGGGATTGTCTGCCAGCTTCTGCATGATGATGTTTGCAACCTCTTCTGCCTTTTTTTGCGGATGCACTCTGTCGGCGCATTCATAGCACTGTGCGACCCGTTCCAGATCCAGCACAATGCAGGAGAGAACGCTCTGCTTTATCGCCCATTCCAGACGCACCAAAGCCTGCTGCTCCAGCTCCCGCGCTGCAATATTGTAAGCGTCCCGAACCACCGCATCTTCGTATTGATACTCCGGCAACTCCCTTTTATCAATGCGCAGCATTACCCGACGTCTGGATGTGTTGGGTTCAGAAAGATGCTTACTATTTTCAAACTTATCCAGCAGACGATTCAGGATCACCTGTGCTTCCTTCATTCTGCATCTCCTTTCCAAATGGAATGATATGCATCCGGTATCCGGATTTGTCCACTAATAACGTACGGTCTGCAATGGGCATAATGTCCGAGACCTTATCCGGCGGCGTACAGATGATTGCCTGCAGCCCCATCTTTCGGAGAAGGAGTACACTCTCCGTGATCCGGTCACTATCCATTTTATTGAAAGCTTCATCGAACACCACCAGACGCACCGTATTACCAAAACGGGTAGCGTCGTTGACGCGGTACAGCTGGGCAAACGAGGCCAGCACCGCAATATAGAATGGCGTTTGTGTTTCGCCACCGGACTTCATATTCAGTGTTTGAGAAAGCAGCTGCTTGGAACCGTTCTGATCGGTCGTTTCCAAATCAAACTTCAGATACGTCCGGAAGTCTGTATAGCGGACGATATTCTCCTGTAGTTCGCTCTGTTTTCGGGTATTGAGCTGCGTATCGTCTGCCATTGTGATCTGACTGAACAGTTTTTCGATCAGTGGGCCGTATTTTTGCTGAAAGGGCAGTGCGAATAGACCGGATTCGCCTTCCATCAGTTCATCTGCCGTGATCATGTTATAATAATCCAGATAATCCGGGTTTGGCCCTACGCGGAATTGGTACTTGTCTGTGCCAAATTGTGCCTGGCGCAGGGCCTTGTTCAGATTGTGCACCTGTTCTTGCACCTGATCGATGCTGGATTTCAGTTTGGCAAGGAAATCGTTCTGGAATTGCTCCATTGCACTTTCCCGTGCCGCCCGGATCTTTTCTTTGTATCGGGGCAGCTCGCTTTCCTGCAGAGTACGCCGTTCTTCCTCGTATTCGGTGTTATCCATCACCTCGATCTGGAATGCACAGGGTTTGAACCGTTCTGCATATTCTCTGCGTGCTGCAAACAGTTTCTTCTGAGCCCCGTCCATTGCCTTTGTGCTCTGCGCCAAACTGTCGCCGAAGTTCTTGCGGATGACATCTGCCTTTTTCAAGCGGACAAGCTCCTGCCGATAGCGGGGAACACCGATGGTTTCTCGGTATTCCTCCGTGAATCCTTCTTTCAAACCATCTTCGATGGCCTCATACCGCTGATATTTTTCCGGCAAGATCTCATATTCCAGCTGGTGGATGCGGCTTTCCAGATTGCCCCTTTGCACATTTTTCGCATCTTTTTCCTTGTTAAGTGCAAGGATCTCTTCTTTCAGATGCTCAATGATCTGCCGCTGCTCATCCAACCAGAACAGATTCAGCTGGGAAAGCTGATTTTTGACTTCTGCGATTTCCTTGGTGATCGTCTGGACGCGCTGGTAGTCCTCCTGCTTTTGCGCCACATCGATTCGGACAAATCTTTGAGTAAAAAGCGGGTCCGGCAGGCAGGCTAGCTGTTTTTGGAGCGGCTGCCAATGCCGCTGCTCCTCCTGCAGACAGGCCAATTCCTTTTCCAGATGGTCGATGCGGAGCTGTACCGCACGCCGCCCGATGAAAGCATCTTCCATCCGGTCTTTCCGAAGTGCGCGGGCCACATAACCCTGATACAGCATTCCTTCCGCCGTGATTGCCGTCCTATAGCAGCGCAACTGTTCTGCCGTGTCGCAGCATATCACCCGACCCAGAAGATAGTCCACATAGCTGCGTGCCAGCTTGTTTTCTGTCTCCACCTTTTCTGCCAGACTGCCGGGCAGCGGTCGAAGTGTTTCTTTTTCCCGCAGTTTTCCGATATCTACCAGGCCAAATGCACGGTACTCTGCTTCCTGCTTCAGCCGGTCGTAAATGTTAAGTGCATCCTGATAACGTCCCGGCTCCACCAGCAGATAATATTTCTGGTTATTTAGGTAGCCTTCTACCGCTCCACGCCAGCGCTCATCTGCCATTTCCAGCACATCAGCCAGAATATAAACGGGAACCGCATGCCCCGTTTTATCCGCCAGATCCTTTTCCAGCCGGTCTTTGAACAGCAGAAGCCCATGGGGATAATCTTTGATGTTCCTGCGCAGATTTGCAAGCACCGCACTTTTCTGGTCGGCTTGCTTCTTCAGCTCTGCAATACGATCCTCTGTTTTATGAGCCGCACTGCGGACAGCATCCGACAATTCGGCCGCTGCCTGCTGCCCCGTTTCAAACAACTCCACAGGCCGGGCAAGCAATCCCTTCTCGTCACCAGTAAATACAGCATATGCTTTCTGCGCAGTGTTCGCCGCTTCCTGCACCGGTATGAGAAGTTCTTCCGGTTCCAGTTCTTGTATCTCCCCACAGAATCTCTGTAAACGCCGTGCTTCCCGCTTGATTTCCACTTCAAGATTTTGCAGACCCTGTTCCAGCTTTTTCTGCTCATCTCTCAGAGCCTTTTCCATGTTGAGCAGACGCTCTTCCTCCTGGAAAACGTTGCTCTGCCTGCAGGCCAGCTCCAGCTCACTGCGGCGCGTTTCTTTCTGTTCGATCTGCCGCTCAAGCTCCTCCCGTTGCTCATTCACATTTGCAAGGTTCTCCTTGCATTCAGTTCGTTCCAATTCCCTCTGGTCGATTTCTGTCTGCGCAGCTTCTTTTTCGGCCCACCGTACCAGAAACTTCTGGATCTGGCAGCGGTCTATGGCTTGGTTCATCTCCTGATACAGCCCGCTGATTTGCTGCAGCGCATCCAGCTTTTCCTGCTGACGCTGCGCCAGCAATTCGTGCCGTTTATAATCCCGGATGTTTTGCTGCATCAGCTCAATATTGGGTTTATCCGGAATATCGCAGATGTTCTCCGTAATAAATTTCTGGATATCCACAATTGGCCGGAACGAAACAGCCTTCTTCATCATCCGTAAGACCTGCTCGTTGTGGACGTTCCACTTTGCAAGCATGTTGCGGCGATACTCTTTTTGGGTATCATAAAATTCTGCCCGTGCATAGTTCTGCTTCAAAAAACGGCGAAGTGTAGAGATCTCCATTGCCTCGCCCCGTTCAATAAAGCAATTTTCCGGCAGTGTCCCCGTGTAAATAAAGAATGTATCACGGTAACTTCCATCGCTGCGGCAGTCAAAGGTAACGCCCGTCACAAAGCTGCTGCCCTCCATCTCATCCTGAAATTCGCAGACAATATAGGTAGAAAAGTCCTTACTACGACGGGAATACGGGCTGTTATCATCCATGTCGGCGCGCAGATAGCCTTCCAATGTGCGCTGCGATTTTTCGTTGGCTGCCTGATTAAAATTGCGGGAATTTGTCTCGCCCAGCAGTACGACCTGCAGTGCATCGATGACCGTTGACTTTTCCGGCGCCGTTCTTGCCGGTCAGGAAATTGATGTTGCCCACTTCAATCAGTTCCTTGCTGAAATAGAGCCAGTTGATCAGCAGGATCTTCTTCAGCTTCTTCATCTGTTTCCTCCTTTTTTAAAACAGACACCACCAAGTTCAGCTTTTCGCTGGAGACCGCAGAGAGAATGGTGGGCAGTATTGCGATCCTGCAGCTGCCCTGGTTGAATTTTCCTTCCAGTCTTTGAATCACAGAATGGTTTTCCAGTACCGCAAACGCGCGTTTGACCTCTTCCATATTCGGCTTAGCCGGAAAAACTGGATAGTCGGTCACCACTTTTTCCAGCACATCCCGCACAGTACACACGGCATCCTGCTCCAAACCCAAACGCTCCATATTTTCTTCGTAGATCAGCCGTAATGCCAGCAAAATCGCCGTTTCTTTTTTATTGAGGTTGCAACGGTTAGCCTCGTCTGTGTTCAACACATAAAAGTATCCGTTCAGTTCATCCCTGCGCAAATCCCAGTCCAGCAGACTCAGGTACTCCTGTACGGCCTCATAGTGCCGTGATAGAAAAAGATAGTCTGGGTTATCCACCCTGCCTTTTCCCGGCTGGTAGATAGTTCGCACAATGTATGTGCGGCTGAGCAGCTGATTGCAGACAGATTTGAATTGTTCCAGTTCTTTTGCCGTTGCATTGGTAACAAAATCAAAATTCACGGCTTCTTCTCCTTCCTCCGGATCTGCATTTGCGGGACCGAATAGCCATTTTTGCAAAAAATGCCATCGAGTTCCTGGACTACATAACCGGCAGCTGCATCCTTGCTTCCAAGGATTGCCAGTAAACTCATGATATAATCCTTGTCCTCTTCAAGCGAGAGCTCCTCCGAGCAACGAATGTCAGCGTCTCCCAGCCATCCCTGCACGTAAGCATTTACTGCTGCCCGGCCATATTTCGATTGCAGTAACTGTGCCGCTCTGACCTGTTCTTCCGTATTCGGTGCCTGATCATCTTGTATCAGCACCGACGCGGTTTTTGTCCGTTTTTCGGGGCGCTTACGGTACCACAGACTTTTTTCTGACAAAAAAGACTGCTCATACAATTGAAATGCCGGTTGTATCTGGTCCACCAGCTCAGCCGCCCTGCGGTTTCTGGACAGTGCCGTCAGCAAAACATTCAAATTGCCGCGCACGCTTTGATCTCGGTTCGTCAGGTTCTCGATTTTCTGTGTTGCTGCTCTGGTATAGCGCCGGACCTGCGTATCAATTTCTTCAAGATAGTCCTTCTCTAAATTATCATAGCGTTCTTCGATCCAGAAAATTTTCCGCAGCAAATCGGCACGGCAGTCTTCCAATGTCTTGCCCCGCTTATCACGCAATGCTTCATTTGCCATTGCCATCAGCAGCGCGTCATCTTCTTCCCACCGTCTCAGTATAGATTGAATGGGCACACGATACTTCGGCACTGAATCTTTGATTTTCAGCGGACGGATATATGCCTCCACAACCTTTTGTCCGAAGTCGTTAAAGTGTGCAGCCAGCACCTGGTTGACATCCTGCATATCGATCTGCGTCTGAAAATAATGCTTCACATTATGATAGACCATTTGCAACAAGCTAATCAGCGCCGTTGTGTTATCGTAGGCACTATAGAGAGCCGTCATTTTATCGTAAGCATTGTTGCTGTCGTCGGCGGTCTTTAAGACTGAGAAAGTTCCGAACACATAGGAATATCCACGAGCCGGGCTATCATCCCTGAGTTGATGAAATAGTTCCAGCAGGCGACTGCTGTAATTAGGAATCGTGATGTACTCTTCAAAGTCGTCCCCGCGTTCTTTCTCAAACCACCCCTTACTACAGAGCTTGCGGATCAAAAAACGAGCGCGGCCAGAGATATCCCTCAGTTCCTCTTCGTCAATGTCTTCATCTTCAAACGTAGCATCCGCCAGTTCCTGCTCCAGCCTGCCGCGCAGCATGGAATACAAGACATCTTCCCGTATTTTCAGGTTTTCTTGGTATGCCGCGTACAGTACGTCCAGTGCATCCGCATATAAAATACGGTTGGGCGAAGCCAGCGGCGAGAAAAGTTCGCTTGGAACCGCTTCAAAAAACTTCATAGGCCTACCACCTTATTCGACCGATATACGCTTTCTTTTCTATTATTGTACCCTCTTTCCTCTCACAAAACAAGATGCAAAACCGCCCCAGCTTCCTGCTACGGAAACCGGGGCGGCTTGTTGCGTTATATGCGTTTTTTCTGCTTTTTCAGACTCTCACACAATTACGCACGGGAGTAATCCAGGCGAGGAATCATAGATTATTCGAAATAGCAGTGGCCTATCATTTTACTTCCCTATCTCTTTGAGCGATACGATATACTGCTGCACGAGTGTTGCCTTCTCGTACAATTCCCCCTTCTTCCAGCATTTTCTGTAGAATACGGTACGCCTGTGGTGGTGATACTCGCAAATGTTCGACTACATCTTTTCTCGTGATAACTCCCCCGACTTTTAGCCAGTTTCCTAATCAGTTCTGGCAACTTGTCTATATCAGTCTGACGAACATATTTTGCAGGGTCCTTATATACTTTTGCACTTAAATATAGGCTCGTCCTCGACCATTTCCTACCGCTTCAACCATGCCAGATTCCGTAAGGCGTTCCAAGTTCGAACGCATTCTCACCTTCACCATCGACTTTGAAACCGCCAAGCGTTACCGGAAAGCCAACAAAATGCCCCACCAGTTCCGCCGTGCAGCGTGGACCGACCTGACCGTGGAGGTGTATCTGTGATGCTTCTGGGAAGCGCCCCTGTGTTAAACGCAGTCCATCTCATACATGAGCAAACAAGGCCCACCGCCAAAATTGACGGTGAGCCTTGTTTTATACTTGATTTTTAACGATAATTCGCTATAAAGTCCTTATGCTCTCGGGTTTTTAATAGCAGCCTGGGCGGGTGCCAAAATTACAGAGCGTTCGGAATAACGACACAGCGCGGTTTTCAATTTTTCAGTTGATTCCAAGCTCTTTCATCAACTCCGCACGGCTCTTTTCATCTTCGGAAGCCCTCTTTACATCGTCAATGCGATTCTGGTCAAGGAGCTTCTTTACCAGCAAAGCCATTTTGTTTTCTCCGCGGCTCTCGCCTTTCACGATGCCTTTTTCGATGCCTCTGTTTTCCACTTTATCAAGCACATCACACATATTGCGTGGGCCTCCTTTCCTGTCATCGGTACTGGTATTGTATGCGTCTTCAAATCGGTGGTCATTCGTCATGATGCTCAACAACTGAAGCGTTTCCTGCACATGAGTCAAATCCTGTGAGCTTGGCACATAGTCGCCATTCTCTCTTTTCTGCACAAAGTAGTCTGCAACCACCTTGAAATCGCTTTGGAACAGCTCTACCTGCTCACGGTTCAGATATGCGATCTGGAACAAATTGATTTTATAATCGTTGACGTATGGCTCAAACTCTTTTGGGACATTTAGACGTTCTTTCAGAGAAAGCGGCCCACTCCACGGTTTCTCGTGTCCAAAATAGAGAACCAACGTCACGACTGGGTAACGGCTTCCTGTATCATTATCTCCCAGAAGCTGCGCCCGATACTCTGCACCATCATAACCCATCACTCGGAGCGGCATATCCGGATCGGAAGCTGTTTGGTTCTCAAATCCGATACACGCCACTCGGATATTACCATTCTTCCATCGTTTGGCAACATCCCGTTCAATTTCATGGAGTCTGCCATTCGCTTTATAATAGGTACGTGGAGCCTGATCTTCCAGTTCATCTGCACCTAAAACTTACTTTCCGTTGAACAGCAGTACATTTACAATATCGGAGAATACATCATTGTAGGATTCCAGAATCTTTTCAGATGCGTCTTTTTCTGCCACAGACTCACCGCCGTTCTTTTTTCTTATATTACCACATCACACAGACTGAATCAATCACGCCCATGTGAACTTTTCACTCTACCACTTGCTAAATCCAGAAATCCACAGCTCCACACCATATCATCCTTCCGCCATCTTATTTAACTCCGAGTTCTTGAACATCCGAATCACATTTTAGATGAGGCAGTTTGACACTCAATTCGTCCACAGTCATTGTGCTTCCCTTCCTCGACTGTCAAAACCCATTAGTAGTGTTAGTAGCATTTGTTTCTTTAGCCTGAGACGAACTTCTTCCTTCTGCGTAGCAGGAATCATTCTTGTATTCTAAGGCGAATAAGAAATATTACGAACCCGATATTGATTATCCCTCGGAAAGTGCTATAACAGTTTATACATTATGCTCATTTTTGCAGAGAGATGACGAAAAAGTATGTCTAAGTTGCACGTGTGCATTGATGGAGCATGGCTATTCAAGGTTGTTGAAGGTAATGTATTTGATCGTTTTCTATCAAATCCACACTACTTTCGCTTATTGTACCCTCATTGTGCCCTCAAAACAAGACGCAAAAAATCCAACCAGCTCATCGTTGAAAAAGCCAACCAACAAAAATCCCTCTACTTTCTTCTGGCTGAAAGTGGAGGGACTGCTTATCACTGAGCAGATTCAATTGTAATCACAGGGTTATCATTTGCGCACAGATACGGCAAAAGTTTTGTCATATCCTTTCCGGGGATTTTGATGTCTCCGTACCAGCCTAACACTTAGCACAAAATCACTTCTTCATCCAATGCTTGAGCCAGTATTCATAGACCCCAACATATTCCCGATAGGCCCCTGTTTTGTCCGGCGTACAAAACAACCGCCATGCCTGCTGAAGAAATGGCTTTGACCATTCACTTATAGGCTTTCTGGCTTTCAGAAATTTTACCAGCTGACTGTAAGCGGTTTCACGATTTTGCGGTAAAAAGGAATGACCTGAGGACAGTGCAAAACTTTTCCTCAGGTCTTTTCAATAAAATAATATATAAATGAAATTCCACAAAATACGCTTCGGCCTGTGCCGGGTGTGTCGGTTGTGTCGATCTCCCGTAAACCTCAATCGTGCAAATCCTGCTTTTCAGGCCATATAACAGGCAAAATATGCCATATAGTAAAAGGATTTCCGAATCTTTTGACACATTCGGCACATTCAACACATGACCTTATGGACAAATTTTTGAGCGGATTCCTACTACTACGGTGAGATTATTCCAATCCCTTCTATGGATTTTCTGGTTCCGTGAAGCCTTGAACGCTTTGGCATCTTCAAATGGAATTACGAAACGAGCCAGCTCCATGAAACCGTCCATCGTACAGGATGTCATATTGATGCCTTTCACCTCGGATAGTTGGAAATCCAGCACCCACCGAAATTCCTCATTGCTTGCAGGCGTAATCTGTGCTACGCAGCCGTTAATAAGTTCCCTGCTGACATCCGTTTTGGCCGCTTTCTGCCACTCATCCAGCTTCTGCGAGATTAGATTCATGTCCAGCGCTCCACTGCGTTCATCCTCCTGTTCTACGCTCTCATACTGGGATTGCAGATCTGCGATCTGGTTGTCTAAGCCTTTGCGACGTTCCATAAGTTCCTGTTTGGTGATGATGCCGTCTGCACACAGGTCTATGTACTTATCCAGACGCTCCCTCTGTCTGGCGATGCTGCTTTCCAGCATCGCCTTTCTGGAAATGCGCACAGTCTTTTCCTCTGCCATGCAGCGGTTCAGAATCCGGTATACCTCTTTGACGGTCTTACCTTTATCAAACGTCAGATTCTGGAACACCTTGGATGCCATCAGATCCAGCTTCCATTCACTGATGGCTTTGATCTGGCAACTGATGCCCAAATCCAGACCATGCTCCTGTAAGTAGCTGATGCTTGGCCTGCGTGTACAGCGGTAGCACTGAAACCCGTGAACAACTGCCCCATCACGGTTTACTCTCCATTTGAACTGGATAAATCCAGCTCCGCAACTGCACCGCAGCTTTGCTGTCCAGACAGATTTTGGCGTATTCCGCATATATTTGTGCTTTTTGCCGTTCTCGTCGATGACCCGTGCAGAGCGGGACAGCAGAATCTGCTGGCATTTGTCCCACATCTCTTCTGATACCAACGGCTCAAAATCCCCTTTCACATAGACATAGCTGCTCTCATTCAGGATTTTTTATACGTTTCTGCGTCAGATAGCCATCACTGTGGGATTTGTTATAGCAGATGCAGCCTTTATAGGTCGCATTATGCAAAACGCGGCTCACTTTGGAAGCGTCCCATGATACATGACCACCTGCATCCAGCCGTCCCAGCCGATATAACTCGTTCACGATTTGAGTAAGCCCCTTTTCGCCATCCGAATACATCTGAAAAATCAACCTCCCCGTTTCGGCCTGATCTGGGTCCGGAACGTAGGTTCCGTTCTCCCTGCGGTATCCCAAAATGTTTCCACTGCCATATAAAACATGTTTTTCCCGGCTGATTTTTTGCCCAGCCTTTACTCACTCCGAAATCTTTCGACTTTCGTCCTGCGCCATAGAGGACATGATCGTCAGACGGAGTTCTCCATCGTTGGTCGCTGTATTGATGCCATCATTGATGAAAAACACGTTGACCCCCATTGCCTTCAGTTCACGGGTATAGGACAGGGCATCCACCGTACTGTATCCACGAAATATCCTCTGGCCCAGAAATGCCGATTGCCATACTTGTACTTCAAATTCGCATGTCTGTCGAAAATCATCAGGCTACTTTTTCCTTTGAGATAGCCCATGACGTAAGAAATGCTATACTTTGGAGAAAAACTTATCAACATATGGATGTGGTTAGGACATGCTTCCGCCTCGATAATTTCAATTCCTTTCTGTTCACACAGTTGGCGGAGTATCTGACCGATATCTTTTTTAATCTGGCCGTAAATTACCATTCTCCGGTATTTTGGTGCAAACACCACATGGTATTGACATCTCCATGCTGTATGGCTTAAACTATCTACGTCTTTGTTATCTTTCATTTCAAAGATAAACCTCCCTGTTCCTAGAATGTGGTTGGCAAACCCACACTCTATTCTACCGGGAGGTTTCTTTTTGTCTAGGGCTAAAGCTTTTTTACTCCACCAGCATAGCTGGTGGTTGTCGCTCGCTCAAACTATCCAATGCAAATGGGCCGCTGCACGATGCAGCGGCCCTTTTAGCGTAAAGGAGGAATCTGCTAAGATGAAAGAAAGCTCTTACTCAAGATTTTTGCCGTTGGTTGCAATGACGTTCTTATACCAGTAGAAGGAATCCTTGCGGTAGCGCTTACATTCCTTCACGTCGTCATCGGTGCGATCCACATACACAAAACCATAGCGTTTGGCGATGCCGTTGCTCGTGGAGAGCAGGTCGAAGGCAGACCAGGGATTGTAGCCCAGCAGCTTCACGCCGTTTGCAATGGCAGCCTTCATGGCCTTGATGTGCTCACGGATGTACTCAATGCGGTAAGGATCATGGATAGAACCGTCTTTTTCCAGCTTATCATAAGCACCAAAGCCGTTTTCGCAGATCATTACCGGGATGTGGTAGCGATCGTTGATGTCCTCCAGCACATACTCCAGGCCGACCGGGTCGATGGGCATGGAGAAGTCCGTATCACCAATGAACTCGTTCTTGCAGCCTTCAAACAGATCTGGCTGCACTTCGTACACCACATGGCCGCCCTTGCCGATCTTGTTGTTCTGCTTGGAGCGGCGTGCGGCGCCCGGGGTAGGTGCCTTGACGCAGGCGCTCTGATAATAGTTGATGCCCAGGAAGTCGAAGCACTCGGAGCCTTTTTGATCAGTTCCATATCGCCGGGCTGGATATCGAACATCAGCCCCTGGCGCTTGAGATATGCCAGAACCGATTCGGTGTACTCGCCGCGGA
>ENA-OQJP01000399-OQJP01000399.1-human-gut-metagenome-genome-assembly--contig:-NODE-399-length-12598-cov-5.006736_pt1 | contig 12598 bp, 16 predicted proteins | sample MGYA00242611_ERZ504778 | MGnify/ENA primary metagenome ERZ504778 (study PRJEB26092, sample SAMD00036349) | human gut metagenome | host: Homo sapiens | study: EMG produced TPA metagenomics assembly of...
TCGATAATGTTGTGGTTGCCAGACCATCTACATTTTATCATGAGAGGTTCTTTTTTTTACTATAAGAAAATTTACTTACCCCCAGTGTAACTGGGGGTTTTATCATGCCTATTCGGCGCCAAAAAAAACACCAGCCCATCTGATTTTTGGGGCTGGTGTTTCTGTATCCGGGCTTACTTATCCAGTTTGCCGACTTTGATTTCTTCGACGCGGTTATTTTCGACTTCGATATCGATGCCGAGGTCCGACCGACCAGTGACGTAATAGATGTAGTGATCGTCCTTCACAGCATCGGGTTCGCCGTAGACAGCTTCTACGTCAGCGATATCCATGCCGACACGGACGCCGTCTGCCGTTTCCCAGCCATTATTGGCCGAGACTTCGATCTGGTGGACCCGATCGTATTTCAATGCGATGGAAACGGAGTTACCGTATTCATATTCCGAATCTTCCGTCGCCCGTTCCTTTTCCATGTGAACGTCGACCTTAGTCGGCATGCCATAGATGGAGCGAATGACCGAGCTTTCAGCATCGAAGGGAATGCCGCCGATGCGAAGGGCCGACTGAGGAACGGAGGCAAAGGATACGGCAGCTGCTGCCGTCAGGGCCATTGTCAGGCCAAAGATTTTCCATGTTTTCATGCTATTACCTCTTTTCATCTATAAATCGCAATTATTTAATAATTTAAAGTCATTGTAACACAGCCGCGGTGAGAAATCAAACGGACTGCTGTGCTTAGCCCTGGGCTTTAGCCGTCACATTGCGGCTCATGACCAAGCCAACGGCGATGACGCCCACAGCCAGGAAGATCTGGATGGCCAAGGGAGCCCAGGACCCGACGGAAGCCTGAATCATGGGGCCTAAGATCTTGTCGTGACCGATCATCGAGCCTGCCGTCCAGCCGAGGAGGCCGGCACCGGCGTAGAGGATGACCGGGAAGCGGTCCATGAGGCGGCCAATGATGGTGCTGCCGCCGACGATGATGGGGATACTGACTAAGAAGCCGATAGCGACCAAGAGGAAGCTGCCGTGAGACGCACCGGCAATGGCCAGGACGTTGTCGATACCCATGGCGGCATCGGCGATGATGATGGTCTTGATGGCTCCCATAAGGTTATCCGAGGCCTTGACCTCGTCGTGGTGTTCTTCCGGGACGAGGAGTTTTACGGCAATGGGCAGCAAAATCAGGCCGCCGATGACCTGCAGATACGGAATCGTAAGCAGCCAGACGGCGATGAAGGTCATGATCAGACGGATGATGACGGCCCCGGCCGTACCGATGAGGATGGCTTTTTTTCGCAGGGCCGGCGACAGCTTGTTGGCTGCCATGGCGATGACGACGGCATTGTCGCCGCCGAGGAGGATGTCCAATAAAATGATGGTCCCTAAGGCTGTGAAAAATTGCATTGATAAGAATTCCATAGTTTCTCCTACTTTCTCTGAATAAAACAAAAGAGACTTCCGCATGGTATCAGTCAAACTGGTATCATACGAAAGTCTCACCTATTGCGTCAGCAATGCTGCCACCAGCCGGTCATGACGGCACGATGTTGATGGACAGCTGAAAGGTTACTCCCCTTCGCTATTTAATTACGGGATAAGTATAGCAGAAGGGCACCTTTTCTGTCAAGATTCAGGACAGCCATATTTATATTAAAACTATTTATGCTATAATAAGAGCATGCATATCATTGGAGGTGTTACTTATGAATACAACAACCATCGGATTTATTGGAACGGGCGTCATGGGAACGGGCATGATCCGCAATTTACTCAAAGCAGGCTTCCCGGTCAACATCTATACGCGTACCAAAAGCAAGGCGGACGCCCTCATTTCGGAAGGATGCCAGTGGTTTGAATCACCGTCGGCCGTCGCCGCAGCGTCGGACGTCGTCATTTCCATCGTCGGCTATCCGAAAGACGTCGAAGAAGTTTATTTAGGCGATAACGGTATCTTGAAGGGGAAAAAGGCGGCACGGTCATCGACATGACGACGTCGAGCCCGTCTCTTGCCAAAGAAATTTACCACAAAGCCAAATCCCTTGGCATCGACGCCCTCGATGCGCCCGTCTCTGGCGGTGACGTCGGCGCGAAAAATGGGACCCTGGCCATCATGGTCGGCGGCGATGAAGATGCCTTTAAGGCCATGAACGCCGTCTTTTCGGCCATGGGGAAGACCTTGACTTACTTTGGCCCGGCCGGCAGCGGCCAATACGCCAAGATGAGCAACCAGATCGCCATTGCGTCCAACATGATGGGCGTCTGCGAGGCCATTGCCTACGCCCAAAAGAGCGGCCTCGATCCGGAAAAGGTCATCGCGACCCTCTCGTCCGGTGCAGCCGGTTCCTGGTCCCTGGCCAATCTGGCGCCGCGGATGGTAAAAGGCGACACGGCCCCCGGTTTTTACATCAAGCACTTCATTAAAGACATGCGCATCGCCCTCGAATCGGCAGCCGAAATGAAGCTCGACCTGCCGGGACTGACCCTGGCCAAGAAGCTCTACGATAAACTGGCTGCCGACGGCATGGAAGACTGCGGCACCCAGGCTCTCTTCCAGTGGTACGCCAATCAGAAATAAACGCCCTTTCTAACCGAAAGGCATCTTAAGGAGGTGACCGCTGTCATGGCAGCTGCATCAAAAAAACTCTATGCCATGAAAGAAGCCTGTGAACAGACGGGCCTTCCCTACGAAACGTTAAAATACTACTGCAACACCGGCCTTGTGCCCAACGTCAAGCGGTTGGACAACAACCGCCGCGTCTTCGACGACCACGACATCGCCTGGATCAAAAGCCTGACCTGCCTGAAAAAGTGCGGCATGACCATCGAAGAAATGAAACAGTACCTGGCCTACTGCCTGCAAGGGCCCGATTCCATTCCCGTCCGCAAGATCATGCTCGATAAGAAGCGGTCCCTCTTACAGGAAAAGCTGCAGGAAATCCAAGAATCCATCGACTATATCGACTGGAAACAGAATTTCTACGACGAAGTCACGTCAGGCAAACGGGTCTACACCAGTGACCTCCTGCCGGAATATAACGACGACGATCCCGGCGACGAATAGCGCCGTCCCTAGCTGCGAACGACCGGGCTGACACCGAATCCGGCCGGCCTCATGAGGAGAAAACCATTGAATATCATCGAAATCCAAGAACGAACCCCAGAATTGACAGAAAAACTGCTGGCCATCTGGGAAAGCGCCGTCCGGGCGACCCATCTCTTTTTATCCCCCAGCGCCATTGAAGCCATCAAAGCCTTCGTCCCCCAAGCTTTGGCCGTCGTACCGCGGCTGATCATCGCCGAAGACGACAGCGGCAGTCCCTTAGGATTTTTGGGAATTGACGACCAAAAGGTGGAAATGCTTTTCGTCGCTGATGAATACCGCAGCCGCGGCATCGGCTCGGCCCTCCTCGGCTACGGCATCGAACAGTACGGCGTCAACGACCTGGCCGTCAATGAGCAGAATCCCTTAGCCAAGGGCTTTTACGAACACTTAGGATTTATCGTCTACAAACGGACGGAATTCGACGAACAGGGAAATGCCTACCCCCTGCTCTATATGAAGCGGTCCTAACGATTGCCATCGCCCCAAAACAGACATGACCTCCTACGCTTAGCCTTACCAGCTAACCTTAGGAGGTCATTTTTTATGGGATTTCAAGCGAAAAGTTGCCGTCGCACTATATTTAGTTTCTTACCGCTATCGATGGTCGTCCGTTTTAAAATGGTCGCCGTACTGCTGGGTATCGGGCTCGGCCTTGCGGCAGGCGTGGGTAAAGGCCGGATGGTACAGAAGGCTTCGGTCGTACGGGCCTTCGAGGACCTTGCCGACGACGATGAGGGCCGTCTTAGAAATGCCGTTCTGCCGGGCCGTTTCGGCCAGCGTCGCTACCGTGCAGGGATAGATTTTTTCATCAGGCCAGGACGCTTTATAGACGATGGCAGCTGGCGTATCGCTGTCGTAGCCGCCGTCCATCAGTTCTTTTTGCAGGCCTTCCGTAAGCGAGGCGCTGAGGAAGATGACCATCGTCGCCTGATGAGCGGCGTAGTCAGCGATTTTCTGGCCGTCGGGAACGGGCGTCCGCCCTTCCATACGGGTGATGATGACCGACTGGCTGATGCTCGGCAAGGTGTATTCGGCCTTTAAAGCTGCAGCGGCACCGCAGAAGGAGCTGACGCCGGGGACGACGTCATAGGCAATATTCTTTTCAGCGAGGATGTCCATCTGTTCGCGGATGGCGCCGTAGACCGAGGGATCGCCCGTGTGCAGGCGGACCGTCATCCAGCCCAGTTTTTCGGCCGTTTCCATGGCGGCGATGACGTCCTCTAAGGTCATGGACGCACTGTCTAAGATGACGCAGTCTTTCTTGGCATAAGATAATAATTCCGGATTTACCAACGAACCTGCATAAATAATCTGGTCGGCCTGTTCCAGCAGCGTCTTGCCGCGGACGGTAATGAGGTCGACAGCACCGGGACCGGCGCCGACAAAATGTATCATCGAACTTCCCCCTTCTGATGGACGGCCAATAAGTCTTTGGCCTGTGATGTATAACCCAGGACGCCGTAGACGTTAGAAAAGACGACGGCTCCAGTACGGATGGCACCGTGAGTACGGGCTTCCATATAGTGTTCTATTTTTTGGCAGACGGCTTCCATGACCGGCGTCAGAAGATGGGCCTCATCTAAGAGGCGGACGGCTTCATCCGTCGTCAGGCTGTCGTAAATCTGATGGGCCAACTCGCGGGATGCACCAGCAAAGACGGCTTCTAAGGCCAGCAGCGTCGTCCGTCCGTCGGCATAACGGGAATGGGTATTCATAATGCCTTGGGCGACTTTAATCAATTTCCCGATATGACCGATGAGGAGGACGTCGGAGAAATCCTTATAGACGGCGTAGTCCAGCATTTCACCGACGTAGTTGCTGATGGTCACCCGCTGGCTGACGTCGATGCCCAGTGTATCACGGCTGAAGTCGACGCCGTAGTTGCCAAAAAAGGCCAGGAGATGCGTTTTCCCGGCAGCTCTTCGCGAGTCCATTTCGGTATGGATGGTGTCGACCAGAGCCTGTTCACTCATGGGATCGACGATGCCCGACGTCCCTAAAACAGACAAGCCGCCGACGATGCCAAGGCGGGGATTAAAAGTCTTTTGCGCCAAGATTTCACCACCGGGAATGGACAAGGTCAGCTTGAGGCCGCCGTCGTAGCCGCATGCCTTAGCCGCTGCCTGAAGGGCTTCTTCGATCATGCGCCGCGGCACGGGGTTGATGGCCCATTCGCCAACGGCACAGGCAAGGCCCGGTTTCGTCACCTTGCCGATGCCGGGACCGCCGGAGATCACATAGCCCTGCTCTATTTTTTCGACGGTGGCAAAGACCAGGATGCCGTCGGTAATGTCGGGATCGTCGCCGCTTTCCTTACGGATAGCGCAGGTCACCGTCCCCGGTCCGAAAGAGATCTCTTCGGGCTGCAAGTGGAGCACCTCGCCTTTGGGCGTCGTAAGGGCCACGGCGTCGACGCGCTTTCCCGTCAGGACCATGACCGCCGCCGCTTTGGCTGCCGCCGCCGCACAAGAACCGGTCGTATAACCGCAGCGAAGTTTCTTTCCGTCTTTAATGGTAAATAAGTCCATGCCTCTCTCCTTTCAAGGCCCGCCGTCACGGCAGGGCGTCTGTGGGCACGATGAAGGGCCGGCCGTCTTTGGTGGCGACGACTTCAGCCTCGATGTCAAAGACGTCGCGCAGCATGGCCGGCGTCAGTATATCGTGAGGCGCTCCCGTCGAAACGATGGCTCCTTCTTTCATGATAATGACGTCATCAGCATATTGATAAGCCTGATTCATGTCGTGGAGGACGATGACGATGGTCTTCTTCCAAGTTTCATTGATGTCCCGGAGGAGCTTTAAAATCCGCAGCTGGTGGCGGACGTCAAGATAGGTCGTCGGCTCATCGAGTAAGAGGATGGGCGCATCCTGAGCGAGGAGCACGGCCAGCCAGGCCCGCTGCTGCTCGCCGCCGGAGAGGTGCTGCATGGCCCTTTTTTCATAGCCCGCAAGGCCTACGGCGTCGATGGCACGGGCGACGGCGTCCCGATCATCTTTGGTCAGCGGCGACAGAAGCCTGCGGTAGGGAAACCGTCCCATGGCTACCAAATCGGCAACGGGTACGTCATTGGGCAAATCGTGACTCTGGGTCAAGAAGGCGATTTCCCGGGATAAGGCCTTTCGCGAAAAGGAATGGACGTCGCGGCCGGAAAGCTCGATGGAGCCGCCGGCGATGGGAATCATGCAGTTCACGGCCTTGAGGAAGGTGCTCTTGCCGCAGCCATTGGGACCGATGACGGCCGTGATGTTCCCCTTCGAAAGGGATGCCGTCATATCGTGGAGGATGGTCTTCCCACCCCGCTCGACGACGAGATTTTTGATGGTAATGGCATCCACGGCTCACACTTCCTTTCGCAGGAGAAATAAGAAGAAGGGCGCACCTAAGGAGGCGATGATGATACCCACGGGAAGCTCAGCCGGCGCCAGTAGGAGCCGGGCTGCCGTATCGCTCAAGGTGACCGTCGCCGCCCCAAAGAGGGCTGCCCCGGGAATGATATAGCGGTAGTCGGTGCCGACTAAGAGGCGCACCATGTGCGGCACGATGAGGCCGACGAAGCCTAAGAGGCCGGCGACACTGACGGCACTGGCCGCGAGGAGGGCTGCTACGGCCGTAAGTCCCAGACGAGCCATTTCGACGTTGAGGCCCAGGCTGCGGGCCATGTCTTCCCCGAGTTGGAGAAGGTTCAAATAGTAAGCGCCGATAAAGGCCAGGATAAAGCCGACGGCGGCATACGGCGCAATGACGAAGACGTCTTTCCAGCTGCTGGCCGCCAGGCCCCCGACCATCCACAAGAGAGCGCCGTGGACGCGGTCGCTGTAAAAGACGAGGATGCCGGAAATGATGGCCCCTAAGAAGGCCGACACGGCGACGCCGGCTAAGATGATGCGCACGACCTTGATGCCGTCCTTCCATGCCAAGAGGTAAATCGCCCCGGCTGCGGCCATGGCGCCGACGAAGGAAACGGGCGTCATCAAAAAGGCGTACGACGGGACGACGATGAGGACGATGAGTCCGAAGAGGCCGGCCCCGGACGAGATGCCGATGATGTGCGGATCGGCCAGAGGATTTCGCATGACGGCCTGTAAAATGGCGCCTGACAGGGCCAGATTAGCCCCGACCAGGGCACCGGTCAAGGTCCGGGGCAGGCGGATGTTCCAGATGATCTGATCCGCCGTCCCCCCACCGGGCTGCCACAGGCTGCGGATGACGTCCGACGCCGTAATGGCCGCCGCCCCCTGCATGACCGACAGCAAGAGGCCGAGAGCCGCCAAGACGGCGAAGACGATGAGCATGAACCAGCGCCAGCCGGCTCGATCCCGCCGCAGCTTATTCATGAGGCGCCACTCCCGGATAGACTAAGTTTGCCATATAGCCGACGGCCTTGGGATAATCGAGGCCGGGGTTGAGCAGGAAGTAGCGTTCGGGCAGGACGTAGAAGCGGCCCGACTGGACGGCTTTTAAAGAGGACCAGGCCGAATTGCTTTCGATATCGCTCTTGACGCGCTTTTCGATCTTGTCCGACGATCCCATGGAGGTCAGGAAGATGACGTCGGGATTGGCTTCGACGAGGCTTTCCATACTGTAAGGAATGCGGTTGTTGTCGCCGCCAGCCGCAGAAGATGCCACGACGTTCTGCAAGTGGAGCAATTCAGCGATGCCGCCGGCAATGCTGGTCGGCAGTTCCAGGGACACGGCACTAGGCGTGGCATGGATGATGGCAATGCGCTGGCCATCCTTCGGCACGGTATCGGTGATAGCCTTGATTTCCGTATCGAGTTTGTCATCGACGGCCTTGGCCTGATCTTCTTTGCCGTAGACCTGGCCCATGATGTCCAGGTTGTGCTTGACGTCATCATAAGTCTTGGTGCGCAGCAAGATGACGGGAATGCCGCTGTCTTCGAGCTGGGCCGCCAATTTTTCATGGTGGTCCGTACTGCCGATGACGACGTCAGGCTGAAGGGCCGTCACTTTTTCCAGGCTGACGCTGTAAACCGGGCCCACATCGGGCACGTCTTTATATTTTTCCGGAAGGGCTGCATCTTCGGACTTGACGGCAGCCCGGCCGACGAGGGTCCCGTCGAGGGCATCGGCAAAGTTTAAGAGCGACGTCGACAAGACGACGACGCGCTGCGGTTTCTGAGGCAGGGTGACGGTCTTGCCCCTATCGTCGGTGATGACGGCATAATTTCCATCGGACGCGCCTTGCTGATTCGTCCCTTGAGGACCGCAGCCGGCGAGGAGGAACAGACAAAGGACGATGAGACATAAGCCAAATTTTTTCACAGGAAAGGCCCCTTTCTAAAACTTCTGACGAATCCCGACCTGCCAGTTCCGGCCGGCAGCAGGATAATTATGGTATAAATCGTAGCTGGCGTTGTTGATATTGGCCACTTTGACATAAACAGTCGTATTTTCATCGGGCGAATAAGACGCGCTGCCATTCCAGACGACGTAGGAATTGTTGCTGTAATAGGTATCATTACGCCCCGTACCGGCCGTCACATCGACGTTGGCCTGCCATTTGCCCTGATGGTAATGGAGACCGGCCCGGTAGCCGTTGGGCTGGTTATACGTTTCGTCGTAGGAAAGGCCTTCGCCTTCATCGACTTTGGTATGGATGTAGGAATAGCCCAATTCATAATCCCATTTTTCATTGATCGTCTGTTTGAGGGACAATTCAAAGCCCCGTTTATCTTCTTCATTGAGGTTTTGCGGTTCCCTGGGCGTTACGTCCCGATTCCAGCGGATGACGTTCTCTAAGTCGCTGTGGAAGACGCTGCCTTCAAGGAGGGTCTTGGGCCCCATGCGGTACTGGAATCCCAGGGTCTGGGTGTAGCCTTCTTCAGGTTTCAGATTTTCATTACCGATGGAGGTGATCTTACCGCGAGACGTCACCAGGTAGAACTGGTCATTGAGGCGCGGCGGCGAAAAGACGCGGCTCCACGAAGCGTAGACGTTGAAGTCGTCGTTGGCCTTATAGTTCATGGCCAACCGCGGCGTCTGATGAGTACCGTAAGTGCTGTTATCATCGATGCGAAGACCCGGCGTCACCGTCAATTTGCCAAAATTCATGGCATCTTCGGTATAGAGGGCCGTATTGTGACGTCGCTTGTCGATGTAGTTAGCCTCGTAGTTGGTCCCCATATCTTCCGTCCATTCGGCACCGGCCGTGATGTGATGGCGGCCGACCTGCCAGTTGTTCTGCCATTCAAACCCCTGGGTACGGGTAAAGTAATGGTTGGTCCAATAGGTCCGTTGATAGTCGTTAAAATAGCGGAAGAAACCGGGCTGAGCCTGATTTTTCTAAAATTATAGGTCAGGCTGTAATTATTGATGAGCCGCTCGATGGGCTTATTGGCACTGAGATACCAACCCGAGAGGCGCTCTTTTTGAAGCTCCTTGGGAAGCGACGTCGAATAGGAACCGAGGAAGGTCGAACCGTGGCCGTGATAAGTCTGATGATAGGCCTTGAAGGTCAACGACGTGTCGTCGGTCAAATCCTGATCGAGGCGAAGGGATAAGGACTCTTTGGCAATATCGCCGCGGGACTTGTCGGCATTGATGCCGTTCGGGAAGGCGTAATACTGGCGCCGTTCCATGTCGCCGCTGATGAGCCAGCTGGTCTTGCCCGACCGGCCGCTGTTGGTCAGCGTATAGCCGTGCATGCCCCACGAGCCGGTGTAGGCGTCGAGGGACGACTCGTTGCGGTCGCCTTTTTGGTGACGATATTGATGACGCCGCCGACGGCCCCGCTGCCGTAACGGACGGAACCGCTGCCCTTGGTGACTTCGATGTGATCGATAGCACCGACGCCGGGAAGGTTGGCCAAATCGACGCTCCCCCGCCCGTAGCCGGCCCCCTGGGCGTTGGCCAGACTCTGACCGTCGACGAGGATCAAGACCCGGTCGTCGCCGTTTAATTTGACGTAAGACGAAATGCCCGGCACCATGTCATTGATGCTGACGCCGGATACGCGCTGCAAGGCTTCCTGGACCGACGAGTCGTGGTGTTCGTCCATCTCCTTGGCGGTAATAATGGTCGTATTTGATTGGCGAGCCTCCACCGGTGGAATGGAGGGTTCTTTCGGTTCATTTACTTGGGCTTCCGATAACTTATTAGGGAGTAGTGCCTTGACGCTGTCGAGGAAATCGGCAACCCCGTCGGGAACGTGGATGTTTCCCGATGGTGCCATGGGATCATTCGTCCCGGGACCGGCTGCCCGCCTGCCGGAAGGGCCGGTCTTACCGGTATTGCTTGCCGTTCCGGAAGTGTTGGTCTGGCCCGAGGTCTTCGCTTGATCGGCGGCCTTTTCCGGTCCCGCATCCTGCACCCGGTTCGACGTTCCCTTTTCATCGGAAGATTCCGGCTGCGATTCCCGTTGAGCTGCGGCGTAGGTAAGGGCGCCGGGCGTCGGAGGTGTCACCTCACTGGCTGGCGTCACGTCCGGCGTCGGAGCCTTTTCAGGCGTCGAAGCGACCGTTTCTCGTTGGTCATAATCACCGCCGCCATCGCGGCTGACGGCATCGGTCCCATCGGCATCGCTTCCGCCGGCACCGGCCATGTCGCCGCTATTATAAATCATGACGTCGGTCACATTGGGCTGACGCGAGTAGTGTTGAAGCACCGTAAAGAAGCCGCCCGCTGCCAAGCCTAAATAGACGGCGGCGTGAAGGGATACGGAAAATCCGGCGGCAATGCGGCCTTTCTTCTTCCCCCACCTCATGGCTGGGCCCCACTATCCGCGACGAGCCCGATGCGGGTGACGCCGACTTTCTTAAAGGCATCGAGGACGGCCATGACCTTGCCGTAATCGACGGCTTTATCGGCATAGAGGATGACGCTGAAGGATTTGTCTTCGGCCTGCCGGGCCCGTGCCGAAGCCATGAGAGCCTCGCGGTCGACGGCATTGCCATTGAGCCACAGCGTTCCGTCCGTCTTCAAAGTGACGGCATACTGGGACGACGGCGCTTCGCTGGCATCGGCCGCCACCGGCAGCTGGACGCCCAAACTATGCATATCCACCATGGATAAAGACGACATCATGAAGAAGACCAAGAGGAAAAACATGATGTCGATCATGGGGATGATCATGATCGAGGGCTTTTCAAAATCGCGTAATTGACGTAGGCGCATGTTACTGCCCTTCTTTCTGGTCCATCGTTTCCAACGCCGAGAAACAAAGCTCCATATCGGTAATGATGCGATCGAGGCGCTGGGTAAAATAAGAATGGATGACCAAGGCCAAAATAGCGACGCAGAGGCCAAAAGCCGTGGCGATGAGGGCTTCGCCGATACCGCCGGTAATGGCAATGGCCTGACCGGACTGGACGTTAAAGATACTGAACGAGCGGATCATGCCGCTGATCGTCCCGAGGAGCCCCAAGAGCGGCGCCAAGGTGACGATGACGCTCAAATAATAGAGATGACTGCGAAGGCGGGAGATAAAAATCCCCGACTGCATTTCGATAAAGGCCTTCCATTCGGCGCCCCCCTGACCTTCAAAGACGTCGTTTAAAATGAGGGGCAGACCACCGTTGCTGTCGGCTGCCAGCTGTTTGGCCTGAGCCGCCTTGTGGAACTTCATGTACGTATAAAACTTATTGGCAAAAGCCTTGCCGGCATCCATCTGGGCGAAAAAGATGGCCCGTTCAATGCCGATATACACCGCAAAGAGCGAGCAGGCCAATAAGAGATACATGACCGGACCGCCTTGCTGAAATAACTGAAAACCGTGAATGATTGCTTCCATCGTAAGTATTATCCCCTTCCTGTAGCACACCTGCGGGAGAAGGACATACAAAGATAAAGGGACCGTCGTATAGACGACAGTCCCCGAATATGCTCCGTACAATCTCCTTCCCATCGCTCGCAGGTCTATCGGTGATTATCCGTCAGGCAGTTCTTCTGGCTTGGTTTCATGGCCAAAGCTGCGCCTTCCCATACAAAAGTACAGTGACATCCTTGCAGCCTGGCTCCACCTTACAGCGGCGGGACCGCGCCGGCGTTGAACCGGCTTCTCTATTAAGTCTGTGACACCTGACCTATTACTTATATTATATCGTTCTTACTATAGCATGAGAAACAGATGACTGTCAACGAAAGGCGGAACGAGAAGAAAAGTTGAAAAATAAGAAAAAAAGCGCCGTTGCAAGATAAGATTTAATGCAGGCCCTCTTTATAATGCGACTACAAATAAGACGCCAGATCCTAAGTCTGGCGCGTTTCAATTCATGCACCCACGAAGGGTGCGACAATGGGATGCGGTCGAAAGGCTGATTTCCACCTCGTTTCAATCCACGCACCCCGAAGGGTGCGACATACACTACACCGCGGACCCATCGAAATGATCGGTTTCAATCCACGCACCCACGAAGGGTACGACCAGATTCCGGCGGTCTCCGGATACTTTCCAAAACGTTTCAATCCACGCACCCATGAAGGGTGCGACAAACGGGACAGCATACGTTTCTTCCAGCGAAGTTGTTTCAATC
>ENA-OQJP01000400-OQJP01000400.1-human-gut-metagenome-genome-assembly--contig:-NODE-400-length-12577-cov-2.135422_pt1 | contig 12577 bp, 10 predicted proteins | sample MGYA00242611_ERZ504778 | MGnify/ENA primary metagenome ERZ504778 (study PRJEB26092, sample SAMD00036349) | human gut metagenome | host: Homo sapiens | study: EMG produced TPA metagenomics assembly of...
GGTTTGTATTGGCAATCGGCTATTTCGTAGCGATGCCTTATTTGTTCGACCATGTAATACTGGCGCCTTGCCATAATGATTTTGTATTTTACGACTTACTACGCTTTATCGGTCAGAAATTCGATTTGACTGATGAATTTTTTACGCAGGAGTTTAAGGTGAAGCTTGTCAATATCAATTTGGCAGCTCCTTTCTTTATACATATGTCGACAGCTTTCTGGATGTCGGTAGTGACGGCTATGCCCTATATTTTCTTTGAGGTCTGGCGTTTTATCAATCCGGCCCTTTATCCGAATGAGCGGAAAGGAGTCAGGAAAGCCTTGACCATAGGAACCGGTATGTTCTTTATCGGGGTGCTTATGGGATACTTTATGGTATATCCGCTGACACTCCGTTTCCTCTCTACCTATCAGCTGAGTTCGGAAGTCGAGAACATTCTGTCGCTCAATTCGTATATCGATAACTTTATGATGCTGATTCTCTGTATGGGACTGGCTTTTGAACTTCCGCTGGTGACTTGGTTGTTGTCTTTGCTGGGAGTCGTCAATAAGTCTTTCCTGCGCAAATATCGCCGTCATGCAGTTGTCATTATCGTAATAGCTGCCGCTATCATCACTCCGACGGGCGACCCGTTCACACTGAGTGTTGTGGCTATTCCGCTTTATCTGCTCTATGAAATGAGTATTCTGATGATAAAGGATAAGAAGGAAGTTCCTGAGTTGGAAGAAGAAGAGGAAGAAGAAGGCGTGGCAAAAGTCTGATAAGCCAATTATTTATCGTTCGTTTCCCCAAGTGTGTGTCAAAAGTCGATAGTAACTCAATTGAGGCTGACTTTTGACACACACATGTAATTTTTATCATATCCCTTTTGTCGTATGGAAAATGAAGGAAGAGAATCTTATGAAATTCTTTTAGCCGTTTGTAAGGCGGATCATTTGCAGCTGACTATTGGCTACAAACAGATGCGCGACTTGCTGGAAAGGCTTTGCCGCCTACATATGCACAACGGTAGTCTGCAGATGACCGATCTTTCCGCACGAATTAGTTTTGTAGCGGCCAAAGTGGGGCTTTCTGTAGCGGAGCAAAACAGACTGCATACCTTCCGACTGACCTCCAATGCCATTCTGAACCGACAACAGGAACCTACCCGCGAACACCTTCTGCGGGATGCGAAAACGCTGGCTTTCTTCATCCGTAAACTTTTTGAGGAAGATATTCCACAGGACTGTATCGTTTGCTTCCCCGGACGGATGCAACTTATATCGTAGCTCCTCCAGCACACAAGCAGGTGCAGCGGATGCGCGTCTGTTTCCAGTATTCCGACGAGCAGTATCTGTATGTGACTCCTTTGGATGAAATAGCTGACGAACCGTTGCGTGTCCGTTACAATATTCCTCAGATCAATGAAGAATTTGCGGAAACCTGTCAGTTGCTCTGGCGCCATGCACAACTCAACTTGCTGGATGTCGCTGTTGACGAAGCAGGAATTCTGACCCCTTCGTTCATTGTCCTTGAACCGGATTATCTGCTTGATATCAGTTCATTGGCAGAATGTTACCGTGATTATGGACATCATCCGGCAAACTATTTCCTTTCCCGTCTTCAGCCGATAGAGAATGCACGCCCGTTGCTTTTAGGAAATATAGCCAACCTTTTCCTTGATGAGTGGATACATGCGGAAGGGGAGGTGGATTATCTGAGATGTATGCAGAAAGCTTTCCGGCGTTATCCGATTGAACTGGCTGCTTGTGCCGACCTGCGTGATCGGGAGAAGGAACGTCAGTTCTTTGATGACTGCAAACTCCATTTTGATCATATCCGTGAGACGGTGAATGATACTTTTCATGCCGCCGGCTACGAACTGGACAAGACGGATGCCGTGCTCGAACCTTCTTATATATGTGAAGCGCTCGGCCTGCAAGGGCGGCTCGACTATATGCAGCGCGATATGTCTTCTTTCATCGAAATGAAATCGGGAAAGGCTGACGAATATGCGATTCGCGGAAAAGTGGAACCGAAAGAGAATAATAAGGTGCAGATGCTGCTTTATCAGGCAGTTCTGCAATATTCGATGGGGATGGATCACCGGAAGGTAAAGGCTTATCTGCTCTATACACGCTATCCGTTGCTTTATCCTTCCCGCCCTTCATGGGCAATGGTCCGCCGTGTGATCGATCTGCGCAACCGGATTGTAGCGGATGAATATGGCATCCAGTTGCGGAACAGCCTGGAATATACGGCACAAAAACTGGAAGAAATAAAAGCCTCGGTACTAAACGAGCGGGGATTGTCGGGACGTTTTTGGGAGACGTATCTGCGCCCTTCTATCGATAATTTCCAGGAGAAGTTGAAATCTCTCTCCACTTTAGAGAAAAGCTACTTCTATGCACTCTATAATTTTATAACGAAGGAACTTTATACGTCCAAGTCCGGTGATGTGGATTATGAGGGACGTACAGGAGCCGCTTCTTTATGGCTTTCCACTTTGGCGGAGAAATGCGAATCGGGGGAGATCATCTATGATTTAAGAATTAAAGAGAATCACGCAGCCGACGAACATAAATCCCACCTGTTGCTGGTGCCGTCCGGAGAACTTCAGAGAACGGTGGCGGATGATGCGCAGCACACCCTCCCTAACTTCCGTCAGGGCGATGCCATCGTGCTTTACGAACGGAATGCGGATACGGATAACGTTACCAACAAGATGGTATTCAAAGGCAATATCGACTATCTGAACGAGAATGAAATCTGCATCCGTCTGCGTGCTACCCAGCAGAATTCCTCCGTACTTCCGTCTGATAGCCTCTATGCTATTGAGCACGATGCGATGGATACTACTTTCCGTTAGCATGTACCAGGGACTTTATGCTTTTATGTCTGCTACAAAAGAGCGTCGTGATTTGCTGCTCTCTCAACGGGAGCCGCAATTTGATGTGGCATTGGATAAGCAGATAGCCGAAGCTGCCGATGACTTTACTCGTATTGCTTTGAAAGCGAAAGCAGCAAAGGACTATTTTCTGCTGGTAGGGCCTCCGGGAACCGGTAAAACGTCTTGTGCACTGAAGAAGATGGTCGAAACCTTTTATAAAGAGGAAGGAGCCCAAATTTTATTGCTCTCGTACACTAACCGTGCCGTAGATGAAATCTGTAAAGCACTTTCTTCCATTCGTCCGGAAGTAGATTTTATTCGTGTGGGAAGCGAGCTTTCATGTGACGAGAACTATCGGGATCATTTGATAGAGAATGAACTTGCTACCTGTATGCGTCGTACAGAGGTTTGCGAACGTATTAACCGCTGTCGTATATTAGTCGGTACAGTAGCGTCTATCTCCGGCAAACCGGAACTTTTCCGATTGAAGCATTTCGATGTGGCTATTGTAGATGAGGCTACTCAGATACTGGAACCTCAGTTGTTGGGTATACTTTGTGCCAAAGGAGAAAACGGAAAAGAGGGCGTTGGCAAATTTATCCTGATAGGCGATCATAAGCAACTTCCGGCTGTCGTCTTGCAGAATACGGAACAATCGGAAGTATACGATGAAGCCCTGTCTGCTGTCGGACTGAAGAACTTGAAAGATTCTCTGTTTGAAAGACTGTATCGCACAGCCCGTCAGCATACCGATGCCCACCGTACTTACGATATGCTCTGCCGTCAGGGACGTATGCACCCCGAAGTGGCTCTGTTCGCCAATCAAGCTTTCTATGAAGGTCGGCTGCTGCCTGTCGGACTGCCGCATCAACTGGAAGATTCCGGAAATATCAACCGGCTGTCTTTCTATCCTTCGCAGCCCGAACCGATGGGTTCTTCTGCTAAAACAAACCATTCGGAAGCAAAGATTGCTGCCCGTCTGGCCGCAACTGTCTATAAAGAACACTCGGAAGCATTTGATGCCTCCCGCACATTGGGGATCATTACTCCATATCGTAGTCAGATAGCTTTGATCAAGAAGGAAATAGAAGTTCTCGGCATTTCCGAACTGAATCAGATATTGATTGACACTGTAGAACGTTTTCAGGGAAGTGAACGCGATGTGATTATTTATTCATTCTGTGTGAACTATCCGTATCAGTTGAAATTCCTTTCCAATCTGACAGAAGAAGACGGAATTCTGATTGACCGGAAACTGAACGTTGCCTTGACACGTGCAAGAAAACAGATGCTGCTGACAGGTGTGCCGACGCTGTTGGAGCGTAATCCACTCTATAAAAGTTTATTAAAATTAATAGAGAGCCTCCGGAATATTGCATAATTTTTGCAGACGTTAGTTTTTATTCTCTCTTTATGCAATTCATTAACACCTATTTGTTGAACAAACCCCTATCTTTGCAATACGTTTTTTTCATAGAGATTTAGATTTAAGGTTAGAAGAATTGTGGAAGTCGTGAGACTTCCCTTTTTTTCATCTTAACGTTTACTATCCTTCATTGTTTGAATGTGCAAGATATTTTGTAAAATAGTACAGGATGGCTATGAAGAATAAGTAAACCTAAAAAGCCTTCTTCGTGAGAAGAGGCTTTTTTGTTTTTGGAACTTTTTGAATAAATAATTGGTTAAAAAAACAGGAGGACAAACTCATGCTGAGTGCCCTCCTGTTTTTTATTCTATATAATTATATCGGATTAATCCAATACGATAGGCTTATATTTAGGAACCAGTGCTTTCATAATAACCCAACCGATCAGGTAAGCTACTGCGCATACGCAGAAGATTACAAAGTAACCGGCAGGCTTGCCTTCGAAGCCCATGAATGTCATCGCAGGATGTACAAACTGTGCTCCTTGTTCCAGTAGTTCTTTTGTCATTTCCACTTCTTTGCCGTCAACCATTGTTGTTCCGGAAGCATATACAAATAAGTTACCTGCCACTTTCTGAAGAATCAATTGAACCGATACCACCGGCCATACCACCGATACCGGTGATACTTGCAATTGCTGTTCGAGGGAACATATCACCTACTGTAGAGAAGATATTGGCCGACCACGACTGGTGGGCAGCTCCGCCAATACCGATCAGGATCACGGGGAACCACGGAGAGAATGTTCCCAATGGCTGTGCCAGCAATACCACTAACGGGAAGAATGCGAAAATCAACATTGCTTTCATACGTGCCGCATAAGGGTTCATGCCGGTCTTGTTGATGAAGATAGTAGGAAGCTTGCCACCGTAGATGGATAACATCGTGATTGCGTAAAGCGTGAAGATAAGTCCCATTCCCAGAGGATCGGAAGTTTTGATACCGAATTGGGAGTTCAGGTAAGACGGGGTCCAGAACAGGAAGAACCACCATACACCGTCAGTGGTAAATTTACCGAAGACAAATGCCCAAGTTTGTTTGTAGCTGAAACATTGCCAGAATCTCATCTTTTTCTCGTCTTTCTCCTCTGTTTTCGGACCTGCACCGGCCTCATTCTGGTCTTGTTCGATATATTCAAGTTCGGCTTTGTTTACGTGCTTGCTCTTTGAAGGAGCATCATACATAAATACCCAGAAGCCCATCCAGATAAAACCAAGTCCACCAATAACGATAAACGCCATTTCCCAGCCGAAAGCTTTGGCAAGAATAGGAATGGTGAGCGGAGCGATCAAGGCACCGATAGAAGCACCGGCGTTGAAGATGGAAGTAGCATAAGCACGGTCCTTCTTCGGGAAGTACTCGGCAGTTACTTTAATAGCAGCGGGGAAGTTACCGGCTTCTCCGAGAGCAAGTATACAGCGTGCAGCCAGGAAGCAGTACATACTGACAGTAGCGATGGTTACCACCACGTCTCCGGTAGCTCCGGCAAGTTCGGCAGCACTGTGCAGTCCTACCTGTGCTTCTGTTACAATACCACAGACTGCGTGCAGACAGGCACCGGCAGACCATACGCCGATAGCCCAGAGGAATCCTTTCTTCGTTCCCATCCAGTCCACAAAGCGACCGGCAAAGAGCATACATATTGCGTAAACAATAGAAAATACGGAAGTGATAGTACCGTAGTGTGATTCATCCCAGTGAAATTCCGGTTTGATAAATTCATCCCAGGTGAGCGATAGTACCTGGCGGTCGAGATAGTTAACTGTAGTAGCAAAAAATAGCATCGCACAGATCGTCCATCTGTAGTTTGTCATTTTTTCGCCTGTTTTTTGAAATGCATTCATGATAATGGATTTAAATAGATTTTGATTTGCTGACAAAGGTCGGTATTTCAGCTGGATTTTTTTGAATAATTGGTCAAAATCATGTATAATTCGTTGCATTATACATATTATTTGTACATAGTAATGTATTATCGTAACAATTTGGTCTCTTTGGGGGAAGAATATGACAAATCCGGAAAGCTTCATTCCTTTCCCGTTTCGAGGAAAGAATGAAGCTTTTCGGATCACTTGATATGTACTAAAGAGCTGCGCAAAGATTAGCGCATTTCTATATATTTGATCTTATCCATGTCGCCATAGTCAAGATTTTCACCGGCCATACCCCAGATGAACATATAGTTGCTGGTTCCGGCAGCTGCGTGGATAGACCATTCCGGTGACATGATAGCTTGTTCGTTCTGCATCCATACGATGCGTTCTTCCTGAGGTTCGCCCATGAAGTGGCAGATGGAGTTGCCTTCCGGCACGTTGAAGTAGAAATATGCTTCCACACGGCGACTGTGAGTATGTGCCGGCATGGTAGTTCCATACACTACCCGGTTTCAGTTCAGTCAATCCCATTTGCAGTTGGCAAGGACCTTCTTCAAGTACGTTGTTAACAATCAGTTGGTTGATAACGCGGTCGTTGCTTTCTTCCATCTTTCCTGCCGCGAAAGAGTTTGCTTTCAGAGAACCTTTGCGTCCGTCGATAGTGATCAACTGAGTTTTGTACTCCTTGTGAGCAGTAGCGGAGTTGATATAGAATTTTGCAGGTTTGCTGGCATCTTTACTCTTGAAAGTAACTTTCTGCTTGCCTCTGCCTACATACAATGCATCTTTGAAGTTCAGCGTATATTCCTTGCCGTCAACAGTTACGATACCTTCGCCGCCAATGTTGATAACACCCAGTTCGCGACGTTCGAGGAAATACTTAGCTTTCAGCGGATCGATAGTTTCAAGTACCAGCTCTTTTGTTGCAGGTACGGTGCCACCGAAGATGAGGCGGTCGTACATGGAATAAGTCACGTTGATTTGATCAGGAACCATTACTTTTTCCATCAGGAAGCTACCACGCAGGCGGTTTGTATCATACGTTTTCACGTCTTGCGGATTGCAAGCCACCTGCATCTTGTAATTTACCTGGGCAGAAGCAGACATAGCTGCGATACCCATCATCATTGCAATTGCTAATTTTTTCATCTTTCGAATCTTTATTTGGATTATATTTATATTTAAACGTTAGCTGCGTTTTTCGCATCATTTCTTTTCATACGGATGCGGTTGTAGACTGCCATTCCCAGTGCAAGGGCTACGAGGATGGCAGGACCGATAATCTTCACACTGTAAGTCAGGTGGAAGATACCCCAACAGAAGGGGCTGGAAGCAAAGTCGAGCGCTCCGCCTTCGAAGCCGGCGGGAATATTTACTGTCGGGTCACCCGTAGCGGCATATACGTCTTTGGCAGCCATCGTGAAGAATCCTGCCAGTTCTGTTACGAAGTACAGACCTACGATCAATGCTACCAGTCCGATGATAAATGATTTCACCACATTACCTTTGGTGATAGGCAGAATCATCGGGAATAAGTAGAACATGCCGGCCAGAGAAGCCAGCGGTAAGAAACGGTTACCCGGAAGGATCACTGCAAGGAAGATAGTAACCGGGATCAAAAGCAGAGATACAACCAGAGTAGTCGGGTGACCGATAACCAGTGCAGGGCTCATACCGATGCTCAGACCTGTATTATTCTTATATTTTTAGCGATGAGTTCGCGGGTTGCATCAGAGATAGGTTTCAAACCTTCAATGAAAAGGCTGGTGATACGTGGAATCAACTCCATAACCGCTCCCATTTTGATACCCAATCCAAGGATACCCGGAATGCCGTCCAGTACTTCTTTCCAGCTGGCACAGCCCAAAGCTCCGATACCGCAACCAATCACGATACCCAGAAACAGCGGTTCACCCATCAGACCGAATTTCTTCTTCATTCCTTCAGAGTCGATATTCAGTTTGTCGAATCCCGGAATTTTATCTAAAAGCTTGTTGATTACAATCGCGAACGGAACGAAGCTCTGGCAGAAAGGCTGAGGGATGGAGATACCGTCCATCTATCATAGAACTTCTGAAAAGCAGGAGCAGTCATGTCTGCCATTACCAATGTTATAATGTAGCAAATGATAGCGGCGAAAAATCCCCAGAAAATACTATCGGAGGCGAAGTATACGATAGCCCCGATAAATGCGAAGTGCCAGTAGTTCCAAAGGTCAATATTAACAGTACGGGTTGTTTTGGTCAGTAGCATTAACAGGTTTACTCCCAGACAAACAGGGATAATGAAAGCGCCGACCGAGGTATTATAGGCAACTGCTGCTGCCGAAGGCCATCCCATGTCGAAAATACCGAGTTCCAATCCGTAGATTTCTACCATTTTACTTAATGCCGGACCAAGACTACTGGTCAACAAGGCTGTGACTACAGATAAGCCGACGAAACCGACTCCCACCAACAAACCGCTTTTGAGCGCTTTGGGGAGTTTAATACCGATACATACTCCTAAAATTGTGAAAATGATCGGCATCATTACTGCCGCTCCCAGACCGATAATGTACTTGAATACTTCTTCCATTCTGTTCTATTTTTTCTCTGTTTTTAATGATAAATTACTGTGTTTCCCCAGAGGGTATTAGTTGTAAACCGTGCCAAAAGTACGACCTTTTCCGCTTTATTCCAAAACGAAACTCTTAATTTATCAGTTAATGCATCAAAAATGGACATTTTTGACGTTTACGTGCACAAAATTAGTCGTTTCCGTGCACGAAAAACAAAAAATACACCTTCTTAACTAAAAAATCCCACTTTGTTTGGAGGAAATGCACTACTTTCGTAGCATGAAAAAATAGCATGTATAATCCTTAAAACAATAAACCATGAGACGAAGCTCTTTTTATAAATTTTTGATATTAGTAATAATAATGTCAAGCACCATTTCACTGTCGGCGCAGCAGGTGGATGAAAAACTGCCTTGGTCGGTGCGGATGACTGAATCGGAGATGATCCGTTGCCCGGAATCCTGGCAGCTTGATTTTCAGCCCAGACTGAAATGGGACTATTGCCACGGACTGGAATTGGGGGCGATGCTTGATGTATACGATACTTATGGCGACAAGAAAATACGAGATTATGCAATTGCTTATGCAGATACGATGGTGCATGAGGATGGAAGTATTACTGCATACAAATTGACCGATTACAGTCTGGACCGTATCAATTCCGGAAAAATCCTGTTTCGTATCTATGAGCAGACCAAGGATGAAAAGTATAAGAAGGCATTAGACTTGCTCTATAGCCAGTTTGCCGGACAACCTCGTAATGAAGACGGAGGATTCTGGCATAAAAAGATATATCCGCATCAGATGTGGCTGGACGGACTTTATATGGGAGCTCCTTTTTATGCAGAATATGCTTTCCGTAATAATCGCCCGCAGGATTATGCAGACGTCATAAATCAGTTTATTACCTGTGCCCGTCATACGTATGATCCGAAGAATGGTCTTTATCGTCATGCGTGTGATGTAAGTCGCACGGAGCGCTGGGCCGATCCGGTGACAGGACAGTCAAAACATTGTTGGGGACGTGCATTAGGCTGGTATGCGATGGCGTTGGTAGATGTGCTTGATTTTATTCCGAAGCATGAGGCCGGAAGAGATTCGTTGCTTGCAATCTTGGATAATGTAGCAGTTCAGGTAAAGAAACTGCAAGATCCGGAGACCGGTGGATGGTATCAGGTGATGGACAGAAGCGGTGACAAGGGTAATTATCTGGAATCATCCTGTTTCGGCAATGTTCATATACAGCCTGTTTTAAGGCAGTACGTATGGGATATATCGATCCGTCTTATCTGGATGTAGCAAAGGCTGGTTATGAAGGTTTTCTGAAAAATTTTATTGAAGTGGATAAAGATGGAGTGGTGACTATAACGAAAGCCTGTGCGGTAGCGGGGCTGGGAGGGAAGGTTTATCGTTCCGGCGATTATGACTATTATATAAATGAAACAATCCGTAATAACGACCCGAAAGCAGTAGGACCATTTATTATGGCAAGTCTGGAATACGAACGTTTGCAAAAGTAAATTCTATCGATGAAAAGGAGTATTTTGAAAGGAATGGCGTTGTTTCTTCTGCTTTGTTCAGGAGGAACTTTGGCCTGTGCACAACAGCAAAAGCAAGACACAATAGTCGTGTCACGAGACGGAACGGGAAAATATCGGGATATTCAGGAAGCCGTGGAAGCGGTACGTGCTTTTATGGATTATACGGTGACTATATTTATAAAGAATGGTATATACAAAGAAAAACTGGTGATTCCTTCATGGGTGAAGAACGTGCAGCTGGTAGGCGAAGATAGCCGAAAAAGACGATCATCACGTATGATGATCATGCCAATATCAATAAAATGGGCACTTTCCGCACTTATACTGTAAAGGTAGAAGGAAGTGACATTACTTTTAAGAATCTGACCATTGAGAACAATGCCGCTCCTTTGGGGCAGGCAGTTGCGCTCCATACCGAAGGAGACAGGCTGATGTTTTGTCGGCTGTCGTTTTCTGGGAAATCAGGATACTATTTATACAGGATCGGAGGGTAGCCGCCTGTTATTTACTAACTGCTATATTGAAGGAACTACAGACTTCATCTTCGGCCCTTCTACAGCTTTGTTTGAATATTGCGAATTGCATAGCAAGCGCGATTCATATATTACCGCGGCTTCTACTCCGAAGGAGGTGGAGTTTGGTTATGTTTTCAAGAACTGTAAGCTGACAGCCGCTCCCGGTATCAAGAAAGTCTATCTGGGACGTCCTTGGAGACCTTATGCTGCTACGGCTTTTATTAATTGCGAGTTTGGCGGACATATCCGTTCGGAAGGCTGGCACAACTGGAAGAATCCGGAAAACGAAAAGACTGCCCGTTACGCTGAATTTAAAAACACGGGTGAAGGTGCGGATGCTTCCGGACGTGTGAAATGGGCTAAACAGCTGACTGATAAAGAAGCGGTGCAATATACTCCGCAGAATATATTTAAGGAATGCAGTAATTGGTATCCTTATAAATAACATCAGTTCGATATAAGAGTAATCCGCATGGTTTCCCCTCCTTTTTGGAAGGAGGAGAATTGAGTTACTCAAATTTATATCGAATTCACGTTAAATAGAAGTCATAAGGGAACTTTAATTTTGAACCAACAAAATAAGATTATGAAAAACAGACTGCTATTGCTGTTTATAGTATTTATCCTTTTCTCCGCCTTTCGTGCGGATAAGCCCGTATTGACCATCTTTACGATAGGTGACTCTACGATGGCTACAAAATCTGTACGGTGGAAATCCCGAACGCGGCTGGTGTATGGTGCTCCCGGATTTTTTTCAGAAGATATACGTGTTGATAATCATGCCGCCAATGGCCGCAGTTCCAAAAGTTTCATATCTGAAGGCCGATGGGCAAAAGTGATTTCCCAGGTAAAGAAGGGAGATTATGTCTTTATCCAGTTCGGACACAATGATGAAAAGGCTGATTCTGCACGCCATACTGATCCGGGAACGACCTTTGATGACAATCTCCGTCGTTTCGTCAATGAAACTCGTGCTAAAGGAGGGATTCCTGTGTTGTTCAACTCCATCGTTCGTCGTAATTTTGTACAGCCGGAAGATGCCTCGATTGCTACAGATGCCCGTCGTGCTCCGGGTGAACAGGAACTGCCGAAAGAAGGAAACGTCTTGTACGATACGCACGGTGCCTACCTTGATTCTCCGCGTAATGTGGCAAAAGAGATGGGAGTGGCGTTTATCGATATGAACAAAATTACCCATGATCTGGTGCAGGGACTGGGCCCCGCAGAATCGAAGAAGTTGTTTATGTTTGTCGAACCTGAGAAAGTTCCGGCTTTTCCGAAAGGCCGGGAGGATAATACCCATTTGAATGTGTACGGAGCACGGACTATCGCCGGGCTGACTGTAGATGCTATCGCAAAGGAAATACCGGAACTGGCAAAATATGTCCGTCATTATGATTACGTAGTGGCACAAGACGGAACAGGTGATTTCTTCACAGTGCAGGAAGCGATAAATGCAGTACCCGATTTTCGCAAGAATGTGCGTACTACTATCTTGGTCCGTAAAGGCACTTATAAAGAGAAGATTATTATTCCGGAATCCAAAATAAATATCTCTCTGATAGGAGAGGATGGTGTGGTACTGACAAATGATGACTTTGCCAATAAGAAAAATGTGTTTGGTGAGAATATGGGAACTTCGGGATCGTCGAGTTGCTACATTTATGCTCCCGATTTCTATGCGGAGAACATCACTTTTGAAAACTCGGCAGGACCGGTAGGACAGGCTGTTGCCTGTTTTGTATCTGCCGACCGTGCGTTCTTTAAGAATTGTCGTTTTCTCGGTTATCAG
>ENA-OQJP01000404-OQJP01000404.1-human-gut-metagenome-genome-assembly--contig:-NODE-404-length-12504-cov-2.438636_pt1 | contig 12504 bp, 15 predicted proteins | sample MGYA00242611_ERZ504778 | MGnify/ENA primary metagenome ERZ504778 (study PRJEB26092, sample SAMD00036349) | human gut metagenome | host: Homo sapiens | study: EMG produced TPA metagenomics assembly of...
GGAAATCTTAAACGAATATAAGCCAAAGGGCATAGAGGAAAGAGTACTGTAACCTCTATGCCCTTTTGGCCTATATATACGGTATAAGGAAACGCTTACTTCAATTGCATCTTCGACAAATCAAGGTCCCGTATATTCTTCGTATTATCACCGGTAACCACCAGGTCGAACGTCAGTTCCACCTCGCCATTCTTTTCCGAATTAATTTTCAGCTTGATACCTTTGGTTTCAGAGGTCACGTTGATACTGTTCAGATTATAGGATACCGCACCGGGCTTGCGCAACCCCGTCAAATCGTCATAGTCGTTATAGCGGAGAGCCAAATGTATATAACCGTCTTCTCCATACAACTCCGCATCATCTTGCGGACGTACCAGACTGATACGATGTTTTGTGCCGGAAGGCAGATTCTGCATAAATATGATATTCATATATCCCCCGCTGATGCTTATATCGCCTTTAAATATCAGGACAGGGTCATTGCCGAACTCTTCCTCGGTCTCGGGAGTCAGCGTCTCGACCTCTTTCGTCAACACATCCTGCAAACTCAGGATCTTCACAGCATGGTCGTAACCGTCAAACTCATCGGACAAAGGATTGAACACGGTAATCACACGCTTTCCGTCAACCGGTTCGTACCACCACAAGTCTGTATTCACAGGCCAAAGCGTTCCCCACACATCACAGTCCAAATAAAAAGCATTGCCGGTAACACGCACCGTAGCCCACAGCGGCGGAGTGAAATCACCGATCGAATACCCCTCATCGTCATCACAGGATTGCAGTACCGGCATCACAGCCAGGCAAACTGCCATAAATAACCAATGTAGCTTTCTCATAATCAAAGTTCTTTTGTTTATTTCTTTCTGTATAGAAAATACAAAAGCCGGACATTTACTGCACCGGCTTTATTCCTTTTAACAAGAAATTAAATATCGTCCTACTTTTTAAAACGTTTCTTAAGCAAAGCCACCATTTCACGGGCTGCATGCACAGGTGCTCCCGCCTCGCCCAGGCGGGACGCCATATATTCGTAACCGTCGAGCATCTGCCGGCGGTACGCCCCATCGTATAAGATACGTTGAAGCTCCGCACGTATCTGCTCCACCGTCATGGTATCGGCCACCAGTTCCTTCACCACCTCACGGTCGGCAATCAGGTTTACCAGAGATATGTACCTGACTTTCAGTATATGCCGTTTCAGGAAAGCGATAACCTTCCCTATCGGCGTATGGTAGCACACCGCCTGCGGAACCCGGAACAATGCTGTTTCCAGCGTTGCCGTGCCCGAAGTAACCAATGCCGCTTCCGCATGCCGGAGCAAAGGATAAGTACGGTTAAAGATTATCTTCACGTCCGCATTGCCGACATATTCCTTATAATACTCCGGAGAGATACCCGGCGCTCCCGCCAGCACCAACTGATACTCCGGAAATGAAGCGGCCGCCCGAATCATATCCGGCAAATTATCCTTAATCTCCTGCTTGCGGCTGCCTGCCAGCAAGGCAATGACAGGCTTCGGCGAAAGGCCGTTGGCCCGTTTGAACTCATCCGCAGTTTCCGAATAAGCGGCTTGGAAGGCAGTAACTTCATCCACCGTCGGATTGCCTACATAATGTATGGGATAATGGTGCTTGCCCTCGAAGAACTCCACCTCGAACGGAAGAATGGAGAAGAGTTCGTCCACATCCCGTTTGATATTCCTGATACGGTGCTCTTTCCAGGCCCATATCTTGGGAGAAATATAATAGAACACCGGTATTTGCGTACGGGCATGGACAAACTTGGCGATATTCAGGTTGAACCCCGGATAATCCACCAAAATAAGAACATCTGGCTGCCAGGCTGCAATGTCTTCCTTGCAACGCTTCATATTGGCAAAGATGGTACGCAGGTGCAACAAGACGGGAATGAAGCCCATATACGCCAGTTCCTTATAATGCTTCACCAACGTTCCGCCTACAGCCGCCATCAGGTCACCGCCGAAGAAGCGGAACTCGGCCTGCGGGTCTTCCGCCTTCAAGGCAGTCATCAGGTGCGATGCATGCAGGTCGCCCGAGGCCTCGCCCACAATCAGATAATACTTCATAAGCGCCTATGTTTCAATATCCTGTGCAATCCGTCAGAACCAGGTCTTCAATTCGTCCATCAGGCCATAGGCGGTTACATCCACCGTGGTCGGAGTCACCGCTACATAACCGTTGGCAAGCGCCCAATGGTCGCTCTTTTCATTCTCCTTTTCCGACTCCTCAAACTCTCCGGTCAGCCAATAGTAGTGCGCATCGCCTCTGTGGGCGAAGTTCTCCCACTCGTTGGTCCACTGTCCTTTTGCCTGTTCGCAGATTTTCACCCCTTTCAACTCTTTGGTATCGGGGAAGTTGACATTGAGGCAGGTCAACGGCGGCAAGCCTTTTTCCAGAACCTTGCGGGCAATCTCGCGGATATACTCTCCCGCCGGCTCAAAATCGGCGTCCGGCGCGTGGTTGCACAGTGAAAAGCCGATAGAGGGAACACCTTTCAGGCAGCCTTCGATAACCACCCCATTGTTCCGGAATAATGCACATTGACCGAGGAGTTATCGCCGTGATTAATGCCGCCCACCACAAGGTCGGGTTTGCGGTCGAGCACCGTATGGAATGCCAGCTTGACGCAATCGGCGGGCGTACCGGAACACTTATAGACCGTCAGCCCTACATCCTTGCGAAGCAGCTGATAATGAATCGGTTCCGTCACGGTAAGCGCACACGCATTACCCGAACGAGGCGCATCCGGCGCCATTACCACAATCTCCCCCAGCGGCGGAGAACTTTATCAACTCGCTGATTCCTTTCGCAATGATACCGTCGTCATTGGAAATCAATATCAAAGGTCTCTGATTTTCCATATTCTTTTAATTTTGCTACAAATTTAGCAAAAGAGAACCACATATTAACCACCAATACACAAAAAGATATGTTAGACGTCTTTCTCATTCTGATGGGTATCCTCTGCCTGATAACGGGACTGGCAGGCTGTTTCCTGCCCGTAATTCCCGGTCCGCCCGTGGCCTATGCCGGTTTGTTGCTGCTGCACTTCACCGACAAGGTGCAGTACTCTGCCACCCAACTGTTGCTGTGGCTGCTGATTGTCGTCATCGTACAGGTGCTCGACTATTTCGTCCCCATGCTGGGCAGCAAATACAGCGGCGGAACGCACTGGGGAACACGCGGATGCCTTGCCGGAACCCTCATCGGGCTGTTCTTCATGCCCTGGGGCATTGTCCTCGGCCCGTTTTTAGGGGCTTTTATCGGCGAACTTTTCGGCGGCAGGGAAACCCGGCAGGCTTTGAAGTCGGGACTGGGTTCCCTGTTCGGCTTCCTCTTCGGCACGGTACTGAAATGCGTGTTGTGCGGATACTTCGCATGGGAGTTTGCATCGGCACTGCTTTAACATAAGTTTATCCCCATTAAACTTCAGGTTTAATCCTAATGAACCCGAAGTTTAATAGGAATAAACTCCGAGTTTAATTCGGACAAACTATTGTAAACTCCGGAGAAACGGCACGCATTTCCCCGAACACGGCAGCCGCGGCAGCTTATCACCGGAACATCCCGCCGCCCGCCATCTCATTGCTTTAGAAATCTTAATCTTCTGCAAGTGAGACAAAAAAGCTGTTCCTTTTCAAGATAAATACGTATATTTGCCCCACTAATCAGGAAAAAGAGTGCCTGAGACACACGTCTTCAGGCAACGGAACGGTAAAGGCATCCGGGAGTTATTAACAAAAAGGGTGACTTATCAACCGTTTTTGCAATCTTTCTCTTTTTTAGTAGGTGCTATACGGAATTATCACTTATTTCGCTGCCAATAAACATTGAAATTATGGGAAAAATAATTGCTTTGGCAAATCAAAAAGGTGGTGTAGGAAAAACAACAACAACCATAAACCTCGCAGCTTCTCTCGCCACACTTGAAAAGAAAGTGCTTGTCGTAGACGCAGACCCGCAGGCGAACGCCTCGTCAGGGTTGGGCGTAGACATCAAGCAGGCAGAATGTACTATCTATGAATGTATTATAGACCGCGCCGATGTGCGCGACGCTATCCACGACACGGAGATTGATACATTGAAAGTTATTTCCTCCCACATCAACCTGGTAGGCGCCGAAATAGAAATGCTCAATCTTAAAAACCGGGAAAAGATACTGAAAGAGGTACTCGCCCCGCTACGGGAAGAGTTTGATTATATCCTGATAGACTGCTCACCGTCGTTAGGATTGATTACAATCAACGCACTCACGGCCGCCGACTCGGTTATCATTCCCGTACAGGCCGAATACTTTGCACTGGAAGGCATCAGCAAATTGCTGAACACCATCAAAATCATCAAGTCCAAGCTGAACCCCGCACTCGAAATCGAGGGATTCCTGCTGACCATGTATGACTCGCGGCTGCGCCAGGCCAACCAGATATACGACGAGGTGAAACGCCACTTCCAGGAACTGGTGTTCAACACCGTCATCCAGCGCAATGTAAAACTGAGCGAAGCCCCCAGCTACGGACTCCCCACAATCCTGTACGATGCGGACTCCACCGGAGCCAAAAACCACATCGCACTGGCAAAAGAGTTAATCAGCCACAACGAGGACTAACCGCCCGCATGGCAAACATAGTAAACAGTAAATCGTAAAACAGAAAAGAATAGATGGTACAGAAAAGAAATGCATTAGGACGTGGGCTGGACGCCCTGCTCTCCATGGATGAGGTGCAGACCGAAGGCTCTTCCTCTATCAATGAAATAGAATTGTCGAAGATTGCCGTCAACCCCAATCAGCCCCGCCGCGAGTTCGACCAGACAGCGTTGCAGGAGCTTGCCGATTCTATTGCAGAGATTGGTATCATCCAGCCTATCACCCTGCGTAAGCTGTCCGATGATGAATACCAGATTATTGCCGGCGAACGTCGCTTCCGCGCCTCGCAAATGGCTGGGCTGACGAGCATTCCCGCCTATATCCGCACGGCCGACGACGAGAATGTCATGGAAATGGCGCTCATCGAAAACATACAGCGCGAGGACCTGAACTCCGTGGAAATAGCGCTTGCCTACCAGCACCTGCTGGAACAATACGGACTGACACAGGAACGCCTCAGCGAACGCATAGGCAAGAAGCGTACCACCATTGCCAACTACCTGCGCCTGCTGAAACTGCCGGCTCCCGTCCAGATGGGATTGCAAAACAAGCAGATAGACATGGGGCACGCCCGTGCACTGGTAACGCTGGGAGACCCCAAACTGCAAGTGAAGATTTTTGAAGAGATACTCGAACAAGGTTATTCCGTACGCAAAGTAGAGGAAATCGTGAAATCCCTGAGCGAAGGAGAAGCCGTGAAAAGCGGCGGTCGCAAGATAGCCCCCAAGCGCGCCAAACTGCCCGAAGAGTTCAATATGCTGAAGCAGCAGCTTTCCAGTTTCTCAGCACCAAAGTACAGTTGACCTGCTCCGAAAAAGGCAAAGGAAAAATCAGTATCCCGTTCAGTAACGAAGAAGAACTGGAACGTATCATCGGTATTCTCGATACGCTGAAAAAATAAATGACAAAGAAGAGAAGAATATATCAAATCAGTATCGCCCTGCTGCTTTGCCTGATGCAGACGGCAGGGATTGCTATGTATGGTCAGAGCCGCCCGCGTGCCGCCGCAAAGAGGATACACAGGCTGCAGGCAGACTCTCTTGCCGCCGTACGGCAAGCAGCGCGGATGCAGGCAGACAGTCTGAACCGGACTATGGAAGAAGTGCCGCCTCTCCAGGCCGTTGTCCCGGCAGACAGCATTGCCACTGCCGACAGCATTGCCGCCGAGAACAAGAAAAGCTGCTGGAAATGACTTCCGCTCCCGTCCTGAAAGAATCGGAAGTGCCGGCAGACAGCCTCAAAAAAGAATCGATCAGAAAATATGGGTTCCCAACCCTACAAAAGCCACCTGGCTGGCGCTCGTAATTCCCGGCGGCGGACAAATCTACAACCGGAAATACTGGAAATTGCCCATATTCTACGGCGGCTTTGCCGGATGTGCCTATGCCTTGACGTGGAACAGCAAAATGTACAAGGACTACTCCACCGCATATAAAGACGCGATGAACGGCAATATGCAGTCCAGCAGCATCACCGACTTGCTGCCGCCCGGATACAAGATTTCCGAAACCCAGTTGAAAGAGCTGTTGCGCAAGCGCAAGGACACCTATCGCAGGTATCGCGATTTAAGTATCTTCGCCTTCATCGGAGTATACCTGCTGTCCGTTATCGATGCCTATGTGGATGCCGAACTGTCCAACTTCGACATCACCCCCGACCTCAGCATGAAAGTGGAGCCGGCTGTCATCGACAACCGGATAGACAACTCCTCCAACCGCTCCCGTGGGGTTGCAGTGCAGTTTCCGATTTTAAAAACAAATAAACAGATTTATCCATGACAAATAAACCTACATATATGAAAAGAATAATCGCGGGTTCCTCACTTCTGTTCAGCATACTGCTGGCAACTCCGCAAGCATACGCCCAAGAAAGCGTAGACGTCATTATCCGCGAAAACGGAACGGAACGGCGGGAAGTCATCGACCTGCCCAAGAGCATGACCTACCCTGTAGACAGCCTGCTCAGCGACTGGAAAGCCAAGAACTACATAGATTTAGGAAAGGATTGCAGCACCTCTACCGTCAATCCCCAATTCAGCGATTCCGTATACATCGACCGGCTTTCGCGCATGCCGACCATTATGGAAATGCCCTACAACGAGATTGTACGCAAATTCATCGACATGTATACCGGGCGCCTCCGCAACCAGGTGGCTTTCATGCTGAGCGCCTGCAACTTCTACATGCCCATTTTCGAAGAGGCGCTCGACACCTACGGGCTGCCGCTGGAACTGAAATATCTGCCGATTATCGAGTCTGCGCTTAATCCCTCCGCCGTATCCCGCGCCGGAGCCTCCGGCCTGTGGCAGTTCATGCTGAACACCGGCAAGATATACGGCCTGGAAAGCAACAGCCTTGTGGACGAACGCCGCGACCCGATTAAGGCTACCTGGGCCGCCGCACGCTACCTGAAGGATATGTATGCCATCTACCAGGATTGGAACCTGGTAATCGCCGCCTACAACTGCGGCCCCGGCACCATCAACAAAGCCATCCGGCGCGCAGGCGGCAAAACGGATTATTGGGAAATATACAACTATCTGCCCAAAGAAACACGCGGATACGTACCCGCTTTTATAGCCGCCAACTACGTAATGACGTACTACTGCAAGCACAACATCTGCCCGATGGAAACCAATATTCCGGACGCCACGGATACCATACAGGTGAACCGCAATCTGCATTTTGAACAAATCACGGATGTCTGCGGCATCGGAATGGATGAGGTCAAAAGCCTGAATCCCCAGTACAAGAAGAATATCATTCCGGGAGACAGCAAGCCTCAGACACTCCGCCTGCCTATAAACTACATCAGCACTTTCATCGACAGCCAAGACACGATTTACGCCCACCGCAGTGCGGAACTGTTTAAAAACCGCAGAACTGTTTCCGTGGCCAATACCCGCAGCACAGCACGCAGCAGCAAAGGGAAAAGTTCTTCACAGGGCAACGTCACCTACCACAGAATACGCAACGGGGAAACCCTGTCGACCATCGCCCGCAAATACGGCGTCACCGTCAGCCAGATAAAAAGCTGGAACGGATTGAGAAGCACCAGAATCAATGCGGGAAAGAGGCTGAAGATTTACAAATAAAAACATAAATGCTTGTCCGGTGTTGAAAATTGCTTATTTTGCAAAAAGTGAAGAAGAAAGGAGAAACAGTATATGGAAGAGAGCGTAAGCCAGAAGGAGAAAGAGAGAGCCGAAGAAGCAATGATTGAACAGGCATTCCAGGAACTGTTGAACGATTACTTGGCAACCAAACACCGCAAGCGTGTCGAAATAATAACCAAGGCATTCAATTTTGCCAATCAGGCACATAAGGGAATCAAACGCCGCTCGGGCGAACCGTATATCATGCACCCCATCGCCGTAGCGAAGATTGTGTGCAATGAGATAGGGCTGGGGTCTACTTCCATCTGCGCCGCCCTGCTGCACGATGTGGTGGAAGACACCGATTACACCGTCGAGGATATCGAAAACATCTTCGGCCCCAAAATCGCCCAAATCGTTGACGGACTGACCAAAATTTCGGGCGGCATCTTCGGCGACCGCGCCTCGGCGCAGGCAGAGAACTTCAAGAAACTGCTGCTTACCATGTCCGACGACATCCGCGTTATCCTCATAAAGATAGCCGACCGGCTGCACAATATGCGCACACTCGGTTCCATGCTGCCCAACAAGCAGTTCAAGATAGCCGGTGAAACATTGTATATCTATGCACCGCTTGCCAACCGGCTGGGGCTGTACAAGATAAAGACGGAACTGGAAAACCTGAGCTTCCGTTACGAGCATCCGGAAGAATACCGCGAGATAGAAAAGAAACTTGAAGCGACAGCCGTAGAACGCGACAAGGTTTTCAAAGAGTTCACCGCTCCGATACGTGCCCAACTGGATAAAATGGGATTGAAATACCGTATCCTTGCCCGCATCAAATCCATCTATTCCATTTGGAACAAGATGCAGACAAAGCATGTGCCGTTCGAGGAAATCTACGACCTGCTTGCCGTACGTATCATCTTCGAGCCCCGTAACATGGAAGAAGAGCTGAATGACTGCTTCAATATATACGTATCCATATCCAAAATATACAAACCGCATCCCGACCGCCTGCGCGACTGGGTGAGCCACCCGAAAGCCAACGGCTATCAGGCCCTGCACGTCACCCTCATGGGCAATAACGGGCAATGGATCGAAGTCCAGATTCGCAGTGAACGTATGAACGACGTTGCCGAACAGGGATTCGCCGCACATTGGAAGTATAAGGAAGGCGGCGGCAGCGAGGATGAGGGCGAGCTGGACAAATGGTTGCGTACCATCAAGGAGATACTCGATGACCCCCAACGGATGCCATTGATTTTCTGGATACAATCAAGCTGAACCTGTTTGCTTCGGAAAATCTTTGTGTTTACTCCGAAAGGCGAAATCAAGACCATGCCGCAGAACTCCACAGCACTGGACTTTGCCTTCTCCCTGCACACCGACATCGGCAGCCATTGCATCGGCGCCAAAGTAAACCACAAGCTTGTTCCCCTCAGCCATAAGTTGCAGAGCGGCGACCAGGTAGAGGTTCTTACATCCAAATCGCAACGCGTGCAACCGGAATGGGAAGCTTATGCCACTACCGCCCGTGCCCGTGCCAAAATCGCATCCATCCTGCGCAAAGAAGCGAAAGCACATCAGAAAGAGGGCGAGGCAATCCTTGCAGACTTTCTCAGGAACGAGGATATACGCATGGATGACTCCGCAATAGACAAGCTCACCCGCCTGCACAATTTCCATACCCGCGACGAGCTGTTCGTTGCCGTGGGCAGCAAGAAACTCGTATTGGGTGATGCGGACCGGAACGCCTTCAAGGAAAACAAAGCACCAACTGGAAGAAATTCCTGACTTTCTCGTTCGGCAATAAAGACAACAAAGACACGAAGGAGCAGTCCGAAGAGAAAGTTCCGCAAGAAAAATCAATACCAAGCAGATATTGAAACTGACGGAAGAGACCATCCAGAAGAACTATATCATGGCCGACTGCTGCCACCCCATCCCCGGCGACGATGTATTGGGATATATAGACGAGCAGAACCGGATAATCATACACAAACGCCAATGTCCGGTAGCCGCACGCCTCAAGAGCAGCTATGGCAACCGTATCATCGCCACCGAATGGGACACCCACAAGGAGTTGTCATTCCTCGTGACGATTTATCTGAAAGGTATCGACAGTATGGGATTGCTGAACGAAGTAACGCAGGTCATCTCCCGCCAGCTGAATGTCAATATTCGCAAGCTGACGATTGAAACCACCGACGGTATTTTTGAAGGTAAGATACAACTTTACGTACACGATGTGGACGATGTACGCAGCATCTGCGACAACCTGAAACAGATACAGAACATCAAACAGGTGACAAGAATAGAAGGATAACCCCTATCCGGGCTGTTCCTTCATAAGATTCTCTTTCAATGCCTCTACATCCTCATAAGTAAAGGCATCGAGGGATTCTTTCATACCGATAAGTTCTTCACGGATACTTTTCAGCCGCTCTACGATTTCAAAATTCCGGAGAGTGGCTTCCTTATTGTCTTTCATGCGCTGGCGTGCGCCGGGCAGCGTCATGCCGCGCTCCTTGACCAGATGATAAATCAACTTCACCGTTTCAATATCTTCCTTACGGTATTGGCGTATCCCCCGCCTCCCTTCTTCGGTCTGAGCTGCGGAACTCCTTCTCCCAGAAACGCAGCAGCGATTCGTTGACATCGAACATTCTGGCAACCTCGCTGATGGAGTAATATAGTTTCAGTTCTTTATCGGTATTCAGCATAACAGCCTGTCAGTTAAACATTCATAATCCGCTAATCCATCATTTTTCCATGATTTGCCGCAATCTGTATCATACGGTCGTAGTCTTCGGCACTTAAATCCATAAAGTAATAATTCACAGGATTTACGACCTGCCCTTTCACATGCACTTCGTAGTGCAGGTGAGGTCCTGTACTTTTGCCGGTACTTCCAACCGCACCGATAACCTCGCCCCGCACCACCCGTTTGCCGAGTTTGGTACGGAATCCCTGCAAGTGGGCATACCACGTCTGGTAACCGAAGCCATGATCCACGATGATAAGATTTCCATAACCGGTTTCCCATCCCATTTTAACAACAGTGCCGTCACCGGTTGCATATACATCCGTTCCCGGATGGGCCGAAAAGTCCATGCCGGCATGAAAACGGGTAGTTCCGTAAATAGGGTCGATGCGCGTTCCATAACCGGAAGCGGTCTTGCGCAAATCCTTATTGGAAATGGGCTGAATGGCAGGGATGCAACGCAGCATTTCATCATGGTTCTTGCACATCTCCACCACATCATCGAACGAACGGGACTGGATATAAAGCTGCTTCGTGAGCATATCCATTTTCTGCGTAGTATTCACCACCAAATCGGAATTGGCCATATCCATCAGATGTTCGTAACGGTTTGTACCGCCGTATCCTGCCTTACGGATAGCCGAGGGAATAGGGTCGGCCTGGAATATTACGCGATACAGGTTATCGTCGCGTTGCTGCACATCCTGCAATACTCCCATAGCCTCGTCCATTCTCCGCGAAAGGACGTTATACTGCACCTGAAGCCGGCTGTTTCTTTCCGCAGTTCCTTCTCGGACGGCGAACCGAAAATCAGCAACAGTACGATAAAGCCGCCGGCTCCCAACCCCATACCGAAAAACAACCGGCGCAATATGCTCAACGCCCGTTGCCGGACGGTAGGATAAATTCGGTCGTAAGTCTGTGTCCGCGGATTATAAATGTAGTAAACTTTGCGCATCGAGAGTAAATATTTCATTATCAATGCGGCAAAAATACGAAAAACAAGCTATCTTTGCACAGTTTTTTCAAGAATTATAAGATTTATGATTTATGATTTATGATTTCATAGAAAGATGGGTCATAGAATGCGTAAGTCATAAATCGCAAGCTGTAAATCGGAAATCATAAATCATAAATAAGAAGTATGTTGACTGCAAATGAAATCAGAGACTCGTTCAAGAGTTTCTTCGAAAGTAAAGGTCACCAGATTGTGCCTTCGGCTCCTATGGTGATTAAGGACGACCCCACGCTGATGTTTACCAACGCGGGTATGAACCAGTTTAAAGATATTATTTTGGGGAATCACCCGGCGAAATATAAAAGAGTGGCAGACTCACAGAAGTGCCTGCGCGTCAGCGGAAAGCACAATGACCTGGAAGAAGTGGGGCACGATACGTACCACCACACCATGTTCGAGATGCTGGGCAACTGGTCGTTTGGCGACTACTTCAAGAAAGAAGCCATCTCCTGGGCATGGGAATATCTGGTCGATGTGCTGAAACTCGATCCGAAAGACCTCTACGCCACCGTATTCGAAGGCAGCCCCGAAGAAGGCCTGGAACGCGACAACGAAGCCGCTTCCTATTGGGAACAGTTCCTGCCGAAAGACCATATCCTTAACGGAAACAAACACGATAATTTCTGGGAAATGGGTGATACCGGCCCTTGTGGCCCGTGCTCCGAAATTCACGTGGATTCACGTTCGGAAGAAGAAAAGGCCAAAGTACCCGGTTCGCAACTGGTGAACAAAGACCATCCGCAGGTTATCGAGATATGGAACCTTGTATTCATGCAGTTCAACCGCAAGGCAGACGGCAGCCTCGAAGGACTTCCCGCCAAAGTAATCGACACCGGTATGGGCTTTGAACGCCTGGTACGTACACTGCAAGGCAAGACTTCCAACTACGACACCGATGTTTTCCAACCGATACTGAAAGCCATCGGCGACATGACGGGAGCCACATACGGCAAAAAC
>ENA-OQJP01000406-OQJP01000406.1-human-gut-metagenome-genome-assembly--contig:-NODE-406-length-12433-cov-7.056314_pt1 | contig 12433 bp, 15 predicted proteins | sample MGYA00242611_ERZ504778 | MGnify/ENA primary metagenome ERZ504778 (study PRJEB26092, sample SAMD00036349) | human gut metagenome | host: Homo sapiens | study: EMG produced TPA metagenomics assembly of...
ATGTATTTGAGCCTAATTTAAAATTTAGCGAGTGATAGACGTTATGCACCTACTTATAGTGCATTGGTTGAGGAATTTATTTCTAATTTTGAATCTAAAAGGAATGGACAAAGGCGTATTAATTCAACCAAGCTTTTTAGGATTTGATAATACCTATATGGTAAACGCTATAAAGAAATTCCCGGATAAGCTTTATGGTGTAGCTGTTGTCGATACAACAATCACACTTAAAGAACTACAAGCATTGGACAAAAAACAATATTATTGGAATTCGACTTAATCTATACGCTCGTCAAATCCCTAATTTGAAAGAAGGCAAATGGCCTGAAATCCTTAATTATGTAAAAACATTAGGATGGCATGTAGAGTTACATATTGATGCCGTTCAGTTACCTCCATTAATTGATGACTTATTAAATGCCGGTGTAAAAATAGTAGTAGATCATTTTAGTAGACCTACTGCAGAAAATTTATTAGAGGATGAAGGGTTTAAATATTTACTTTCTGTTGGTAATAGCCAACAAATTTGGGTAAAAATTTCTGCCTCATATCGATTAAAAAAAGAATTGTCTTTTGATGAAAATATTAAGTTAGCCGAAGAATTGATGCCAGCCTTAATAGACGCCTTTGGAGCTAAGCGTTTATTATGGGGCAGCGATTGGCCACATACGCAGTTTGAAAAATTGATTTCCTATGAAAAGGTTTGGGATGCATTTTTAAAACTAGTTCCGGAAGAAAAGTTAAGAAATATTATATTGGACGATAGTTTTGCCGATTTAATTAAAGATATTCAATAATTCTATATGGGTATGAAATACACGAAAGGTTTTAGACAACAATATTGCCTTGATTTATTAGTGCTCATATAAAAATAAGCGACTCGAGGATTATTGGCGAGTCGCTTTGTTTTTTTGTTTAAGAAAAGATATCTTAAATTAGTTCCATAAGAAGTAAATCATCTATAAAATTAGAAATAGTTTTAATTTATTGATAATTGAGTTATTTATTATTTGTACATATTGCTAATTAGTTATATAGTAAATTTGTAAAGAGAATATAGGATATAAAATTACAACTTCCAATTCATAATGAAGTCTATAAAAGCTTTGACCGGTGTCATTGATGTATAGTTATTTCGATAGTATAAATTAGTAGTACGGAGTAAAGGATCACCGGATTTAGTAATTAGTGGAGCGGTATAGATACCGGGAACATCTTGGGCACAACTTTCTGTGAGAAGAGTAAATCCTAAGCCTTGGCGAACTAACTTTATGCAAGTATCAATGTCGTCAACTTCGATGGAAGTTTTAGGGGGCGTTTGATAATGACTATACCACCAATCATCTAATGTTTGCTGTAAATTAGGATCGGTTTGATAATGAATATATGAGTGTTGTGGTAAATTTTCAAATGAAAGTTCTGATTTATTGAACAAACATAATGGTTCACTTAAGAGTTCCAGATGATGTTCGCTCCAATCGTGTGCACCACGAACGATAGTAACGTCTAATTCGCCTTCTAAGAATCGTCGATACAAGCGATAGCTTAAGCCGCTGTACATATTGATGTCAATATATGGATAGGCTAGAGAAAAGGCTGACAGAATTTTTGGAATGTGGTATTTGGCAAAAATATTAGAGCAACCAAGACGCAATGTGCCTCTGATTTCAGTGCCGGTAGCACTTAATTGTTTTTTATAGCTTGGTAGGCTTTGTCAGCCTCTTGCATATAGTTATATAATTGTTCGCCTTCCGAAGTAAAAGCAATACCACGAGGTTGTCGGATAATCAGATTACAATTAAATTCTTTTTCAAGACGTTTAATACGTTCGCTTAAGGCCGGTTGGGTCATAAATAAACGTTTTGCCGTATAAGTAATATTTTTTCTTCATATAAAGTTTTTAGCAATATAAAGTCTTTTGTATCCATGAAATCCTCCGATAAATATTTATTATATCAATTATATAAGAACCGTCATTGAGATACAAGGTTAATTTATAGTTAATGTTCGATAGTAAAGTATATAAAGCGTTGGAATAAAAAAGAAAGGTTAGGTAGGGACATGAACGCAGTAACATTAATTTCAGATGGCATTTTTTTAGAAAATGGAAACAAGATTGTCACTAAGGAATCCGTTGTAAACCATTCGCGTAGTCAAGAATTTGATGAAACAAAAGCCGCTAAAGAAACCATGGCGTATCGAATCATGATGGCACATCAAACTAGTGAAGGGGATGAGTCTTTACGTATTAAATTTGATGCACTTACATCGCATGATATTACGTATGTGGGGATTATTCAGACTGCAATAGCATCCGGGTTAGATCGTTTTCCTATTCCTTACGTTTTAACTAATTGTCACAATAGTTTAGCTGCCGTTGGCGGAACAATTAATGAAGATGATCATGTATTTGGTTTGTCTGCGGTTAAGCGTTTTGGCGGTATTTATGTGCCACCTCATTTGGCTGTTATTCATCAATATATGCGTGAAACTATGGCAGGATGTGGGAAGATGATATTAGGTTCAGATAGTCATACTCGTTATGGTGCATTAGGAACAATGGCCATCGGCGAAGGCGGTCCGGAGTTAGTTAAACAATTATTAGGCCGTACGTATGATATTCAACGACCAAAAGTAGTTGCCATTTATTTGACAGGTAAGCCACGTCATGGCATTGGACCACAAGATGTTGCTTTAGCTATAGAGAAAGCTGTTTTTAAAAATGGTTTTGTTAAAAATAAAATTATGGAATTCGTAGGACCTGGTATACATAATTTATCCATGGATTTTCGCAATGGTATCGATGTTATGACGACGGAAACGACCTGTCTTACTACAATTTGGTGCACAGATGATACGACTAAAGAATTTTTAACAATTCATGGTCGAGGTTCTGATTATAAATTATTACAGCCGGGTAATATTGCTTATTATGATGGTTTAGTTAAAGTAGAACTCGATAAAGTGGAAAGTATGATTGCTATGCCGTTCCATCCAAGCAACGTATATACAATTAAAGAGTTGAATGAAGGCGGTCAAGATTTATTGCGTCAAATTGAAAAAAATGCAGTAGATCAATTGGATAATAAAGAATTACGTCTTATGTTACCGGAAAAATATCATGAGAATAAACTTCATGTAGATCAAGGAATAATTGTAGGCTGCTCCGGCGGTTTATATGAAAATATTATGGCGGCCGCTAATATTGTAAAGGGAAAAGGTGTTGGACAAGAACGTTTTGCCTTTAGCGTGTATCCATCCAGCCAGCCAATTTACTTAGAACTTATGAGAAATGGTGCTCTAGGTGATTTAATGGAAGCCGGTGCTATTATTCGATCTGCATTCTGCGGTCCTTGTTTTGGTGCTGGTGATACCCCAAATAATGGTGGGCTATCTGCTCGACATGCAACGCGTAATTTTCCTAATCGTGAAGGTTCCAAACCGGGACAGGGACAAATTTCCTCGGTTGCACTGATGGACGCACGATCTATAGCGGCTACAGCAATTAATAAGGGCGCTTTAACAGCAGCCACTGAAGTTGATTATGATGATAATATAGCTTCCTATCATTTTAATGATAAACCATATGTTAATAAGGTTTATCAAGGTTATGGTGATGCGAATACAGCTGAAGAACTTGTATATGGTCCATCAATTAAAGCATGGCCAAAAATTGAAGCATTAACAGATAATATTTTGTTAAAAGTAGCTGCATACATTGATGATCCGGTTACAACCACTGATGAATTAATCCCATCTGGGGAAACCTCCTCTTATCGTTCAAATCCTTATGCACTTTCAGAATTTGCTTTAAGTCGTAAAGTGCCGGAATATGTTGGTCGTGCTAAGACAGTAAGAGACTGGGAAAAAAGCCGTCAAGATGGAGTTATTAATTTGGAATTACAAAATGCTTATCAAATGATTAATGACGCTTTGAATCTTGGTAAATCATTAGATGATTTGTCTAAGTCGACACTTGTAGCAAGCATGATTTATGCCAATAAACCGGGTGATGGATCCGCTCGTGAACAAGCTGCATCTTGTCAGCGTGTATTAGGTGGAGGAGCCAATATTGCCTTAGAATATGCTACTAAACGATATCGTTCAAATGTAATTAATTGGGGGATGTTGCCATTTGTAACAAGTGAAACTGACTCTAGAAAGTTGGCGGTAGGGGATTATGTATTTGTACCTAATGTAAGAGCTATCTTATTAAGTGATAGTGACGACTTTAAGGCTTATGTGATTAATAATGGGAAAAAAGAAGAAATTACATTACACCTAGGCTATTTGAGCAATGAAGAAAATCTATTATTGCTAAGGGGTGCTTAATTAACTATTATGCAGACTCTAAGTCGAATAATGACAAAGATTAATATTAAGAAGTAATACGAACGGGCTGTAACGAAATGCGAGTAGAAAAATACATTTCGTTACGGCCTGTTTTTGCTAGGTTCTCGCTACTTTTTATTTTACATAGATTTCATATTCTAAAATACCTAATAATGGAGAGCTGAGAAATATTAATTGACATTGTTAATGAGAATGGTTAGAAATGATTAGAAAGTGATTAGAAAGTTAGAATTTGGTTAGAATATAGATGGGGGAAATCTAAGGAATGAGTAGAATGAGTTTTCAAGAAGAATACGATAGCTTTGAGGATATGCGTTCTATTAATCAGGAGTTAACTTTTGAAGCCACCAAAAAAGAGTTTGATCTTCGAAGGGTTCCATTTGGGCCATCTCAGCTGAAAACTTTAAAACTAGTATCTCCTGATGGATTATATACGAACTTGGGCTTACTCCTATCTGAACAGTGTCCTTATACTATCAAGGCAGCCATATTTCAAGGAACCAATCAAAATATATTTAAAGATCGTAGAGAATTCTCCGGTTCGCTTATGCAACAAATGAATGAAGTTTACGATTATATTGATTTACATAATCAAATCGGTTCAACTTTTGAAAAACTTCGGCGTATCGACACCCGAGATTATCCGGAAGTTGCAGTTCGCGAGGCATTACTTAATACGTTAGTTCACCGAGACTATTCATTTAGTGCCAGTACATTAATCAGTATTTTCGAAGACAGGTTAGAATTTGTTTCTTTGGGTGGTCTGCTCCCCGGGTTAGAGTTAGAAGATGTGACAGCAGGTGTTTCGGTGTGTCGTAATCCGAACCTGGCTAATGTTTTTACCGTTTAGAACTCATTGAAGCTTATGGCACAGGTATGCAAAAAATTATGGATGCATACGTCGGTGCTCCGTTACAGCCACAACTTCGAGTTACTAATAATACGTTTAAAATTATTCTACCTAATGTCAATACTATGAGAGAAGTGACGGAGAAACCACAGGCGATTAGAGAGACAGTGGTTCCGTTTGGCAGTTCGAATGAGGAAAAAATAATGCATCACTTGGCGGAGAAGCAAGTGATTACTCGCAAAGAAACTCAGGAATTATTGGGTGTTAGTCAATCTACGGCGGGGCGTATTTTGAAATCAATGATAGATAAGGGGCAGATTGTACAGATTGGTGGAAGCCGTAATATACGATATGAATTGGTGAAGAAGTAAATACGTATATTTTTTCATTAGCTACAGCAAGATTTATTGATTTCGCTAAGAAATACATTTTAGGCATAACTAATAATGAGAGATAAGTATTAGAAATATGAACTAAATATAGTTACAATAAAGGTATTAAGAGAATGGAGTATTTGCCTTTTGGATACAGTTTCATTGAGAAAAGAGGGGGCTTTTATGAAAAAAGTTATTGTATTTCTGGCAATGTCACTGATTGTTACCATATTGACGGCCTGTGCCGGCCAGTCGAGCACGGCTAAAGAGGCTGCGAATTCGAATGCTAAAGAAGCTGTAAGCTCGAATGCCAAAGCGGACACGAGTGTTGTGAAAACGCAACAAGCTACACCAAATGTAACGAATCGTAAATTAAAAATGACCGTCGAAGGACAGGAGATTTCTATTGTTCTCTATGATACCCCAACGGCCAATGCCCTTTACGAAGCACTTCCTATGACGCTGAGTTTTTCAGATTATAACAGTACCGAGAAAATTGCCTATCCACCTGAAAAGCTGCCGACTAAAGGCGAACCGGATGCAACGGATCCCGATGTAGGTGATTTGTGCTACTTCTCACCATGGGGCAATCTATGCATTTTTTATAAAGACTTTGGAAATTCACCGGGGCTAATTAAATTAGGCCGTGTAGAGTCGGGGATGGAAATTCTATCCGGCATGAAGGGCGATTTTACGGCTACGATTGAGAAGGTGGAATAAGATGAAATATACTAAATTAGGCACAACGGACATTGAAATTTCCAAAATACATATGTAAAGAAATCTAATGGGGAGGTTAGTGATTATGGGAAGAAAAGTTATTCCAGGAGACATTATTTTTTGCGATCGAGGATTTTATTCACATTTTGGGATTTATGTGGGAGAATTAAACGTCATTCATTTTGATAGTAACTTTATTGACAAAGTTACAGGATATAAAGATCCGCGAATTGCTAAGACTGATGTTGAAAAATTTAGGTGTGAGGATAAAATATATACGATTCCGCCACAAGAGTTGTTGTCTGTTATTGATGATTATTGTTCCTTTGAAGATGGTAAATATAATTTTTATTCACCGGAGGAGACTGTAAAAAGAGCATATGGACGTTTAAATGCGCCGAAGAAAGAAAATTATAGTTTGCTGGGCAATAATTGTGAACATTTTGCTATTTGGTGTAAAACAGGAATTCATGATAGCCGCCAAGCACGTAATTATAACCGATTTTCTTCTCATCCGATTACCTGGATTTTTGGCCTAGTAGGGTTGGGGTTAAGTGCCATTAATGAAGAACTTTTCCAAGAGGAAGCGGAATTCTAATTGATACTTAAATAATAAAAAATGAGGTGCAGTTTAACTTGCATCTCATTTTTTGCTATTAAATCAATATTTTTTACGTCCCCAAATCAACAATCTCATCAAACAGCAGTCTGGCTCTATCAATCGGAGAATTTATATCATCGTGATAATGTCCGAAGTACCATTTCTTAAAAGTAAGTTTCGGCTTTAGCTTGGTCAAGAACTCCTGTGTCGGGCAGGTAATGTTGACTTTATTAAAAAGTAAATGACGAATGATATGAATAAATTGTTTGGGTGCCTGATGGGTGATGACGTAATCTACGTTAAAATTGTGCTTTTTCAAGTTTTCAATAGCATAGGATTGTTCTTCAGATGTCGAGTTTTCTTGCTCCCACCATGAAATGCTCGGCGTTCTGTATTGTTTATCCACACTGGCAGCGCCGCCGAAGGTGAAAATAGTTTGGTTTTCCATGGTAAAAATTTCGCCGCGCATGAGATGGTAGATACCGTCCAAATCATGAACACGGCCGCCCCATTTTTCAATGACAGGATTGCTATATAGTAAGTCAAAATTTTCGTGATTGCCGTCAACAAAGCAAGTTGTAAAAGGGGCATTTCTTAATAAGTCTAATAACTTATCGTCTTTATAGTGCATGTCTAAGGCACGACTGTACCAAGGAATGCCAAAGTCACCGGCGACAATCAAAATATCGTCTTTAGTGCAATCGCTTAATACTTTGATATATTCTTGGATTTGTTCTTTTTCACCATGAAGATCGCCTGTAACAAAAATCATAGGTTAACTCCTTTTTATTCAATCTCAAAAAATTCCCATATTTCATCCAAAGAAACAGGATAGAAGTGATTGGCGTCAACGCCCACATCGTAGCGTCGAATGCCTTCCACTCGATTTCGTTCGTTATACTCGCCCGTTGAGTGGATGTGACCGTGCAACATCATGCTGCCGTGACGATAGCGATTCCACGCTAAAATCGGATAATGCATCAAGGCGATAGGGACTTTTTTATCAGTCAAATATTTATAATCACACATCTCTTTAAAAATTTTGGCATCATATTTCTAATACTTATCATGATTGCCTATGAGGAGCGTCTTTTTACCATTCAGACGACTCAGTAAGGAATTAGCCTCCTGTGGTTCTAGTTTTTGCGTTAAATCCCCTAAGAGATACACCGTATCTTTTTTAGAAACAAGGCTGTTGTAATTGGCGATGAGTGTTTCATTCATTTCTTCAACCGTGTCGAACGGACGATTTCTGTTTTTAATAACTTTTGGATAGCCTAGGTGCAGATCGCTGGTGAAATAAATCATGGTCGTTACTCCTGTCTTGGGGTATAATCTAGATAAGAATAAAGAATATATCGTAAGTTTAGGTATGGTATTGGACGTACCGGTAATACGTTTAAAACATCAGAGGTAGTGCGAATAGAAAGGGATATTGCATGGGAATTCTATTGCTTATAATTACCGGTCTCATTTATGGCTTGGTAGGAACGGTTATTTTGCACTTTATCAATAATATCTTTGCGCTTTTTGGGGAACCGACCATATTGGAACAGCCGTTTATTTTAGATTTTTTGCAAAAATACAATTTACCGACACACAGCTTTGCCGTATCTGGCACTTGGGTGGCACTTTTCTTTTTAGTCGCCATCATCTTATTCCAATTGCCACCGGTGCAGGGCTTGTTTTAAAATTTAAAGCTATTAGCAAACCGGAAGGTGATTTGAAAAACTATTTAGATGCTTGTTGGCAAGATGTGTGCAATCGCGCCGGCGTTGATGCGGGCCGCTATCGACTGTATGTACAGCACAGCAATCAGATTAATGCCTTTGCCTTAGGCCATGACCGGGTAGTCGTGTTGATGGGCTTGATTAATGAAATGAACTCGGCTGAACTTAAGGGGATTCTGGCGCATGAGCTCAGTCATTTGATTCATCGCGATACCACTTACGGTATGACGTCGGTGGCCATGCTCAATGTGTATAACGCTATCATAATTGCCTTTGAATTAATCGTTTGGATAATTACGATGGTGTATAATATACTTCGCAACATTCCGTTTATCAATATTTTGGCAGTTATCTTTATGGCCTTTATCTTGTTCATTCGTTTTATTGTACGAATCCTGCATAGTATCGCCAATTTCGGCTATGTGCTGTTGGCGCCGTTCGGCTCTCGTGTAGCCGAATATCGTGCCGACCGTTTTGCTCATGAGTTGGGGCTGGGGCAGGAGCTCGCGTCGGCGTTGGCAAAACTGACACGCTACGGCGATACAGAAGGTTTTATCAATCAACTAGTCAGCGATCATCCGCCACTGCGTAAGCGAGTAGCTAAACTGTATGAATTGTCGCAGCAACAATAATTGCTCTTAGGATTTAAAATGAAAGAAATTTTTATTTTATAAATGTATCATTCATCTGCAGTACTTTTTTTGCTATAATTAAATTATACAGTAATATCTACTTTTGATATAGCATTGTGTGGGATATATGCAAGTATTAAGAGTATAGGGATTTGTTGGTAATATAGGGATAAGGAGTGTTACTATGATGAGTTTTTTATTTTGGGTTCTTCTGATTTTTCTTGTTTACTATTTTATTACAAGATACAATCGGTTACAGGGTTTAAACCAAGAAATTAAAGAAGCAAGGTCTAATATTAAAGTAGTGGTAGAACGTAAAGTAGCCATTGTTAATCAGTTTGCCGATTTAGTTAACAGTTATGGTAGCTATGAAAAACTAATTCAACTTAAGGTGTCTGATAATTATACTGAAATGGCTCGTGCTACATCTGAAGCTGTTACTTCGATTAAGGCATTAGCGAATACATATCCTGAATTAAAGTCCAGTACTCATTATTCACAATTCTTAGAAAATATTAGTCAAAATGAGCAGATTTTAACTGAAAAACGTGAAACTTACAACTATGTGGTTAAAGGCTACAATAGCCAGATAGCACAAATTCCAATGGTATTTGTTGCCTCTGCTCTTGGGTTTAAAGAAGCCCCGTATTTTGATCCTAATAATGAAATTGGGATTGATTCTTTTAGTGGTGCAAATACTGAAGCTATTAAAGAATTAGCGATTAAGGGCACAGAAGTTTTAAAAGATAAAACAGAACAAATAAAAGATAAAATCAATAAATAATACTTAAATTAAAAAGATGTATAAAATGTATAAGTGATTTACATTTTATGCATCTTTTTTGTTGTTTAAGCAAAAATAAAAATGCCGGATTACCTGCTTGGTCCAAAACATTGGGCTTTGGTTTGGTAGCGAAAATCGGTCTCCAAGATTTTAGAATGATTAACCTTTATTGATTAATAGCTTATTGGTAACAGTTAACTTGGGTTTAATGATTAATAGTTTAACGCTAACAATTAATGGTTAATGATTACTGCAGGGATGGTATGTTTGCGGGCTCCCTGCGGACCAAAATTGCATGATGCCAACATACCTTGATAACCGGTCGAAAAAGACACCGGCTTATCCTATATGTTTAATTAATGGTAGAGTTTTAGTTTTACCGGTAAAACCCTGCTCCCAAAAATCCGGCAAACCATATTTAATGTTTTTCGGTAACCCGGCGTATTTCATTTAATAAAAAACACATAATATATAACTTGAATAGTTTGATGACGTACCTCTGATATAACGAAAGTCGCGATATATCAGAGGTATATCATTTTAACTTAGTACGTTACGGTAATTGTCGTCATTTCCGTAGCGTTACCCAAGATAGCGTCGATTTCTTCGAGGTAGTTCTCGATACGCTCCTTGGCGAGCTTCGCTTTTTTCACAATATCGGCCGGATCGTAGAAAACGGCTTCATACTGTTTGCGAAGGGTAGTTTCTCGTTCTTCGCGGGACTTGGCACTGGCGTTATTAACGGTGCCGAACTCTTGTGCCATACGATCTCTTATAGTCCTTTCACATAGATCATTGATAAAATCAAACTGCTCGGTAGCATTAGTTACCTTCTGGCGCAATTCGTTAACGATATAGGACAGTTCATTTGTGTAGTAAGCTTTGCGGGCAATGGCGCCGGCGAAGCTTACTTTTTCGGTACCGGTGTTTTCTTCATCGAGGGTAATGAAGCGTGGCAACTCCACGAAGTTGTTTACATTGGCGTCCATGATGGCCACAGCCAATGCTTCGCGGCGACGGATTTTATCGTTTAACGACTGATAGTTGGCTTTCACTTCGTCTTGCCAGGAATTGAGCGGCAAGCCGTCGATAACAGCCGTTTGAGCCGATTCCGAAGTGACGAACTTTTTCGGACATCATGGCTTTGATTTGTTTGTCTAATAACTTCTTCTGACCTAAGGCTTTGCGTAGGCTCATTGTTTCAGTGTTCATGAGGGACCTCCTTAATGATTAATGGATATACATTTCGTTTGATTAGATGGTATCGCATGGGGCGTTTTTTCACAATGGGCATCAAAGTTCAATGGTAGAAGTCAAGATTTTACAGTTAAATTTTTGATGTTTGGAATCTTGTTTTTGTAAAATCCAAAGTTTTACTTATAAAAAATGGTCATGTACGAAGTGGCAAGTAGCGGTTGTTTGTGATGAAAACGGCGTTTTTCATAGCCCTACATAACTGACAGTTATTAGTTATTTGTTTGAAGTTTTCAGGAGGGTTGACATTTGATGTGAGAGGCGTATGATAATAACAGAGAAAAGAGCTAGTTCTAATTTGGAGGAGGAATTAATTATGAGTTATTTATTTAATTTATCAGATTTAGAAAAGAAGTTGTCCTATAACTATGCAGTGATGCAAAATAAGAAAGCAGCTCAAGCCGTTTGCAATTTTGAAATTGAAACGTATGATGACAGTCTTGATTTAGTCAGTGTAGAAGCAATGACTCGGGCGTATAAGAAAGCATTAATGGGTCGAGCTTTTAATCTTACAACTCGTTAACATGAAATATATAAAGTGTTAATAAAGGGTTAATGCAAATAGAAGTTTGAAATGACAGCAAAAATCCCGTAATCGATGGGGCCATCGGTTACGGGATTTTTGTATTCTAATAGTAAGAGTTCTTACACACAGTTTTATTGATTACTTTGAACAGCAGGCATAGTATCAACTTGCCGGGTATTATAAGCCACGCCCCAGTCATACATGGCGTTGATAATGGGTTCCATGGTACGACCTAAGGGGGATAAGGCGTATTCCACATGTGGCGGAATTACCGGAAATACGGTGCGAGTAATAAGACCGTCGGCCTCGAGTTCGCGCAGTTGCAAGGTCAGGCTGCGATGGGTGACGCCTTCGATTAATGTCTTAAGTTCGCTGAATCGTTTGTCGCCGGTAAAAAGATGGTACAAAATAATACCTTTCCACTTACCGCTAATAAGCTCTAACGTCGTGGCTACCGGGCATAGTGTACGCGGGCAAGGTTTTAAATCTTTTTTGTTTGTGTTATTGGCAGTAGCTTTCATTGCGATTCTCCTGGATTTTAATCTATGGTTGTATTTTAATATATTAAATATAAAAAATATACTTAACTTAATTTATATATAGTATATA
>ENA-OQJP01000407-OQJP01000407.1-human-gut-metagenome-genome-assembly--contig:-NODE-407-length-12432-cov-2.817391_pt1 | contig 12432 bp, 15 predicted proteins | sample MGYA00242611_ERZ504778 | MGnify/ENA primary metagenome ERZ504778 (study PRJEB26092, sample SAMD00036349) | human gut metagenome | host: Homo sapiens | study: EMG produced TPA metagenomics assembly of...
AAGCAGGCTGTCAGTATCTCGCCTTGGAGAAGAATCCGGAGAACGGGGGAATACCGGCAATGGCAAGGCAGGCTATCAGGAAAGTGATGTGCGTAACCGGCATGTATTTACGCAGGCCGCCCATGGCGGACATCTCGTTGCTGTGCACCGCATGGATGATGCTTCCTGCACCGAGGAACAGCAACGCCTTGAACATGGCGTGCGTAAACAAGTGGAACATGCCTGCCATATAACCCAGTCCGCCTTCGTGCGGGTCTGTGGATGTACATACGCCGAGCGCTACCATCATAAAGCCTATCTGCGAGATGGTGGAGAAGGCGAGTACACGCTTGATGTCACTCTGTACACAAGCCACGCTGGCGGCATAGAATGCGGTGAATGCGCCTACATAGGCTACGAGGTGCAGCACGTGGGGCGCATAGTCGATGAACAGCGGGAACATGCGTGCCACCAGGTATACGCCTGCCACCACCATCGTAGCGGCATGAATCAGTGCGCTCACCGGAGTAGGACCTTCCATGGCATCGGGCAGCCAGATGTGCAGCGGGAACATGGCGCTCTTGCCGGCTCCGCCGATGAACATCAGTCCCAGCGCCAGCGGAATCATGGCAGCGCCGCCTTTCAGCAAGGCCATTTCATGGGTTGGAAGGTGTAGGTTCCGGCATAGTAACCGTAAACCAGGATACCGATAAGGAAGCCCAGGTCGGCAAAGCGGGTCACGATAAACGCTTTCTTGCTGGCGGCGATTGCTGCGGGTTTCGTGTAGTAGAAGCCTATCAGCAGGTAGGAAGACACACCCACCAGCTCCCAGAACAGATACATCTGGAAGATATTGGTTGCCACCACCAGTCCGAGCATGGACATCGTAAACAGCGAGAGGAAAGCGTAGTAGCGTTGGAAGCCGCGTTCGCCTTTCATATAGCCGAAAGAGTAGAGGTGCACCATGAACGATACGGTACTTATGACAATCAGCATCATCACCGATATGGGGTCGAGCAGGATGCCCAGGTCAATGCTGAGTGTCGGCGTAAACGGCAGCCATGTGCAGTTGTAAGGCATCAGTGTGGCAAATGTGCCGTCTGCCAGCCGCGGGGCGGTGAAATAGTGTATTGCGGTGAGGTAGGAGAGTACCGCCACTGCACCCAGCACAGCCGTGCCGATGAGTCCGGCAGTGCGGTGCGACATCCATTTGCCGCCCAGTCCCAACACAAGGAACGAGAGCAAAGGAAGGAGAAGGATTAGAATCGTATATTCCATAATTGTTGAATTGAGAATTGAAAATGGAGAATTGAGAAATGCTGCTCAGTCTCTCTTTTTGTTTTATTGAATGGCTCATTATGCAGGCGGTCTGCACAACTCTATGCAGGGTGTCTGCACAGTGCTATGCAGGACATCTGCACAGGCTTATGCAGGATGCCTGCACAGGCATCTACCATTTGAGTTCGTCCAGCTTGTTCACCTGTATGCTGCGGATATTGCGATAGATGTTAATCATGATGGCAATGGCCACGGCCGTTTCGGCTGCCGAGATGGCAATGGAGAACAGGGAGAAGAAGTAACCTTCCAGTCCGCCGGGAAACAGGAAACGGTTGAATACCGCGAAGTTGATGTCCGTAGCATTCAGTATCAACTCAATTGAAATCAGTATCGCCAACGTATTGCGGCGGGTAAAGAACCCGTAGATGCCGGCGAAGAACATGATAGCCGAGACTATCAGGTAATATTCCATGTGTATCATAAATCTTATCTTTTACGTGCTATTAACAATCCGCCTACGATACATGCCAGCAGCAGGATGCTGACGGCCTCGAAGGGCAATAGGTAACCGTATTTGTCGCCGCTCAGCATGTGGTGGCCGATGGTCTTGATGTTGACTTCGAGCGGTTCGATGTCTGTGGTGGCGATGAACTTATGTTTCAGGGTTATGAACAGTACGATGACGGCTCCTGCCACGGTAGCGCCCAGTCCGGCAAGGAACTTGCTGCGTTTCAGCTTGGCCGCCATGTCACCTTCGCCGCTGGTGAGCAGAATGGAGAAGACGTAGAGCACGACGATACCGCCCGCATAGACCATAATCTGTACCGAACCGAGGAACGTATATCCCAGCAGGAAGTAGATGCCTGCCGTGCCGAAAAGCACGAACAGCAGGTATGTGGCCGAACGTACCATGCGTCTGGTGGTTACCGTCAGTATGGAGAATACGCTGATGAAGGCCGCAAGGAAGTAAAATACTATTGTTTCAAGATTAAATTCCATGTTATTGATTACTAATTATGAATGACTGATTACTTCGCTGCTTCAGGCTGGGGAGCGGCGGGTTTCTTCTTCTCTTCTACGTGACTGCCCGGATGGTTCAGCGTCAGTACCAGTTTGCTGCGGTCGAATACGGCATGCTCGAAGTTCTGGTCGAACGTAATGGCATCGTGCGGGCAGGCATTGACGCAAAGCTGGCAGAATATGCACGAACCGAGGTCGTATTCGTACTTCGCCAATATCTTCTTTTTCTTGCCGTCTTCCGTTTCTATCGTCTGGCTCGTCACCTTGATGGTGTCGTTGGGGCAAGCCGTCTGGCACAAGCCGCAGGCCACGCAATGGTGTTCGTTCTTCTCGTTGTGGGGCATTGTCAGCGTGCCGCGGAAACGTTCGGAGAGTTTCAGCGTCTTCCGGTTTTCCGGATACTGTTCGGTAGTCTTCTTCCGCCAGAAAACGGTCATGGTGGTTTTCATGCCCGTCAGCAGGGAAGTGATACCGTGTATGAGGCTGCCTATGTAAGAATTATGTTCTTTTTCTTTCATTGTTGTAATTATTATTTAGTGTTGCCCGAAAGGAAATATTGCTCCGGTGCTGTGCCGGCTTAGAAATGCAATTCAAATACTACGATTAATACCATTAGAATCAGGTTCACCATGCTGATGGGAACCAGATATTTCCATTCGAGGTTCAGAATCTGGTCGATACGCAGACGCGGGAATGTCCATTTAATCCACATCAGCAGGAACACCACGAAGAATGCCTTGCCGAAGAACCATACAAAGCCCGGAATGTAGTCCATTACAGCGTTGAAGCCGTCCAGGCCGACGATGTGCAACGGCATCCAGCCGCCTAAGAATATCGTGGCCGCCACACTCGCTACGATGAACAGGTTCAGGTACTCTGCCAGGTAGAAGAAGCCGAAGCCCATACCGGAGTATTCCGTATGATAGCCTGCCGTCAGCTCGCTTTCGGCCTCGGGCAAGTCGAACGGACCGCGGTTGGTTTCCGCATTGCCGGCAATCAGGTAGATGATGAAAGCTATCAGAGCCGGGATGTGTCCTTTGAAGATGAACCAGCCGTCGGCTTGTCCGGCTACGATTTCGGAGAACTGCATCGTACCCATCAGGACTACCATCGTCAGGATGCTCAGTCCGCACGAGAGTTCGTAACTGATGATTTGCGCACCGCTTCGCATGGCTCCGATAAGCGAGAACTTATTGTTGGAACTCCAGCCGGCAAGCAGGATACCTACCACGCCGATGCTCGAAGCGGCAAGCAGGAAGAACACGCCCACGTTGAAGTCCAGCACTTCCAGGCCTTTGCTGACAGGCAGGCAGGCGAAGGTGAGGAACGAGGCTATGATGACCATGAACGGCGCCAGGTTGTAGAGGAATCGGTCGGAGAACTTCAGGTCGATGATTTCCTTGGTCAACATCTTGATAACGTCGCACGGCACTTGGAGCAATCCCCATTTTCCTACACGCATCGGACCGAGGCGGCATTGGAAAAAGGCGCATATTTTGCGCTCCATGTAAATCAGGATAATGGCAAGCACTGCATACATCAGAATGATGCATACGCCTATCACTACACATTCAAGAAACACCGCCAGACCTTCCGGCATGAGGGAGGTCAGCATCTGGTGAATCCAATTGGTTACTATACTAAAGTCAAACATCTGTTTATTTACGGTTTTACGATTTACGATTTGATGTATGTCTGCTGTCTGTTATTGACGTTCTTTTTGCTTTTTACCGTTATCGGTCGATATCGGGTACTACATAGTCCAATGTACCGCCGATAGCGATAAGGTCGGCAATCTTTGCACCGCGGCAAATCGTATCTACGGTAGATACCAGCGGAAGCCCCGTGCTGCGGAAGTGCAGGCGTAGGGTGTCTTGTCGCCGTGGCTCTCAAGGAATACGCCGAACTCGCCGCGGCTGCCTTCTACGGCAGCGTAGTAAGTACCTTCCGGTACGCGGATAATCGGTTTCATCTTCTCCTGGTATGCACCTTCGGGGATATTGTCTATCAGTTGTTCGATGATTTTCAGGCTCTCCATGATTTCGTCCATACGGATGAGGTAGCGTGCCCAGGAGTCGCCCTCGGTGCGGACAATCTCTTTGAAGTCCACCTTGTCATACACCCCGTAAGGCATGCGCTTGCGTACGTCGCACGCCCAACCGCTGGCACGGCCCGTACCGCCGGTGGCTCCGAACGCTATGGCATCTTCGCGGGAGAGTACGCCTACGCCTTTCAGACGCTGCTGCGCAATGATGTTTCCTGTAAACACGTCGTGGTATTCGTGCAGGATGCCGCGCAGGTATGGGATGAACTCTTTGACTTTCTTCTGGAAGTCGGGGGCGATGTCGGCTTGCACGCCGCCAATCGTGTTGTAATTCATGATGAGGCGTCCGCCGCAGGTTCCTTCGAAGATGTCGAGAATCTTTTCACGGTCGCGGAAGCCGTAGAAGAAGGCGGTCAGTGCGCCGAGATCCATTGCCAGACAGGAGTAGAAAAGCAGGTGCGAGTCGATGCGCTGCAACTCGTCCATGATGGTACGGATGTACTGCACACGTTCGCTTACCTCTATGCCCATGGCCTTTTCGATACACATACACAAGGCATGGCGGTTCTGGTGAGCGCCCAGGTAGTCCAGACGGTCGGTCAGCGCCAGTGTCTGCGGGTATGTAAGGCTTTCGCACATCTTTTCGATACCCCGGTGGATATATCCGCAGTTGGCATCGATTTTTTTGATGATTTCACCTTCCAGCGATACGCGGAAACGCATTACGCCGTGGGTTGCGGGGGTGTTGGGGACCGATGTTCACCACATATTCGTCGTCGCCGAAGAGTTGCGTTTCCTTGTTCTTTACCGTTCCGTCCGGGTTCAGTTCCAGTTCGGTGGTGGTATCAATCGTTTCCTCATTGTCCATGCGCAGCGGGTTCTGTGCTTCCGGGTCGTCGTCTTTACGCATCGGATGCCCTACCCAGTCGTTGCGCAGGTAGAGGCGGCGTATGTCGGGGTGCCCTACGAATACCACGCCGTAGAAGTCGAACACTTCACGCTCCAGAAAGTCTGCCGCTTTCCAGATGTCGCATACAGAGGGAAGTTCGGGATGCTCGCGGTTGAGTGTGGCGGTGCGGATGGCAGTCCGCTTGCCGGTGACGGTGGATTCCAACTGATACACCACGCCAAGTCCGCGCGGAGTGTCGGGAGTGTCTTTGGCGGCATCCGGTTCGCCCCAGTCCATACCGGTGAGGCATTCCAGAAAGTCCATTTGTTCTTCCTGCCGCAGGCGCAGCATTTCGTCATGCAAGGCTGCGGGTTCTATATATCTTATTTCCATACTCATATTCATATTCATTCTTCCGGTCGTTCTTCTTTTTGGTTTACACCGCCAAAGTATTTCTCTATTTTTACTTTACGCTGCAACTGCATCATTCCGTAGTAGAATGCTTCGGGGCGGGGAGGGCATCCAGGGATATATACGTCCACCGGCAAAATCTTGTCTACTCCGTTCACAACGTGGTAGGACTTCTTGAACGGGCCGCCGCTGACAGCGCAACCGCCTACGGCTATCACATACTTAGGGTCTGCCATCTGGTCGTACAAGCGTTTCAGCACCGGAGCCATCTTGTTCGTGATTGTTCCGCACACCATAATCATATCTGCCTGGCGCGGACTGGCACGGGCTACCTCAAACCCGAAGCGCGCCATATCGTAGCGGGCTGCACCGAGGGCCATGAATTCGATACCGCAACAGCTGGTTGCAAACGTAAGCGGCCACAGCGAATTGCTGCGTCCCCAATCGATGAAATCGTCCAGAACGCCGATAGCCACATTAGCGCCGCCGGCATTAAGTTCCCGAACCAATTTCTCCAACGTTTCGTTGTCTGTAAACTCCTCATAAGGGATGGATTTTATTTTGGGTTTCTTCGTTACTTCCATTCCAACGCTCCTTTCCTCCAGGCATATGCAAGGCCCAGAACCAATATAATAAGGAAAAATAAAATACTGAAAAGTCCGGCAGCTCCCAGTTCGCGTGCTATGACTGCCCACGGAAACAGGAACACCGTCTCCACTTCAAACATCAGAAACAGGATGGCAAACAAGTAGTAACCTACCCGAAACTGCATCCATGATTTACCGCGGGTGGGAATACCACATTCGTACGGCTCCATTTTCTGCACATTGTACGAACGGGGGGCTATCGCATTGGACAATGCGATGACGATACCCACGAAAGCAATTGCCGTCAGCAAGACGGCTACCAACAAAGTAAAGTTCATAAATCCGATAAGATTTTAGATATATAAAATATAGATATACAGCACTAAAACAGCGATAAAGCGATAAGGTGACAAGGTGATAATGCTTTGCCCTTTCCTTAAATGATAATCTTCCTTAACCCGATTATGTAATAATGCGGACCGGGCACGGTAAGACAGTGTACATTCGGCATACGGTCATAGCTTTGCGCACGCAGCAGTTGCTGCATACGGATAATATCAGTGCGCAACAGGGAACTTTTGTTGTTTGGAACCTGCTGGCTTTCCACATGTTCCAGGCAAGAAGCGGCGGATGATGTATGTCTGTAATAATTATGAATGACCTGTTGGGCGGTAGGCGCCTGCGTCAAAATGCAACTCTCTGCTTTGCAACCGGCCGGAGCGCACAAAAAATCCGCAGCCTCTATTGCACCGTTGTGTAATAAAACCGCGAGTATGGCTATCATACAATATTTTATGCACTGTTTCATACCTCCCTATCTCTTTTCAGGGCGCAAAGATATAACAAGTATCTCTCATTTTGCTATCTCCGCATAACAAAATAAGGCTATTTTTACACTTTTTATCCTAAATCAATTCCGTTTCCAGAATTCCGGGGTGAACAAAAGTAAGACGGTGAACAATTCCAGACGCCCCAATAACATGAGGAATGACAGTAACCATTTGGCCGCATCGGGCAGGGCATTCCATGAATATGCCGGACCGGTGTCACCCAATCCGGGACCCATATTACCGATGCTGGATACAACGCAACCGATGGACTCTTCGGCACCTATGCCCATCCCCATCATTATTAATATGCTGACAATGATGATGATGATGTATAAAAAGAAGAATGCCAGTACTGTAGAGACGATGGAAGGCGATATCACCTGTTTGTTTACACGAACCGGCAGTACGGCATTAGGGTGAAGGATATGCTTGAATTCATTGCGCGATACTTTGGCAAGGATTACCATCCGGATACATTTCAGTCCGCCGGTTGTACTGCCTGCGCAAGCTCCTATTACCATGACAATGGTTAGCAATCCCCAAAGCACGGGTGTCCACAGCATGTAGTCGTCTGTGGCAAAGCCGGTAGAGGTATGCAACGATATGACCTGGAACAGTGATTTGCGGAAGGCCTCTTCCGCTCCCATCGGACTGGTATAGTAGAGCACAACGGCAATGATGGCGGTAAAGCCCGCTACCGACCAGAAGTACCATTTTAATTCGGCATTGTCAATGACTTTTTGAACTTCCGGTTGACGAAGAGTAGCAGCAATGTAAAATTGATACCAGAAATGAACATGAAGACAGAGATGACATAATTCTATATAGGGAGAGTTGTAATAGGCTAACGCTTGCCTGCTTGGTGGAGAACCACCGTTCCTGTGGTGGCGAAGGCGTGGCACACACTGTCGAACCAGTTCATGCCTCCCAGCATTAACAGGACTACGAGAATCAGAGTAAGGCTGGTATAGATGCTCCATATCCATTTGGCTGTGATGCCGATGCGCGGATGCACCTTGTCGTGCGTGGGGCCGCTGGCTTCGGCGGCAAACACCTGCAGGCCGCTGACCCCGAAGATGGGTAATACGGCAATCGTAAACATGATAATTCCCAAACCGCCTATCCATTGTGTCATACCGCGCCAGAACAGCAATCCGTGAGGAAGCGATTCTATATTATCCAGCACGGTGGCTCCCGTACTTGTAAAACCGGACATGGTTTCAAAGAAAGCATTCGTGATGTCAGGGACATATCCGCTGATGTAGAAAGGCAACATACCGAAAAGAGAAAAAGCCACCCAGGCAAAGCTGACCAGGACGTAACCGTCGCGGCGGGTAAGTTGTTTCTCACCACCTTTTCCGGCGATAGCCATGAGCAGACCCACTCCTGCTGTGATACCTGCCGATTTCCAGAAATCGAGGAGGGCTTCGTCATTATAGTAGTACGATATTGCCGAACATGCCAGCAACATGACTGTCTCCAGCAGTAGCAGAATACCGATAATCCGTATAATTGTCTTAAAGTTAATCACGCTTGTTTGGATTTTAAGTCGTTAATTTTGAATTATGGGACGGGGCGCAGGTGCAGCCAATTCATAATTCAGAATTTATAACTCCCGATTAATTAAAGTATTTTTCGATTTTCTTAATCATCATGTTCAGGCAGAATACCACCACATGGTCGCCGGGCTGTATTTGCGTGTTACCCATAACTACCACACCCTCGCCGTTGCGTATCAGTCCGCCGATGGTTGTCCCTTTGGGCAGGCCGAGGTCTTTCACCGGATGTTTGGTTATCTTTGAACCTGCCTTGACGGTAAATTCCGCTACATCGGCATTGGCAAAGGTGAGGCATTTTACGTTGCTCACATCGGCATCCAGCATCATCTGGTAGATATGGCTGGCGGCAATCATCTTCTTGTTGATAACCGTGCCGATGTCGAGGCTTTCAGCCATGCCTATATAGTCGATATTTTCTACTTCGGCTACGGTTTTTCTTACGCCCATGCGTTTTGCCGCCAGACAGGCAAGAATGTTTGTTTCCGAGTTTCCGGTCAGTGCCACAAAGGCTTCGGTATTCTTCAATCCTTCTTCTATGAGCAGGTCCATATCCCGTCCGTCGCCGTTGATAATCATTGTCTTGTCATCCAGCAGTTCGGTCAGACGGTTACAGCGGTTCAGGTCATTGTCCACGATTTTCACCTGCATATAGTCGGGGACATATTGTGCGGTACGTACGGCGATGCGGCTTCCACCCATAATCATGACATTGCGTACGTCGGCATAATCTTCTTTGCCTGCTATCTTGCGGATATATGGTACGAATTTGCGGGTAGTCGTGAAATAAACAATATCATGCAGTTTCACAACATCATCGCCGCGGGGAATCAGTGTTTCGTTACCGCGCTTGATGGCCACCACATGATAAGGCAATTCCGGTCCGCCCAACTGATGCAGGGGGATGTTCAGGATTTCTGCTTTTTCGCGCATCTTGGCTCCTATCAGAATCAATGCTCCTCCGCAAAATTCCCACCATTGGCGTACCCAGCTCATACGGATAGAAGATACAATCTCTTTTGCCGCAAGCATTTCCGGGTATATAAGCGAATCTACTCCTAACTTCTGGAAAAATTCCTTGTTTTTGGGCAGCAGATATTCGTAATTGTCAATGCGCCCTACGGTTTTTACCGCACCCAGGTTGGTTGCAAGCATACAGGCGGTAATGTTACGGCTTTCGTCGGGAGTAACGGCAATGAACAGGTCGGCCTCTCCCGCTCCCACTTCTTTCAATCCTTTTATGGAAGTGGGGGAGGCGTTAACGGTCATCAGGTCGAAGTTGGAACTGAGCGTGCTCATCCTTTCTTCGTTGTCGTCTATTAATATGATGTCTTGCTTCTCGCGCGACAATAGTTTGGCCAAATGTGTGCCTACTGCACCGGCACCTGCAATGATTATCTTCACAATGCTTTAAGAAATGAAGAATAAAGAATCAGGAATGAAGTACGGAGGCTTGCATAACGCAGCCCGGCTCTTCATTCATCATTCCTCATTCTTAATTAATATATTATAGATTCCTTCTTCGTCCATTCCGCACAGCCGGTGCAGCTCCTGTACCGTACCATGTTCTATGAATGCGTCGGGTACACCGATGCGCTCAACGTGCGGGGTATAGTTGTTGTCTGCCATGAATTCCAGCACGGCGCTTCCCATACCTCCTTTCCGTGTGCCGTCCTCTATGGTGACGATGCGCTTGAAGTTACGTCCTGCTTCATGCAGCAATGCCTCATCCAGCGGTTTGAGGAAGCGCAGGTCGTAATGGGCTATGGAGAGCCCTTTTTCCGCTTCTGCCCGTTCGATGGCGTGTGCGGCAGTATTTCCTATCGGTCCGATGGTGATGACGGCAATATCCTTTCCGTCCTTCAGTTTGCGCCCTTTGCCCACGGGGATTTCTTCGAGCGGACACTTCCAGTCCACCAGTACGCCTCGTCCGCGGGGATAACGGATTACGAACGGACCTTTGTCCGGCAGTTGTGCCGTGTACATGAGACGGCGTAATTCATGTTCGTCCATGGGCGAGGATATGGTCAGGTTCGGGATAGGGCGGAAGTAGGCAAGGTCGTATACGCCATGATGCGTCGGGCCATCCTCTCCCACCAGTCCGGCGCGGTCCAGACAAAGGACAACGGGCAGCCTCAGGAGGGCAATGTCGTGTATCACATTGTCGTATGCCCGCTGCATGAAAGACGAGTAGATGTTGCAGAAAGGTTGCATGCCTTCCTTTGCCATGCCGCCGGAGAATGTGGCTGCATGCCCTTCGGCAATGCCTACATCGAATGCACGGTCGGGCATGGACTTCATCAATAGGTTCATGGAGCATCCTGTGGGCATGGCAGGAGTAACTCCCACTATCTTCGGATTTTTCTCTGCCAGTTCTACCAGCGTCTCTCCGAACACGGTTTGGTACAGAGGGGGCAGGTTGCTGGTGTCGGTGGTGATGCGCTCTCCGGTTTCGGGGTCGAATTTGCCCGGTGCATGCCAGATGCCCGGGTCTTTTTCGGCAGGTTCGAAGCCTTTGCCTTTTACGGTGTGCAGATGGAGTATTTTAGGGCCTTTCAAGTCCTTGATGTCCCGTAGGATGCGGGCAAGATTCTTCACATCGTGTCCGTTTATGGGACCGAAATAACGGATGTTCATCCCCTCGAAGATGTTCTGTTGTTGGGCTGCCATTGATTTCAGGCTGTTGGAGAAGCGGATGAGCGCTTTGCGCCGGTCCTCGTTCAGCACACCCATTTTGAACAGCATTTTGGATGCTTTGAAGCGTAGCTGGTTGTAGCGGTTCGATGTAGTCAGGTTGAAGAGATATTGCTTCATGCCACCCACACTGCGGTCTATCGCCATGTCGTTATCGTTGAGGATAATCAGCAGGTTGTTGTTGGTGGATGAGGCGTTGTTCAACCCTTCGAAAGCCAGTCCGCCGCTCATGCTGCCGTCGCCGATAACGGCTACCACATGGCGGTCTTTCTCGCCTTTTCTGGCTGCCGCCACGGCCATACCCAAAGCCGCCGAAATAGAATTGGAGGCATGTCCGCAGGCAAAGGTGTCATAATCGCTTTCTACGGGAGTGGGAAAAGGACGTATGCCTTTGAATTTGCGGTTGGTGCAGAAAGCCTCGCGACGTCCGGTGAGCATCTTGTGCCCGTAAGCCTGATGCCCCACATCCCATACAATGCGGTCGTATGGAGTGTTGTAGACGTAATGCAGCGCAACGGTCAGTTCAACAGTGCCCAGGCTTGCGGCAAAGTGTCCCGGATTGCAAGAAAGTTCTTGAATGATGTCTTGTCTTAATTCCTTACATATCTCCGGAAGTTGTTCCACGCTCAATTTGCGCAAATCCTCCGGATAAGAAATGGAATTTAGCAAGTTATATGTTGTTGACTCTGTTTTCATCACTGTACTGAAGATTACAAAATGCAAAAATAGCAAAAGAAAACGGATGGCTGTATCATTTTGTCTGTTTTTGTTTTGCCACTTGTCTTTTGCGGGAATTTGTCCGGACGTTTTCGCCTCTTTTAACAGAAATGCTTTCCCTTTGCGAAGCGAGTCTTCTGGATTGGCGTACGGGATATGTCCGACACCCGGGTCTTGGTATATCCGACACCCGGGTCTTGGTATGTCTGACACCCGGGTCTTGGTATGTCTGACACCCGGGTCTTGGTATGTCTGACACCCGGGTGTCAGACACGGTGTTCTTGCATACGCGGATATGTATAGTTGCCTGAAGAAGCAACGGAGCATGTCCTTTGCGGTTTTTAGAAGGTGCTTTTCCGGTTTTTGCAGTATTTCTTTGTATCTTTCCTCTATGAAAAGATAAAGATTACCCCTGTCTTTATGGCTC
>ENA-OQJP01000409-OQJP01000409.1-human-gut-metagenome-genome-assembly--contig:-NODE-409-length-12379-cov-1.789504_pt1 | contig 12379 bp, 12 predicted proteins | sample MGYA00242611_ERZ504778 | MGnify/ENA primary metagenome ERZ504778 (study PRJEB26092, sample SAMD00036349) | human gut metagenome | host: Homo sapiens | study: EMG produced TPA metagenomics assembly of...
CTGAACATATCCTATAATATACCGAAAAAGCTGCTGGACAGATGTTTCCTCAAAAGTGCAAGCGTCTACCTCATGGATACGAATCTGCTTACCTTCTCTAACTTCAAGCTGTGGGATCCGGAGCTGAACTCAAGTAATGGAACAGCTTATCCGAATGTATCCAGCTATTCGGTCGGAGTCAAGTTAGTTTTTAACCCTAAAGTCAAATAATCGTTATGAAGAATAGAATAAAACAATACCTGTTGGCTGCATCGATGTGTGTCGGACTGACTGCTTGCAGTGATTTCTTTGAACCGATTCCCGGTGTGCAGTTTGGACTGGACGAAACGTTTGCCTCCAAGCAAAGGACGGAAGAATATCTGAACAATGTATACAGCTACGTGCGTGAAGTGACAGATGCCATTCATCCGAACACCTACGGAGGTATCTTTACGGAAGCATCGTTGGACGGAGCAAACCGCTGGAACAAAACGTATGCGGAATGGACCAACGGCTCCTTTAACTCCGCTTCAGCTCAGGCAAGTGAATACTTTTCAAAGTACTATCAGGCAATAGCCAAAGCAAGTACGTTCATCCAGAACGTAGATAAATGTACAGAAGCCGCCGCCTCTACACGTGGAAAGTGGAAATCGGAAGCACGTGCATTGCGGGCATACTATTATTTTGAATTGCTGCGCCTTTACGGTCCTATTCCGTTGATTGGCGAAGATCCCATTCCTTTGGACGCTTTCCTTGGAAGAACTGATTAAAGACGTAATTCGGTAGACGAATGCGTAAACTTCATTGCTACGGATTGCAGAGCGCTATTGATTCCGGCGATTTGCTCCAGAGAGCCGGGAAGGCAAACCTGGGACGTATGGATGTCGCCACTTGTATGGCACTCAAGGCAAAGCTGTACCTCTATTGGGCAAGTCCGCTTTTCAACGGAAATACGGATCAGGCGTCAGTCAAGAATAAAGACGGCAAACAACTTTTCCCTCAGACCGAAGATAACTCCAAATGGACTCAGGCACGCGATGCATATGAACGGTTTATGACCTTCGCAACCGGACAGGGATACAAGCTGACCGAGGTCTATACGAATGGAAAACTGGACCCTTATGCTTCGTGCAGGGCTGCGGGCGAGTTTTTCACCACAACCTGGGAAGCTGTTGATGAACTGATTTTTGTGAAGCTGAGAGATTTGTACGACTATACCTACTGGGTATGTCCTAAGTTTACCGACTTCCAGGATACTGACGTGACTGGCGGCGGTGGCTATTATACAACACAGGAAACGGTAGACCTGTTCTTTACGAAAGACGGACTGACCATCGAAGAAGATCCCGGCTATGACAAATTCGAGGGCATACCGGGCGCCAACAACTTCACATCCGGAAGATATTATGACCCCAATAACCCTTCCCGTCTTTACTTTGACGCCGATAAGTCCAAAGTGCTGAAACAGTGGAAAGACCGTGAACCGCGCTTTTATGTGAATATTACCTATAGCGGCTCTATCTGGCTGAACGAAGGTAAGTACAATGAGGAAATGCGCACAGACTTCACCAACGGTGCAAACGGAACCTGCGGCAAGTCCAAAGCCTCCGGCGACTGTCCGGATTCGGGATACTTGATCCGTCGGGGTGCGAAAGCTTCTAACAACAACGGCTCGAAACACTTCTCTCCGGTACTTCGTCTGGCAGATATGTATTTGGGATATGCCGAAGCACTTTGTATGTGCAGCGATCTCGACAATGCCCTGACTTATCTGAATAAAATCCGTGTCCGTGCAGGCATTCCCGAATATACATTTACCGCAACAGCCGGCAAAATAACCTGTCCGAAGACACAGACCGATCTGCTGAACCGTATCCGCCGCGAACGTCTGGTTGAACTAGTCTTCGAATGGAACCGCTATTTCGATGTGCGTCGCTGGAAAGTGGCGGAAGGACAGAATGACCCCGAACATTGGATCTATCCGGCATATCACACCGGAGGCGAAGGAGGCAAAGTATACGGTATGAATATGGATAAGGATTATCCGGCATTCTTCGAAAGAACCTCTTTTGAGACTCGTGTAGCATTTACGAAAAAGCAATATTTCATGCCGATACCTTATGATGACCTCCGTCGTATCCCGTCGCTGGTACAAAACTTAGGATGGTAATACGATATTCGAACAATAACGCTTAAACAAGAAGATTATGAAACATTGGAAAGATATAGCTTTCGGGTTGTTTGTCTCACTGACACTGGCTGCCTGCTACGGTGAGGAAGACAGCTTCGCAACTCCTGACATCTATAAAGATTATCAGCCTGTACTGAAAGACGGGAATACCGTAGCCGGATATGCGGCTGCCCCTCTCAAAGAGGCGAAATATGATGAGGTGCTGAATGAACTTTACCTCACGTGGGACGGCAGTAACTCTGGCTGGGAAAAGAGAGATGAATATGTGGGAGTGGAAGTAGAATTCAACTCCCTGCTCTCCGGCAAAAAGATAAAGCGCGTCATGATCCCGAATGTCGGTGATTTTGGCAACCTGACTGTGAAAAGGCGGGATTATGGCAACGAGCCGACCACTCTGCGTCTGAGTAAATATCGTACAGTAGTGGTTACAGACCGTTACGGTGTAGAGGAACTTCGTTTCCGTTCTATCTACAAAGATGCCGACGGTGCCCGGCAGACAAGTGACTGGACGAATCTGAGCGATCAGGCGGATAAGTATGAACTTCAAGTGGATATGAACTATGCTGCCTGGCAGTATTTTAAAACCAGCCAGGCGACACAAGTTCAGATTTCCTTTGAGAGTGATTCGGAGATACGTCCCGTTTCTGCATTGTATAATCTGATAGGTAACGGAGATGAGGCTGCTACTCAGGAAGAGTTCCGGAAATGGTATTATATGGATTGTGCGGCTATGTCATTCGACCCCTATAATCTGGCTTTCGACCCTTACAGCAAACTGCGTGTCTTTATCAAGAAAGACCAGACCGGAGGAGCGTATGCGATAGATTACCCCACCCATAACGAAGGAAGAGGTATTGTTTATCCGGCTTCGGAAAGCAATCCGAACGATGCGTGGTGGAAACTGCCGGACATGCAGCATGTGTTTATGCACGAGATGGGACACTGCGTGCAGTGGATGCCCAAACAAGGAAAATATATCATGGAAGGTGTGCAGGATTGTGACCGGCAGGGATATCAGGAAGGATGGCCGGACGCTGTGAAAGTAGCGAGCAAAGGATATATTCTGGCTACGCAAAAAGAAGAATATCAGGCTGCTATCGCCAAGTCTTACCGGAATCCGCAGAGTGATAAATACTTTGTCTGGCAGGTTGACTATAATACTTCCGGTGCTTTTATGAGTTGGCTGCGTCTTTATAATGGCGACTTCGTACGTATGTTGCCGTGGACGGTGCTGATGGACGAACTGACCAACCAGTGGAGCCTGGAGGATGCGGTGAAGTATATCCTGAAGGAGAGCTACCCGGACCTTACGATGGAAGAACTCTGGAACGAATACAAGACAGAGGTGGAAGTGTTCCTGCAAAATAACTAATAGAGCAACCTTTAAAAAACAACTATGATGAAGAAAGTATTATTTGCATTAGCTGTGCTGTGCACGAGCTTTTGGAGTTGCAATACCTTGGATTTGAATGACGTGGGCTACGGAGATGGTGACCGTCTGAAGGCTTCCTCCGTTAAAGAAATATTGTATGGCACAGCTGATGGCTGTTGGAAAGCTGACTATCAGGGGCACGAGTTTTACTTCCAGTTTCATGAAGACGGAACAGTGACACTGGATTCGGACTTTCTGGAGATGGCGGTAGAAGGAAAACATCATTCTCTGCCAAAGGCAAGGAAGTGGCACTGGATATTGAGAATTGCGATGTCCATCTGCAAAACCTGGGTAGTGAATTTGCAGATACCAAGTTTGTCGTATCAGAGATTTCCGGCAGAAGGAGAGGCGCCACAACTGAACTTATACGGTGAATCTACCGGCAATACCATTGAACTGCAGCCGACTACACAGGCATACATCGATGGTAAAGTTGACTTCAAAAGCGGACTTTACCGAACTCTTTGAGAAAAACTTATTGGATAATCAGTCCATCTGTGACGCTTCCGGCAATTTTATCGGTTATTATGGCTTGGTACTGAATGGTGTCAATGATCTTTCTGTCAAGGTAATAACGATTGAAAACAAGGATGGAAGCGATGCGAACGGCCATACGCAATATTATGAATCTAAACTGACGAAAGAAGGGCAAATCTTCAAACTGGACACGCCGGTAGAACAGATTAAATCGGTGAACGGAGCCACTTATGCCTTCAAAGCCATTGATTGCACCGGTGATGCGGTGGCGGTAGACGGTATGTCAAATGTAACCCTGACCTCCAACAAGGGAGCGGTCAATGACTTCGACTATGTGACTTCCGGAGGAAAATTCACACTCGGAAAAGCGCAGGATCATGGTGCCGCTTGCGATGAAATATGGGCGGGAACAGGCGGACAGGCTACAAGCTCCGGTGGAACAATCGCCGATATAAATGCCATGAGCTATGATTTCGGATGGAGTGGAAGCGCGAAGCAAAGACCGCTCGTTATCTGGACATGGTGGTTTGCAAACCTCGCTTTCCCGAGCAGTGAAGAAGGAGCAAGCATCCTGATGAATAATTCCGATAAAGACCGTGTCTTGTTTAAGAACATATCCGGCAGCGGACAGACTTGCGGCGGCGGTACTCTTAACGCGACTGAAGTAGCTGAGATAAATGCCTACTGTAAAGACCTGATAGATACCTGGTTCAATGAGAAAGGGCTTTTTGTTGTTCGTCACGACCGTCAGAGTGCAGGAGATAAATTCTACATCTATCTTTTGTGTCCCGATACGGAAGCCACTTCGAAAGGTGGAATGTGGATGAAGTATCAGAGAGACTGAGAATGAATGTGAATAAGATAGTATAAGCTAATGATGCTAACGTACTTAACTAATTAATAATTAATAAATGAATAGATGATGAAAAGACTGTTTTTACTGATGATCCTGGGTGTAACTTCGGTGTTATGCCTGAATGCTCAAACTAAGTCGTTGCACCAGCTGCAACAGGAATTCGTTGATTTACGCTGTGGTATGTTCATTCATTTCAACATGCCGACCTTCTTTAATGAGGACTGGCCGGACCCGGATGCTGCTCCCGAGCTTTTCAACCCTGTCAGGATGGACTGCAAACAATGGGCAAAAGCGGCAAAATCAGCCAACATGACCTACGGATGTCTGACAACGAAACATCATAGCGGTTTCTGTATATGGGATACTAAAACGACCGATTATAGTGTAATGAGCAGCCCGTTCAAACGTGACGTGGTAAAAGAATATGCCGACGCATTCCGTGCCGAAGGGATGAAAGTGATGCTCTATTATTCGATCCTCGATACGCATGCCCGGCTGCGTCCCAAGTGTATAACTCCGCAGCATATCGAAATGATCAAGGAGCAACTTCGCGAACTGTTGACCAACTATGGTGAAATAACAGCTTTGATCATTGACGGTTGGGATGCCCCGTGGTCACGTATCTCTTACGATGACGTACCTTTTGAAGATATTTATCGTCTGGTCAAATCAATCCAGCCCAACTGTCTGGTGATGGATTTGAATGCAGCGAAATATCCTGCCGAGGCTTTGTTTTACACGGACATCAAGTCTTACGAACAAGGAGCCGGACAGCATATCTCGAAAGATACCAACCGTCTGCCTGCCTTGTCTTGCCTGCCGTTACAGCAGAACTGGTTCTGGAAAGAAAGTTTCCCGACTACCCCTGTGAAGTCTCCGGCACAAATGGTCAATGATAATATCATCCCGATGGGCAAATCCTACTGTAACTTTATCCTGAACGTAGCTCCCAACAGAGACGGCTTGATGGATGCCAACGCCTTGAAAGCTCTGAAGGAAATAGGTAAACTGTGGAAGAACGACGGTCGTGTAGCAACGGTTCCCGAAGCGGATGCTCCTATTATATCTTCCAACATTGCCAAATATCAGCCTGCCGAAGGTACATGGAGCAGTGACTATGCTATCATGGACTTTGCCAATGACGATGATTTCGGGACCTGCTGGAATTCTAATCCTGAAGTGAAAGTGCCCTGGTATTCGGTTACTTTTGAGCGCGAGAAATCTTTCAATATGGTGGTTATTACGGATCGTAACAATGACCGTTTGCAGGAATACCGTCTGGAATACCGTGCGGGTGGTACATGGAAACCCCTTTACGAAGGTAAGGCTCCTACCGGTCTGCGTGTGAAAATCCACCGTTTCGATACGGTTTGGGGAGATGCGGTACGAATGACTGTCTTAAACTCTAATGGTACTACCTCCATTGCAGAGTTCGGGGTATATTGTGAGAGAAGATGATGAATTTATCTTAGAGTTAAATCAATTGATTTTATATAGAATCACCATCAGGTAAAGTCGTGTTTTTGATGGTGATTCTATTTCATCCAACTCTTTATCGTACGTCCGTACTTCCCTTTTTGTGGGAATTGCGTGTAGAATAATATTTGGATTTAGGCCAAAACATTTTGTATCAGCTTTTCTAATGGTCTATCCGATGGCTTTGTACTTTCTACTTATTAATGTCTCATTTATATTATATTTAGTATATTTGTTCCCGCTTTATCTAATAAGACATGAACAATAACACTTGCTATTAATATAATGAGAAGATGTCTGATATTATGCCTTTTTACATTTATTGGTTCGTTGGTCTGTTGGGCTGATGCGGGTAAAGATGCTTATCTTTTTCGGAAAGTCGATTATCAACAAGGGCTTTCTAATAGTGCTGTGCTTTGCCTCTATCAGGATAAAGCAGGGCTGATGTGGTTTGGCACTTATGATGGCGTGAATTGTTATGATGGGAAAGTATCGAGGTCTTTCGTTCTGATTTCTCAATGAAAAAGACGTTGAGTAACAATGTCATTCATTCTATTCAGCAGGCAGATAGCAGTTGTTTGTGGATTACTACACATTTGGGAGTTAATCGTTTTTTCGCAAGATTCGCGTCAGGTAGTGGGATATTATGATTTTACAGGTGATTATTATCTGCATTCCAATCCGAAAGGAGATACTTGGGTAGTAAGCGATGAAGGAATCTTTATTATAATACTTATCATAAAAAGTTTGTCCATCTCAAAATATAGAGACTCCTGTCGAGAATATGGATCAGCGTGCTTTTGTCACGGATGATGGTGTCTTATGGACTTTCCACGGAATTACAGGTAGTCTGGATTCAATGTTCATTAGATGGCTTTGACCGGGATACATTGTCTGTCCATCCTACTGTTTCATCTTCTGATTTCATGCAAAACCTATCGATAATGATTTATCAGAATGGCATTCTCGTTTTGTGGATGCAGAGCGGGATCTTTATGTATATGATATTTCCAGAAGGTCTAAAATCTATATTCGTAACCTTTCTTCGTTGGTGCAACGATATGGGAAAGTTGTGGGAATTGTTCCTTTTTATGAAGACATTATAATTGCTTTTCAAACCAATGGTTTAGTACGTTTGCGCACCTCGAAAAATATGAAGAAGAAGTGGTGGACCGTAATGTACGTATATATGATATTTTCCGCGATCCTCATCAGAATATTCTTTGGGTAGCTTCTGATGGGCAGGGAGCTGTCATGTACGCTAAGAAGTACTCGATAGCCACTAATCTGATGCTTAGCAAACTATCATCCAATCTAAGTCGGCAGGTACGTTCTGTCATGACAGACAAATATGGCGGATTATGGTTTGGTACGAAAGGAGATGGACTTTTGCATGTACATGATTATGAAGGTGGTATGGATGCTTCTGCTACTACAGTTTACTCTCCAGTAGGCAGGCAGGATGCCTCATCTTATACCCGTTGGAATAGAGAGTTTCAAGCATACTCATTAAAACAAAGCCGTTATATGGATGGCTTTTGGGTAGGATCGGGTAATCCCGGACTGTTTTATTATTCTTTTGCAGATAAAGCCTTGCATTGTGTTGAGGATAAGTCTGCAGATCCTGTTATCGAAATACATGATATCTATGAAGAGAATGACAGCGTACTCTATGCGGTTACGGCTGGGGTCGGATTTCGTAAATTGATATTGGAGAGGAAACAAGGGGAGATTCACCTCAAATCGCAAAAGCGTTATCATTTCTTTTATGAACAAAAAGAGATAACCATGTTTTATCCTATGTTAGCTGAAGGAGATTCCATTCTTTGGTTGGGAAGCCGGAAAAAGGGTTAATTCGATTTGATAAACAGACAGAAGAATATAAAGTCATTTCTTTGAAAGAAATATTGCATAAATCTGTTGATGATGTACTTAGCCTGCATCGTGCTAAAGATGGTAGGATGTATGTAGGAACAACATCGGGACTAGTGTGTTTGACCTTTAATAAGGAACAAATCAGTGCCTCCTATATCGGTAGAGAACAAGGGTTGCTTAATGATATGATTCATGGCATATTGGAGGATGCAAATGGTTTTTATGGCTTTGGCACTAATCGTGGACTTATTAAATATAATCCCAAAAACACTTCTTCGCATGCTTATTATTATGCCGCCGGTGTGCAGGTGGGCGAGTTTAGTGATGATGCCTATTATCAATGTCCTTATACCGGACGTCTTTTCTTTGGAGGCATTGACGGTTTGCTTTATCTGGATAAGGAAGTGGCGACAGCTCCGGAATTCTATCCGAACATATTATTGCGTAAGCTAATGATTGGACGTAAGGAGGTTAATCTGGGGGATTATTATACCGATGGTGGCAAAGCGTTAAGTTTTAAAGGAGCGAAGGCTTCTTTTTCCCTTTCTTTTGTTGTTCCAGACTTTCTTACTGGAGGTGATGTGGAGTACTCCTATATGCTGGACGGATTTGATAAAGACTGGACCTCGTTTAGTAGTATAAATGAAGCATCGTATCTAGAAATACCTTCGGGTAGCTATGTTTTAAAGGTCCGTTATAAGAAAGATGTATTTAATACGGAATATAAGGTATTTTCTATCCCTTTGTACATTCTTCCGCCTTGGTATCTTTCTACGGTAGCCTATGTCATTTACTTGCTGTTTTTCATATTAATAGCCGGTTATCTGATTCATTTATTAAGAAAATATTTTCTCCAGAAGCGTATGATGCAGCGGCTGTTGACAGCAGAAAGCAATGAAGCTCTACCGGAGTCCGCCAGTCTTAATCGTGAGTTACTGAATCGTTTTACGTCCATTTATCGCTCTTGTGATCAGTTGCGTGCGGAAAATCTCCCTTATGAACAGCGTCTCAGAATTATGGAGCAGGTACACGAGACGGTTATTGCAACTCTTTTCCGTTCGGGAACTTTGGCTGTAGAGGAACTTAAGTCATTTTTCCCTACGGAATATGCGATTACTGGTTGTATGTGCATGAAAGAGCTCTCTATAGAAGTCTTGCATGTGTTGGAAGGACAGGGCGTTGATATATCTTCTGTAAAACTTGCTATACCAGAACACTTTGTTTATCCTGTTTATAAGAATGCTTTACGCTGTATGCTCTATTGGTGTTACCTTTATATTGGCGGAGTAAAACATAAGTCGGATATTGTAGTGGATGTGAAGGAAGAGGAAGGACGGATGTTGTTGCAGTTCTCTGCTGTAGATGATACTCTGAAGGAATTATATAAGCAACTTTCCGGTTCGGAAGAAGAGGGAAGAAGAGATAGTAAGGAAACAGAAGAGGCGATAACTACCCGCCAATTACTGTTTTCTGTGCAAGCGGCTTTGAGACAGCTAAATGTTACGCTTCACTATGCCGACAGAGAAAAGGATCATTTATTGACGTTAGCCTTTGAACCGGCTATCATCAAGGAGACTGAAGAGCATGGGAAGAAAACGGTTCTTCTGCTGGAGGATAGGGATGAAATGGTATGGCTGATAAGTGATCTCTTAGCAGATGAATTTGTTGTTTGTCCGGTGAAAAGTGTACAACTTGCATTTGAAGAAATACGTAGATCGGCTCCTGCTTTGTTACTAGTTGATATGTTGATGTATGCAAAAGCAGAGAGTGACTTCCTGGAATATGTGAATAAGAATCGTACTCAACTTTCGAAAACGGCATTTATTCCAATGTTAAGTTGGAAAGTAAGTTCGTCCATTCAGCGCGAATTGATTATGTGGGCTGATTCATATATTGTACTTCCTTATGATATTATATTTTTGAAAGAAGCCGTCAATAAAGCTATTTACGGTACTCGGGAGGCAAAGCAGATTTATATGGAAGAGCTTGGTGACTGGGCCGGACGCATTGTTTGTACTACAGAAGAACAGGCGGACTTTATCCGGAAACTGTTGCAAGTGATAGAACAAAATCTTGACCAGGAAGAATTGGGATCAACCTTAATTGCCGACCGTATGGCGATGAGTCCGCGTCAATTCTATCGCAAGTTTAAAGAAATATCCAATGCGGCTCCCAGTGACTTGATAAAGAGTTATCGGATGGAGAAGGCTGCACGATTGTTGCAGAATGAAGAACTTTCTATTCAGGATGTTATCGCTGAAGTTGGTATTTCCAGCCGTTCCTATTTTTATAAAGAGTTTACCCGCCGATTCGGAATGACGCCGAAAGATTATCGGGAGCAACTCCGATAATGCTATCCCCACTATCTTATTCTTTACTAATTGAGTTTTTATGGATGTATTACCCGAATCCTTAGATCAGTAATTCCGGATAATTAAGTCTTTCGAGGTCCTTATTTATTCGTTCCACTATAGTTGGGCGCAAGAGGAACTATAGTGCTTCTTGCGTCCAACTATAGTGGAACGAAAGGGAAACTACAGTAGAACGAATGAATTTGGACTGATAAGAAATTAGTTTTTCAAAGTCTTTCGGTTAATGATTCGGGATTCCTTCATTCCTTCTGTTCTTTGGTCGTTTGGGGTGACAGATATATTTGAATTCATGTCTGTATAGATTTTATTTATTACTGCTTACGAATAAACTTTTTAATAAAAGTGGCGAAAAGGCGGCTATTATAACTTGATACAATGTGCGCAAACTTGTGCTCTGTTTGTACGTGAATGAATGCTATGTGTTGATATATAGATGTTTATAATGTGCTTTATTTCTCCTTTCTGTTCTATAAATGAGCATTTTCATTTTGACATAATTTTGTCACTTCTGCGGAATATTCTTAATATTAAAAGTTTTTAATTTGCTTCCGCTTATAAGAATTATATAGGCGATTGATAACCTTAGTATTAATTAAAAAAACAAAGTAACATGAATTTGTTTGAAATGGAAAAACATCACACAAAGACATTGTGGCTATTGGCATTACTGCTAACATTTAGTACAGTAGTGTGGGCACAAGGTACTCCTGTAACGAGGGCGTGTGTCTGATGAAAAAGGCGAATTGCTCATTGGAGTGAGCGTTCAGGAAAAAGGTCTACGAATGGTACCATAACAGACACCAATGGTCAGTATAATCTGAAACTGACGAGTAACAATCCCATTCTTATCGTATCCTATATAGGATATAAATCACAAGAGGTAAAAGTAGGCAAAACAGAAAGTGCTGGACGTAATTCTTGCAGAAGATGTATCGTCACTGGACGAAGTGGTAGTTGTGGCTTACGGACATCAACGTAAAGTATCGGTAGTAGGTGCGCAGTCATCTATGAAAATAGAAGATATAAAGATGCCGACAGCTAATTTATCTTCTGCTATTGCTGGACGTTTGCCGGGTGTAGTAGCTGTGCAACGTTCAGGAGAACCGGGGCATGATGATTCCGATCTTTGGATCCGTGGTATTTCTACACTGGCGGGTCAGAACTCTAAACCACTGGTATTGGTGGATGGTGTGGAACGTAGTTTCAATAATATCGACCCTGAAGATATTGAGTCGTTTACGGTGCTGAAAGATGCTTCTGCCACAGCTGTATATGGAGTACGCGGTGCTAATGGTGTAATTCTGATTAAAACCAAACCGGGTAAGGTGGGCAAGCCGCAATTCTCAGTAGACTACTATGAAGGTTTTGTGACATTGACAAAGAAACCTGAAATGGCGGATGCCTTTACGTATATGGATGCTGCCAATGAAGCGTATATGGATACTAGAGGCAGTATGTTATATTCTCCTCAATATATTGAGGCTACGAAGAAAGCCCATGGATTACTACCGAATGATAATCCACTGATGTTCAATCCTTATTTGTATCCGAACGTTGATTGGATGAACGAATTATTCAATGACTGGGGACATAATCGTCGTGTAAATGTAAGTGTGCGTGGTGGGGTACCTAATGCCACTTACTACGTTTCATTGAGTTATTATAATGAAAAAGGTCTGACACGTACCGCTGAAATGGAGAACTATGATGCTAACATCCGT
>ENA-OQJP01000410-OQJP01000410.1-human-gut-metagenome-genome-assembly--contig:-NODE-410-length-12358-cov-2.270052_pt1 | contig 12358 bp, 12 predicted proteins | sample MGYA00242611_ERZ504778 | MGnify/ENA primary metagenome ERZ504778 (study PRJEB26092, sample SAMD00036349) | human gut metagenome | host: Homo sapiens | study: EMG produced TPA metagenomics assembly of...
ACTATTGGCAGGTTACTGTCGGAGGTGTAACGAAATGGATCACAGGAGGAAGCGGAGAGAAGATAGTGGCTACGGTGACAGGATGGCAGCCCGTCCATCTTTGCTTCTGTGAATACCGGAGATCCTGAATATGTCGTGTTTACCATGACTGACGGGAGTATCTATAAAGTGGCTAAAACCGGAGACAGTAAATTGATATTCAATGAAACGGGGCCACTTTTCTTCCGTCGTGGAGTAACGCAGGACGTTACGTTTGATTGTAGCAGTTTCCGACAGATAGTAAAGGTGGCAGGAACATGGGATGCTACGATTAATTATCAGCCGAAAGCTTTGCAGGGGACGCTGACTGTGAAAGCACCTGCTGCCGGTTCGACTCTGCCGGCTTCGGAAAGAATAACGATAGAAGGCACAGATGCTTTGGGAAATACTGTCCGGGCAGACATCCTGGTAACGTTGTATTATCGTATTGAATTCCGAAGTTCAATAGTTCTCTAGTTTATGATGTATTGATGGAGGGAGTTAAAGTAGGAGAAATATGCCGGGAGTATGTGCCGGCGTATTCCACGACGGACCGGGCTACAGTAGTCTATTCTTATAATGCTGCTTCGCGTACTTTTGGTTCCGGACTGATCTTGGAAAACGGAGCATCGATACAGCATGACGGAACAGGATATACGCCGGTCGCCGGCAATCCGTCGTCCACTGCCATACTTACGGAAGACGGTAGCCGGTATGTGATGGCGGCAGATGGGGCAGACGGACTGGTGAACGGGACTGTTTGCGGGCTGAAAGCTTCCTTGGCTGTCGATGTGCAGGGGTATGCTTACCGGGTTGTAAAAATAGGTAGTCTCTACTGGATGGGAGAAAATCTGAAGACAACCCAATTTAATAATGGTACTCCTATTCCTACCGGTTTTGCCACATCTCTGGATTGGGAAATTCAGTGCGGGGCAGATCTTCCGGCCTGTCAGGTCGACCGGGCGGTTAATGCCAATGCTCCGGGAGCTATGCAATATCGCAACCTGTACGGTGTACTTTACAATCAGTTTGCAATGAAAGGAAATATAGCTCCCCAAGGATGGCATGTTCCTTCTAAAGCAGAACTGCAAGCATTGGTAGACTTTGTGGGGGCAGATGCACGTAAACTGAAGTCGACAGCTGTTGGGAAAGGAATTGGAAATTGGTTGGAGGATACGGGAATAGAGGCGAACAATCTGACCGGTTTTACGGCTTTGCCTGCTAATACGGTTGATGGCGGTAATGGCAGTACCGGAGCCCAGGAAACAACAGGGCAATGGTGGTCGACGGAAACGAGTTATCGCATCCGGATGTCCTACAAATCTAATTCTGTAGAACTGTTGACTTCTGGCAATGCGTTGGCGGGTGAAGGTAACAGCATTCGTTGTGTCCGGGATGCAAATTATTAATTTAACTCTAATGAATATGAATCATATAATCAAACTATTGTTTCTCTGTCTGTTCTTCGCAACCGCCTGTAGCCAGGAGGAGATGAACGAGGTGTTGAAGAATCATGCGGAAATGGAGGGGCAGGCAAACTCTATCGAGGAGTTGTGCAAAAATATGAATAGGGATATCGTTGCTTTGAAGCTGATCATTAATTCGTCTGAATCAGGTGATTATATTACCGGTTTCAAGGAACTTGCAGATGGAAGCGGCTATACCATCAGTTTTTTCAAAAGTGGTACGATTGTCATCAAGAATGGCGAGAAAGGAGACGACGGTAAAAAAGGAGAAGATGGTCAGGATGGTCAGAATGGTCAGAATGGTACCGATGGCAAAGACGGTCAGGATGGTACCGACGGTAAAGACGGTCAAGACGGTATCGATGGGCAGGACGGACAGGATGGTACTGACGGTAAAGACGGTCAGGACGGTACCGATGGCAAAGATGGCCAGGACGGTACCGACGGTAAAGATGGCCAGGATGGAACAGACGGTACGGACGGTCCGGAAGGAGACAAGGGACAGAATGGGACAGGCTACCCGTCGTCACTATGAAAATGGATACGGACGGACATCTGTATTGGGCTATCAGAATGCCGATGGAACATCTCTTTCTTTTTGGACAACAACGGGCAAAAGGTCAGAGCTTCGGGAGCCGATGGTATTGTTCCGGTCATTGGGGTCAATGCGGCAGGATACTGGACGCTTGATTATGGGAGCGGTCCTGTCGAATTGAAAGATGCTGCGGGCAATCCGATGAAAGCGAAAGGTGCGTCCGGTGATCCTATGTTCCGGAAGGTGGTCGGTGAAGACGGTTATATTGTATTTTATCTGACTGATGGAACCATATTTAAAGTGCCGGAGTGGGGAGGGGCACAGGTAGAATTGACGGCTTCGGGAGTGACGTATTTTCATCGGAGTGAGTCTCTGACCTTTACGTTTACTTGCAGTGGCGTGGATAAAAGTATTGCTCCGGTATGTACGGCTCCGGTCGGTTGGACAGTTACGGCCCAATATACGTCGGACACCACCGGGGAGATGACGGTGATTGCTCCTGATAAAAGCTCGGCCGATGGAGCCTTGTCCGGTACTGCTATTCTTGAACTGACAGCCAAGGACGGCAAGAAGTTGTCGGCAACGCTCGGAGTCACTTTATTGCTTGAATTTAAAGTGCCCGATTCTTCCCGTTCGTTTGTTTATGAACTTTATGTTGAGGGAGTGAAAGTAGGAGAACTATGTCATGAGTTTATTCCCGATTATTCATTTGGATCGGGTAAAAGTGCCTCGGTCTTTTATCCTTATAATGTTTATAACAAAGCGTTTGGCGAAGGAATGGTATTGGATAACGGAGGGAAAGTAGACTATCTGACTACCGTTTATACGCCGGGTACCAATACGCAACCATTCACCTCCCTGTTTACAGAAGACGGAGTGAGTTTTATAACCGGCGATTATATCGGCTACTCGGATAGTCAGGCAAACGGACTCCGTCCTTATCTGACTACTGATAATGAAGGCAACTCATATCGGGTGATGAAAATCGGTACCCAATATTGGATGGCGGACAATCTGCGGACGATAACAAACAGTGCAGGAGTCATTTCTTCGGAATGGAGAAAAGATGCTAACCCGAGATATGCTGTATATGGTTTTCCCGCCGGCATTACGGAAGATAGCCGGACCATTCGCAATCAATATGGACTGTTGTACAATGCAGGTGTGTTTTCCGGTTCTACGTCTTTAGTTACTGAAGGCTGGAAAATACCGAATCATTTGGGCGATTGGGATAAATTGCGGAATTTCCTGGGTGGGGATTCTAAAGTGGCCGAGGCATTGAGTATTGCCGGGTTTGTGGGAAAACCCGGTGGACGGCGTAATGCTGATGAACCTTTTGCTTTCCAGGAAAAGATGAAGTCGGGTATTGGTGGTTTAGCAGTGTCGATGGGCATAATTGCTGGGCGCTCTCCATCAATCCTTCGAATGTATCCGTACCACAATCTACGAATACATATAGTCGTGGTTACGGATTTAGCATACGTTTTATTCGTCAGTAATATGCCATTGTTTACTTTGAAACTTTAGACTCTTTGCGTAAAAACATCCGGATGTTGTTGTATAAAACATCCGGATGTTTTGTGCTATAACATGGGGATGTTTTACTGCACAACATCCCCATGTTTTATTGGTTTGGTCTTAATCTGCTCTTTCCGCTCTTTTCTTCTTTCTCTGTTTATGATTGATGTTTCTCTGCTTTGTTCCTGAGAGAACTATCGCAAAATAATTGTTTAGGATGCATTGTGTCTTGCTCTTGGAAAATATTAATTAATGGTCTCAGGGCATTTTTTATCTGTTGATTTTATTTTCAGTTAAATAATTGTTTAATTTAGGGGAAAATAATAATGGCTTTGGTATAGGTGATTACATGATTAATAATAGTAAACATGAAAAATATAATTGGGATTCTGGGAGTTTTTATTTTGGCAATATCCTGTTCCGGCGGTAAGAAGGAGTCTGCGGATGCCGGTCTGGAACTGACAGAAGATTCTGTTGTTTATTTATTGGCCGATAATGTGACGTTAGGAATAAAGGCTCTATTCCCTTTTATTGATAAAGATGGGCATGAATACCTAACTTTTCAGAATCAATTGGAACCAGAGATTTGTGTTTATGATTTGCAGTCGGGAGAGTTTGTGAAAAGCATCTTCTTTGATAGAGAGGGGGCTAATGGTGTTGGTATGTTCGGAGGATATCATATTATTGATTTTGATGAAATATATTTGCCCAGTTTGCAACAAAGTAAAGTGTTTGTGATGGAAGAGTCGGGCAAGAAAAAACGTGAGATTATAACAGAGAAAACGGATGATGGGATACCTCTATTGCCTTTCGGAGCCATAACCTTTGCATATCGCCCTATTTACTTTAATAACGGGAAAATGTATATACCCCAAAACATCAATATGCGTTTAGGGAACAAAGTGATGGAAAAATCTCCTGTCTACGTCGTGGTTGATACGGTTAAAAATGTGCTCAGTCCTTTTCCAATTAAGTTTCCTCCTATTATGTCTTCGGATGATGTTACTAAACCATCCTTAGGTAATGAACTCTCATATAGTTGCTGTTTAAATGACAAGGATCAATTTGTATTCTCTTTCTTTTTTGATGAAGATATTTACGTAGTTTCTCTACAAGATGGAGAAAATGAAAAAAATCAAAGTAAAGAGTCGATATATCGATAAGCCTGCAATCAAGGAGAATCCTCCACAGGATTTTGATGGGGCGATGAAAGCAAGCTCAGAAATTCCTTGTTACGGAAATCTGATTTATGATAAATATCGGAAAGTCTATTACCGTTTTGTATACTTGAAAGCGGATTTGGACGGGGAGAAAAATTATCTGAATATATGGCAATATGGGCGTAAATCTTTCTCTATAATGATTCTGAATGAAGATTTTGATGTTATCGGGGAGACTCGTTTTCCGGATTTTACGTATATATCTACCTTGCACTATATAGGTAAAGACGGCTTGTATTTAAGTGACAGCCATTACAAGAATCCGTCTTTTGATGAAAACAAACTGAGATTCCGGCGTTTTAAATTAGTACATTATAATAAGAAATAGTTGGGAATATAGGTTTTTGAATGATAAATACATATTTAAAGATGGGCTTTGCTTACAATTATTTTGTTTTAGGTGATTTTTTCTTCAATTTGTTTGGAGTTTATAAAAAAGCACTTACCTTTGCAGCAATCAAAGAATAGAAAATAGAAGTTATGAATAATCATACATCAATTAACCTGGCAGTCCTGCATATTATTCGCGTCGTGGTGATTCCATCAAGAGCGTGAGAAAGGTTATGTATGTATTCGTACAGATAGAAGATATGATTTAGAGCCTTTCTCACTACAGTGGGGAAGGCTCTTTACTTAAAAGGAATATTGAAATGAAAAAGCAGTTACGCAGTTCGTTCAGCACACAGGGTCGCCGCATGGCAGGCGCCCGGGCACTTTGGGCAGCCAATGGTATGAAAAAAGAGCAATTAGGCAAACCTATCATTGCCATCGTCAATTCGTTTACTCAGTTTGTTCCGGGACATGTACATCTACATGAAATAGGTCAGCTGGTGAAAAAAGAAATTGAGAAGCTGGGATGCTTTGCTGCGGAATTCAATACGATTGCCATTGATGATGGTATTGCCATGGGACATGACGGAATGCTTTATTCCCTTCCTTCCCGGGATATCATTGCCGATAGTGTGGAATATATGGTGAATGCCCATAAAGCGGATGCCATGGTATGTATCAGCAATTGTGACAAAATCACTCCGGGGATGTTGATGGCGGCTATGAGACTGAATATTCCTACTGTATTTGTATCCGGAGGTCCGATGGAAGCCGGTGAACTGGATGGACAGCATTTGGACCTGATTGATGCGATGATTAAGTCGGCCGACGAAAGTGTGAGTGATGAAGAAGTCTCCAAGATCGAGAATCGGGCCTGGTCCCACTTGCGGATGTTGTTCGGGAATGTTTACCGCCAATTCGATGAACTGCCTGAACGAAGCGATCGGTCTGGCTCTCCCCGGAAACGGAACGATTGTGGCGACTCATGCCAACCGTACCCAATTGTTCAAAGATGCTGCGAAACTGATTGTAGAAAATACCTATAAATATTATCGGGACGGTGATGAAAGCGTACTTCCCCGGAGCATTGCCACCCGTGAGGCATTCCTGAATGCCATGACGCTGGACATCGCGATGGGAGGATCTACCAATACGGTACTTCACCTGCTGGCGATAGCCCATGAAGCGGAGGCGAACTTTAAAATGGACGATATTGATATGCTTTCACGCAAGAGCCCATGCTTGTGTAAGGTGGCGCCGAATACACAGAAGTATCATATTCAGGATGTAAACCGTGCCGGAGGTATCATGGGGATTATGGGACAACTTGCCAAAGCCGGATTGATCGATACGTCTGTAGTGCGTATCGACGGGATGACATTGGGTGAGGCGATAGATAAATATGATATAACTAGCCCGAACGTATGTGAAGAGGCTATTAAAAAGTATAAGAGTGCGGCTGCCGGAAAGTTCAATCTGGTGCTCGGCTCTCAGGACGTCTATTATAAAGAGCTGGATACGGACCGTGCCGAAGGGTGCATTCGCGACATAGAGCACGCATATAGCAAAGACGGAGGACTGGCCGTACTGAAAGGAAATATTGCCCAGGATGGTTGTGTGGTGAAAACGGCCGGAGTGGACGAGAGCATCTGGAAGTTTACCGGTCCGGCAAAGGTGTTCGATTCACAGGAAGCAGCCTGCAATGGGATACGTCGGAGGAAAAGTTGTCAGCGGAGATGTAGTCGTCATCACGCACGAGGGTCCGAAGGGAGGTCCCGGTATGCAGGAATGCTTTATCCTACCTCTTATATCAAATCACGCCACTTGGGCAAGGAGTGTGCGCTGATAACCGACGGCCGTTTCAGCGGAGGTACATCGGGACTCAGCATCGGGCATATCTCTCCCGAAGCAGCAGCCGGAGGTAATATCGGAAAGATTAAGGATGGTGATATCATCGAAATCAATATCCCCGAACGGACTATCAACGTGCGACTGACCGATGAAGAACTGGCTGCACGTCCGATGACTCCGGTCACTCGTGAACGCTATGTGCCTAAAAGTCTTAAAGCGTATGCCAGCATGGTAAGCTCTGCCGATAAAGGAGCGGTGAGACTGATTGATTAACCACAGAGTTGTTTCAATCGTAAATTGTAAATCGTAAAATCGTAAATTTTAGTACATGAGTAAAGATATAATTTCAGGCGGTGAAGCATTAATGCGTTCTTTGGAATATCATGGTGTAAAGACGATCTTTGGTTATCCCGGAGGATCTATCATGCCCGTATTCGATGCCTTATACGATCATAGAGAGACTTTGAATCATATTTTGGTTCGCCACGAACAAGGGGCGGCACATGCGGCTCAGGGATTTGCCCGTGCTTCGGGTGAGGTCGGAGTTTGCCTGGTGACGAGCGGCCCCGGTGCTACCAATACCATAACCGGTATTGCGGATGCAATGATCGACAGTACACCGATTGTAGTCATTGCCGGACAGGTGGGAACAGCTTTTTTGGGGACAGATGCTTTTCAGGAGGTCGACTTGGTAGGCATCACGCAGCCAATTACAAAATGGAGTTATCAGATCCGTCGTGCCGAAGATGTGCCATGGGCGGTGGCCCGCGCCTTTTATATAGCGAAAAGCGGACGCCCGGGACCGGTAGTGCTCGACTTTGCAAAAAATGCCCAGGTGGAGAAAGCCGAATATATGCCTGCGAAACTCGATTTCATACGCAGTTACGTGCCTGTACCCGAGACTGACCCGGAGGCCGTGAAAGCGGCTGCCGAATTAATTAACGGTGCAGAGCGCCCGTTGGTATTGGTGGGGCAAGGTGTGGAACTGGGCAACGCACAACAGGAATTGCGTGCTTTCATCGAAAAGGCAGATATGCCCGCCGGATGTACGTTGTTGGGACTGTCGGCTTTGCCGACCGAGCATCCTTTGAACAAAGGTATGCTGGGAATGCACGGTAATCTCGGACCGAATATGAACACCAATAAATGTGATGTCCTGATTGCTGTCGGCATGCGTTTTGACGACCGTGTGACCGGAAACCTGGCTACGTACGCCAAGCAGGCGAAAGTGATTCATTTTGATATCGATCCGGCTGAAATTAATAAGAATGTACATGCGGATGTAGCGGTTCTGGGTAACTGTAAAGAGACGCTCTCTGCTGTTACGGCATTGCTGCAGCCCAACGAGCATAAAGAATGGCTGGATAGTTTCCTGCCTTATGAACAGGTGGAAGAAGAAAAGGTAATCCGTCCGGAATTGCATCCGATGGGAGATACGCTTTCGATGGGGGAAGTGGTGCGTGCGGTAAGCGATGCGACCAATCATGAAGCGATATTGGTGACCGATGTCGGTCAAAACCAGATGATGTCTGCCCGATACTTTAAATATTCAAAAGACCGGAGTATGATTACTTCCGGAGGACTTGGTACCATGGGATTCGGGTTGCCGGCTGCTATCGGTGCAACCTTTGGCCGACCGGACCGTACGGTTTGTGTATTTATGGGTGACGGTGGTCTGCAAATGAACATTCAGGAGTTGGGAACCATTATGGAACAGAAGGCACCGGTTAAAATTATCGTATTAAACAATAATTTCCTGGGCAATGTACGCCAATGGCAGGCAATGTTCTTCAACCGTAAATACTCGTTCACACCCATGCTGAATCCCGATTATATTAAGATTGCTTCTGCTTATGATATACCGGCCAAAAGAGTCTTTACCCGTGAAGAACTGGCTGATGCGATTGACGAGATGATTGCGACAGACGGTCCGTTCCTGTTGGAAGCTTGTGTGATTGAAGAGGGAAATGTGTTGCCGATGACCCCTCCGGGAGGTTCAGTTAACCAGATGTTGTTGGAATGCTAATAAGTTAGGAATTATGGATAAGACATTATATACATTAATTGTTCATTCAGAGAACTTTGCCGGATTGTTGAATCAGGTTACGGCAGTATTTACCCGTCGGCAGATTAATATAGAAAGCCTGAATGTTTCGGCTTCATCTATCAAGGGGGTGCATAAATATACTATTACGGCTTGGACCGATAAAGATACGATAGAGAAGGTTGTCAAACAGATTGAGAAGAAGATCGATGTGCTTCAGGCACATTATTTCACTGAAGATGAAATCTATTTTCATGAAATAGCTCTTTATAAGGTGTCTATGCCCGAATTTCAGTCACAGCCGGAGGCTTCGAAGGTGATTCGTCGCTATAATGCACGGATTGTGGAAGTGAATCCGGTATTTGCCATCGTCGAGAAAAATGGAATCAGTGAAGAAATAACTTCTCTCTACGAAGAGTTGAGTGCATTGAATTGTGTGTTGCAATTTGTACGTTCGGGACGTGTGGCAATCACTACCAGTTGCTTTGAACGTGTGAACGAGTTTCTGGCAGATCGTGAGACCAAATATAACTTAAGCAAGAAAGAGGAAAAGTGAATGAGTGACAATAAGAAGATAGGGAGTTATAAGTTTATTGCGGAGCCTTTTCATGTAGACTTCAACGGACGTTTGACAATGGGGGTGCTTGGCAACCATCTGTTGAACTGTGCCGGCTTTCATGCCAGTGAACGCGGCTTTGGAATCGCTACATTGAATGAGGACAATTATACATGGGTATTGTCTCGTCTGGCCATCGATCTGGAAGAGATGCCTTATCAATATGAAGAGTTTACTGTACAGACATGGGTGGAGAATGTATATCGTCTTTTTACTGATCGTAATTTTGCCATTATAGACAAGGACGGCAAGAAGATCGGATATGCCCGTTCGGTATGGGCCATGATTAATTTAAATACCCGCAAGCCGGCTGATTTGCTGACGTTGCATGGCGGTAGTATTGTGGACTATGTATGTGACGAACCTTGTCCGATCGAAAAGCCTTCGCGTATCAAAGTGGCTACTGACCAACCTTGTGCTAAGTTGACAGCTAAATACAGCGATATCGACATCAATGGTCATGTGAACAGCATTCGTTATATAGAACATATCCTCGATTTGTTTCCGATCGATTTGTATAAATCGAAACGGATTCAGCGATTTGAAATGGCCTATGTGGCAGAAAGTTATTATGGCGACGAGCTTTCTTTTTTTGAAGAGGAAGTAAGTGAGAATGAATATCACGTCGAGATTAAGAAAAACGGCAGTGAAGTTGTATGCCGGGCAAAAGTGAAGTTTGTGTAGTTTAAAATGTGATTAAAATGAAGAAGATTGTTTTCTTTTGCTGCTCTGTGTTGCTTGCTGCATGAATGCACAGGAGTTTCATCTGATTCCGAAGGTCGGTTTGAATCTGGCAAATACTACCGGAGAGGTGGATTCTAAAGTGCGTTCCGGACTCAATATCGGTCTGGGAGGTGATGTCATGCTGACCGAACGCTTTGGAATAGAAACAGGAGTGTATTACTCAATGCAGGGAAGCAAATATAAAGGGGGCGGAGTCTCTTATACGGATAAACTGGATTATATCAATGTTCCGGTATATGCGAAAGAATTTATATATAAGGGGCTGTATGTGTTTGGAGGGCCGCAGTTCAGTTTCAATGTGAACTCAGAGAACAAATCATCCTCCGACTATGGTACCACAGTCATAGGCATGAATGTGATTCGCAAGTTTGATTGTGGAGTGGGGCTTGGAGCCGGTTATCAGTTTGAACGTGGTCTGCTGATCTCTCTAAACTATAACATCGGACTGATTAACGTAAACAAATCTTGGGCAAGCGACTCTAATCCTAAAGCAAACAATAGTGTGGTCCAGCTAAATGTCGGTTGGCGTTTTTGCACTGTAAGATAAAGAATATAAGTTTAATTATTAATAATCGGTTTTGTTTTCGTCCGAACGGAACAAGACTTTTAAAACAAAAAAGAAAAATGGCACAATTGAATTTTGGCGGTGTTACGGAAAATGTAGTAACCCGTGAAGAATTTCCTTTGGAAAAAGCTCGTGAGGTATTGAAGAATGAAACAATCGCTGTTATCGGTTACGGTGTGCAGGGACCGGGTCAATCACTGAACCTGCGCGATAATGGCTTCAATGTAATCGTTGGTCAGCGTCCGGGAAAAACATATGAAAAAGCAGTGGCAGACGGCTGGGTTCCGGGTGAAACACTGTTCGGCATCGAAGAGGCATGCGAGAAAGGTACTATTATTATGTGTCTGTTGTCAGATGCAGCCGTAATGTCTGTATGGCCTACTATCAAGCCTTACCTGACTGCAGGAAAAGCTCTTTATTTCTCTCATGGTTTTGCTATTACATGGAGTGACCGCACAGGTGTAGTTCCTCCTGCAGATATCGACGTAATCATGGTTGCTCCTAAAGGTTCGGGTACATCCTTGCGTACTATGTTCCTTGAAGGTCGCGGGTTGAACTCTTCATACGCTATCTATCAGGATGCAACAGGCAACGCTATGGACAGAACAATCGCATTGGGTATCGGTATCGGTTCAGGTTATTTGTTCGAAACAACTTTCATCCGCGAAGCTACTTCCGACCTGACAGGCGAACGTGGTTCATTGATGGGAGCTATCCAGGGTCTGTTGCTGGCACAATACGAAGTGTTACGTGAAAACGGTCACACTCCTTCCGAAGCATTCAACGAAACTGTAGAAGAGCTGACTCAGTCATTGATGCCGTTGTTTGCAAAGAACGGTATGGACTGGATGTATGCTAACTGCTCTACTACAGCTCAACGTGGTGCTCTCGACTGGATGGGCCCCTTCCACGATGCTATCAAACCGGTAGTTGAAAAGTTGTATCACAGCGTGAAGACTGGTAACGAAGCACAGATTTCAATCGACTCTAACTCCAAACCGGATTATCGTGAGAAACTGGAAGAAGAACTGAAAGCATTGCGCGAAAGCGAAATGTGGCAGACTGCCGTGACAGTTCGTAAACTTCGTCCGGAAAATAATTAATCAGACTTATACTATATAAGTTTTCAAAAGGCGGAAAAGCGTATTTTCCCGCCTTTTCTATGTAGATACCGGCTTTTGAGTAATAGAAAAAGGATGAAAGTGAAAAAAAGATTAAAAGATACTGATAATATAGGTGAAAAAAGAGCATTTATGATTACCTTTACGGCAACAAATAAAACAGAATAGGCAATGAAGAAACTTTTTTACTTACAGAAGATCGATACGTATGAAGATGATTTCTTCTTTAATAAATAGTATATCAGAATGTTACATTAAAAGATATTTTAAGTTATTCTCTACCGAATGGTAGCTGTAATACCATTTCAAGTCCTTTTTATATTTCGTGTT
>ENA-OQJP01000411-OQJP01000411.1-human-gut-metagenome-genome-assembly--contig:-NODE-411-length-12337-cov-7.397297_pt1 | contig 12337 bp, 9 predicted proteins | sample MGYA00242611_ERZ504778 | MGnify/ENA primary metagenome ERZ504778 (study PRJEB26092, sample SAMD00036349) | human gut metagenome | host: Homo sapiens | study: EMG produced TPA metagenomics assembly of...
CGGCGACCGTCAATGCCGGGAGGACAGTGCCATTCTGGGCGGCATCGCCCGCTTCCACGGGATGCCCGTGACCGTCATCGGCCACCGCAAAGGTTCCACGCTGGAAGAGAACATGGCCTGCAACTTCGGTATGCCGGGACCGGAGGGCTACCGCAAGGCCCTCCGTCTCATGAAGCAGGCCGAAAAGTTTGGCCGCCCCATCATCACCTTCATCGACACGCCGGGCGCATACCCCGGCAAAGAGGCCGAAGAGCGGGGACAGGGCGAGGCTATTGCCCGAAACCTGATGGAGATGAGCGGTCTGACGGTTCCCGTCATCGCTGTCGTCACCGGCGAGGGTTCTTCCGGCGGCGCACTGGCACTGGGTGTGGCAAACCACATCCTCATGCTGGAAAATGCCGTCTACTCGGTGCTCAGCCCTGAGGGTTTCGCCAGCATCCTGTGGAAGGATTCCTCCCGCAGCGGCGAAGCCTGCGAGATCATGAAGCTGACCGCACAGGACCTCTACAAGGACGGCATCGTCGAGGAGATCATCCCGGAGCCTGTGGGCGGCGCACAGCGCAGCCACGCGGCCCTGTTTGCCGCCATGGATACGGCCCTGAAAAACCACCTCACCGCCCTCTGCAAGATGAGCGGCAAGGCACTGGCCGACCAGCGGTACAAAAATTTCGTCAGATCGGAGAAGCGAAACGAGCATGAACGGTTTGCAGTTGATCGCCACCGGCGGAGCTCTGCCCGGCCGCACGGTCACCAATGAAGAGCTGAGCCGCACCGTGGACACCAGCGACGAGTGGATCACCACCCGCACCGGCATCCGCGCCCGCCACTGGTGTACGGAGGAAGAATCCGCCGCCACGCTGGCCATCGCGGCGGCAGAGCAGGCGCTGGAGCGCAGCGGTCTTTCGCCGCAGGATATTGCCTGCTGTGTCTGCGCGACCCTTTCGGCACCTGACGCCACCCCAAGTGTGGCCTGTCAGGTGCAGCGGGCGCTGGGTCTGCCCGAAAACCGCCCCGCGCTGGATGTCAACGCCGCCTGCTCGGGCTTCATCTACGGCACCGCCGTGGCCCGCGGCCTGATGGCGACGCTGGGCGGACGGTACGCCCTCGTGGTGGGCTGCGAAGCGCTGTCCCGCCTCATGGACCAGACCGACCGCTCTACCTGTGTGCTCTTCGGCGACGGTGCGGGCGCAGCGATCTTTGAACTGTGCGACGCACCGTTTGCGATCACGCTGGGCGCACGGGGCGACGAGGCTATCCACGCAGGAGGCCCCTGCCGCACCGGCTCGGCCCCCATCAGCATGGACGGGCGTGCCGTCTTCCGCTTTGCGGTGGACGCACTGCCCCGCTGTCTGCACGCGGTGCTGGACGAGACGCAGCTGGCGCTGGACGATGTGGACTGGGTGGTCTGCCATCAGGCCAACAGCCGCATCATCGACCACTGTGTGAAAGCGCTCCACGCCGACGCCGCAAAGTTCTACAAGAACATGGACCGCCACGGCAACACCAGCGCGGCCAGCATCCCGGTGGCCCTCAACGAGATGGCCGAAGCCGGTCTGCTCAAAGCCGGGCAGAAGGTATCCTGCATCGGCTTCGGCGGCGGATTGACCTGGGCGGGATGCTGGTGACGTATGAACCTCTCCGTCAGCGCTGATGCGCTGACACCTCCCCTATCGAGGGGAGGCCTTGGCAGGCCGGGCCACTTTGCACTGATTGCCGAAAGCTTTTTATGGCGCAAAAGAGCGGGCCTTGCTTACGAGGGCAGGAACTTCTGGACAACGCACCTTGTCAAGCCGGTGCTGACCTGGACAACAGGGCACTACCGTTTCCGAAATACTGAGCTTTGCTCGTCCAGCGTGGACTTGACCGGCACGCCAGTGGCTCCCCTATCAGGGGAGCTGTCTGCGAAGCAGACTGAGAGGTTCTTCCCGGGTGAGCGCTCTAAAGTAAAACCTATAAATAGGACGATTTACATGAAATTACTCAACGAGATATTAGGCACGAAATACCCCATCATTCAGGGCGGCATGGCCAACATCGCCACCGGCGAGTTTGCCGCCGCCTGCTCCAACGCCGGTGCGCTGGGCCTTATCGGCGCAGGCGGCATGAACGCTGAGACGCTGCGGGAGAACATCCGCCGCTGCAAGGAGCTCACCGACAAGCCCTTTGGCGTCAACATCATGCTGATGCACCCCCAGGCCGACGAGTTTGCCAAAATCGTCGTGGAAGAGGGCGTCAAGGTCGTCACCACCGGCGCGGGCAACCCAGGCAAGTACATCCCCATGTGGAAGGAAGCCGGTATCAAGGTCATCCCCGTGGTGGCGGCGGCCGTTCTGGCCAAGCACCTTGCCCCTCTGGGCGTGGATGCCGTCATCGCCGAAGGCACCGAGAGCGGCGGTCATGTGGGCGAGATGACTACGATGGCCCTTGTCCCCCAGGTGGTGGACGCTGTAGATGTCCCCGTCATCGCGGCGGGCGGCATCGCCGATGGCCGCCAGCTGGCCGCAGCCTTCGCACTGGGAGCCTGCGGCGTGCAGGTGGGTACCTGCCTGCTGGTCAGTGAGGAATGCCCCGTCCACGAGAACTACAAGGCCGCGCTTCTGCGTGCCAAGGACAGCGACACCATCGTCACCGGCCGCATCGGCGGCACCCCCGTCCGTGTACTGAAAAACCGGATGAGCCGCGAGTATGTCCGGCAGGAAAAGGCCGGTGCCGACAAGATGGAGCTGGAAAAATACACGCTGGGCAGTCTGCGGCGCGCCGTCTTTGAGGGCGACACCGCCACCGGCAGTCTGATGGCCGGTCAGGTGGCCGGTATGCTCCACGAGGTGCGGCCTGTGGCTGACATCCTCGACGAGCTGTGGGAGAGCGGGAGGCAGCGGATGCATTCGCTGAGCGAGTTATGCTGACCCTCGCAGGCAAGCCGCTGGCCGTGCCTGTCTTACAGGGCGGCATGGGCGTGGGCGTCTCCCTCGGCGGGCTGGCCGGTGCGGTCGCGGCCTGCGGCGGCATGGGGTGCATCTCCACCGCCGACACAGGCTACCGCGAACCCGATTTTGCCCGCGACCCTTGCGCAGCGAATCTCCGTGCGCTGAAAAAAGAGATCGCCAAAGCGAAGGAGATCGCAGGCGGCGCGGGACTGGTGGCCATCAACGCGATGGTCGCCACCCAGAACTACGCCGACGCCGTCCGCACGGCTGTGGAGGCAGGCGTGGATGCCATCGTATCGGGTGCGGGCCTCCCGCTGGAGCTGCCCGGTCTGGTGGAAAAAGCTGATGTTGCGCTGGCACCCATCGTGTCCAGCGGACGTGCTGCAAAGCTCATCCTCCGGCGGTGGGCAAAAGCCTTCAACCGCACCGCCGACTTCGTAGTCATCGAGGGCTGCAAGGCCGGCGGGCATCTGGGCTTTTCGGAAGAAGAGCTTCTGGCCGGAAAATGCCAGACCCTCGACGAGATCCTGCCCGAAGTGCTGGCCGAGGTGAAGCCTTTCGAGGCTCAGTTCGGCCACGACATCCCGGTCTTCGTGGCCGGAGGTGTCTACACGGGCGAGGACATCGCCCAGTATACTAAGATGGGTGCTGCGGGCGCACAGCTCGCTACCCGCTTCATCCCCACCTACGAGTGCGACGCCAGCCAGACCTATAAAGATGTCCTGCTGGCGGCCAAGCCCGAGGATGTGCGCATCATCCACAGCCCTGTGGGAATGCCGGGCCGTGCGCTGGCCACTCCGCTGGTGCAGAAGCTTGAGCAGGGCCTGCGCTTCCCGCCGAAGCACTGCGCCCGCTGCCTCAAAGCCTGTGAGCCGGCCAAGGTGCCTTACTGCATCACCCACGCCCTCATCGAGGCCGTGAAGGGCAATGTGGAAGAGGGGCTCTTCTTCTGCGGGGCCAACGTGGGCCGTCTCGACCGGATGCGCAGTGTCCGGGAGCTGATGGATGAACTGATGGATGATTGGAGGAAACACCAATGAAGCTTGCCATTCTGTATGCCGGTCAGGGCTCTCAGCACCCCGGCATGGGCAAAGACCTTTACGAGAGATACCCCGCGTTCCGGGAGGCGTTCAACGCCGCAGACCTTGACTTTGATCTGGAGAGCGTCTGCTTCGACGACCCGGAAGGCGTTTTGAATCTGACTCAGTACACCCAGCCCTGCATGGTGGCCTTCGCCGCCGGTGTCACGGCTGTCCTGAAGGAAAACGGCGTCAAGGCCGACTATCTGGCCGGTCTGTCACTGGGCGAATACTCCGCGCTGGAAGCCGCCGGTGTCTTCACGGCCAAGCAGGCTGTGGAGCTGGCTGCCTTCCGCGGCAAGGCCATGGCCGACGCCGCCAAGGGCATCGAGTGCGGCATGACCGCTGTGATGAACCTTGACCGCGACGCACTGGCAAAGTGCTGCGAAGAGGCGTCCGCTCTGGGCTGTGTCCAGATCTGCAATTACAACTGCCCGGGCCAGCTGGTCATCGGCGGCGAAAAAGCCGCCGTGGAAAAGGCCGCTGAGCTGGCAAAAGCCGCAGGCGCCCGCCGCTGCAGCCCACTGAAGGTCAGCGGCCCCTTCCACACCAGGCTGATGCACCCCGCCGGTGACGCGCTGGCAAAGCGCTTTGCGTCTGAGCATTTCGGCGAGATGGAGACGCCTGTCCTCTTCAACTGCCTCGGCCACGAAAAGGCAGACAGCGACAGCATCCCCGCTCTGCTGGAAAAGCAGGTGCAGAGCAGCGTCTACATGGAAGATACCCTCCGCCGTCTGGGCGAGCTGGGCGTCACCGACATTCTCGAAGTCGGCCCGGGCAAGGCCCTGAGCGGCTTCGTGAAAAAGACGCTGGGCGCAGACGTCCACTGCACCGCTGTCGAGACGGCAGAAGAGCTGGAAGCTTTCCTCACCAGCTGGAAGGAGGCACAGGCATGAGCGAAGAAAAGCTGACCCGCGCCGCCGTCGTCACCGGCGGGAGCCGGGGCATCGGCCGGGCTGTCTGTGTTGCGCTGGCAAAGCAGGGCTGCAACGTGGTGGTCAACTACTGCCACGGTGAGGCCGCTGCCGCCGAGACTGCCGCACTGTGCAAAGAGCTTGGCGTCGAGGCCGTCACCGTGCAGGCCGACGTCTCCACTGCCGAGGGCTGCAAGAAGCTGTTCGAAGAGGCAGTGAACGCCTTTGGCCGGGTGGATATTCTCGTCAACAACGCAGGCGTCACCCGCGACAACCTCATCCTCCGCCTTTCCGAGGAGGACTTTGATACCGTCCTGAACGCCAACCTCAAGGGTGCGTTCCTCTGCTGCAAGGAGGCCGCACGCCGGATGGTGCGCCAGCGCTATGGCCGCATCGTCAACCTGAGCAGCGTGGTAGGTCTGCGGGGCAACGCAGGCCAGACCAACTATTCCGCCAGCAAGGCGGGCCTCATCGGCCTGACCAAGAGCCTCGCCAAGGAGCTGGCCAGCCGGAACGTCACCGTCAACGCGGTGGCTCCCGGCTTCATCGCCACGGATATGACCGCCGCTCTGCCGGAGGCTGTCCGCACCGAGATGTGCAAGACCATCCCGGAGGGACGCGCCGGCCAGCCGGAGGACGTGGCAAACGCGGTGGCCTTCTTCGCCGCCGAACAAAGCAGCTATCTCACCGGGCAGGTGCTCTGTGTGGACGGCGGCATGGCAATGTAAAAAGGAGCTTTTTCTATGGAAAAACGCAGAGTCGTCATCACCGGTCTTGGCACCGTGAACCCTCTTGGAAATAACACCGCCGACAGCTGGGCTGCAGCCCGTGCAGGCAAGTGCGGCATAGGCCCCATCACCCAGTTCGACGCCAGCGAGTTCAAGTGCAAGCTGGCAGGCGAGGTCAAGGGCTTCGACCCCGAGACCGTTGTGGATAAAAAGGAAGCCCGCAAGATGGCCCGCTTCACCCTGCTGGCGCTGGGCGCTGCCGCTGAGGCTATCCAGGACAGCGGCATCGACTGCGAAGCCGAGGCCGAGAACATCGGCGTCATCGTGTCCAGCGGCATCGGCGGTCTGCCCACCATCGAGGAACAGCACAGCCGCGGCGAGGAAAAGGGCATGGAGAAGGTCAGCCCCTACTTCATCCCCATGGCGATCGCCAACATGGCGGCAGCACAGATCGCCATCCGCTTCGGCCTCAAGGGGATGTGTACCTGCCCGGTGACGGCCTGCGCAGGCGGCACCAACGCTGTGGGCGATGCGTTCCACCGCATCCGCGACGGCTACGAGCCGGTCATGGTCTGCGGCGGTGCCGAGAGCTGCATCAGCCCGCTGGGCATCGGCGGCTTTACCAGCATGAAGGCTCTCTCCACTGCTACGGACCCTGATGCGGCCAGCCTGCCCTTCGACGCACGGCGCGGCGGCTTTGTGATGGGCGAGGGCAGCGGTGTGCTGGTGCTGGAAGAGCTGGAGCACGCCAAGGCCCGCGGCGCACACATCTATGCCGAAGTCGTGGGCTACGGCGCCAACTGCGACGCCTACCACTTCACGGCTCCCGCACCCGGCGGCGCAGGCGCCATCGGCTGCATGAAGCTGACTCTCAAGGACGGCGGCATTGCCCCCGAGCAGATCGACCACATCAACGCCCACGGCACCGGCACCCACATGAACGACAGCTGCGAGACTGCCGCCATCCACGCCGTCTTCGGCGACCACGCCAAGGACATCGCCGTCGTCAGCACCAAGAGCATGACCGGCCATCTGCTGGGCGGCGCAGGCGGCATCGAGGCCGTGTTCACCGCACTGGCCCTCCGCGACCAGTTCGCGCCGCCCACCATCCACTACGAGCAGCCCGACCCGGAGTGCGATCTGGACTATGTGCCGAATGTGGGCCGTGAGATGAAGATGGAGTACGCTCTGAGCAACAGCCTGGGCTTCGGCGGACACAACGCCTGCCTGGCCTTCAAGAAGTGGGAGGGCTGAGCGATGGCAGAACCCCGCACCGTGCGTGAAAACGCAAACAGCCTGACCAGCGAGGACATCGCGGCCATCCTGCCCCACCGGTATCCCTTCGCCCTCGTGGACCGCATTCTGGACTACGAGCCGGGTCAGTGGGCCATTGGCCGCAAGTGCGTCACCCGCAACGAAGAATTCTTCTGCGGCCACTTCCCGGGCCAGCCGGTCATGCCCGGCGTCCTGATCCTCGAAGCGCTGGCCCAGACCGGCGCTGTCGCGGCCCTGAGCCTGCCTGAGAACAAAGGCAGGCTGGCCCTCTTCGGCGGCATCAAGAACGCCCGCTTCCGCAAGCAGGTCACCCCCGGCGACGTGCTCACCCTTCACTGTGAGCTGGTCGAGCAGCGCGGCCCGGTGGGCATCGGCAAAGCGTCCGCCTATGTGGACGGCAAGTGCGCCGCCACCGCAGAGCTGACCTTCGTATTAACGTAAAAAAGCAAAAAACAGAGAGGATAGTCATTCCTGAACTATCCTCTCTGTTTTTATGCTTGTATGAATTTATCTGACTGTGAGCCGTTTTCCAAAAGGCTTCTCCCTCTGGGAGAGCTGGCGCGTAAGCGCCTGAGAGGGCAAGCCCGCTGCGAAAGGGACAGCGCGTTGCGATAGGCAGACTCTTTGTCGGAGGGATACTATCGCTGCGCTTATATTTGATCGTCAGCATCCTTGCCCTCTCCGTCACCTTCGGTGACACTGCCCGGGTTGCGGCTCCCAGCGTTTGCTTCGCTGCCGCTCGCATCCTGCTGGCCACTGCCCCAACAGCTCCTCCCTGTTTCCGCCGCTGGCGGCGGTCGTCGCCGTTGCTCCCAAAGGGAGAGGCTTAGGCGGCGGTCAACTTTTCGTCGCATACGTCACATCCAGCACCGGGCCGAAGGGGTCGAAGACGAGGCCCTCGATGCCGTTGGCCACCAGCAGCCGCTTCTGCTGGGTGAAGAGCGGCACGGCCACGGCCTGCTCGAGGAGCTGGCGCTCACAGGCGGCCAGCAGGGAGCAGCGGGTGCTGCCGGTGGCTGTGGCGCTGGCCGAGAGCTGGGTGGTGTAAAGGGCGTCGCTGTAGCCGGTCAGCCCGCCTCCGGTGGGGGAGAACTGGGCCAGCGCGGTGTAGACACTGCCGCCCTCGGCCTGCACGGGGGCGAGGGCGATGGTGTAGCTGCCGTTTTCGAGCCGCTTCTGGAACTCCTCCGGCTCCACCTCTTCCACCGAGAAGAAGAGCGAAAACTCCTTCTGCCATGCGCTGTTGATGAGCTCGGCGGTGTCACTGAGGCCGCTGCCGGAGGGCAGCAGCAGGGAGACGCGGCCAAAGTCGGAGGGGGAGACGCCGCCGTCGCGGGCGGCGATGTAAAGTGTGCGGGGGTCGCCGAAGGCCGGGCGGACATCGCCCGCCGCCTTTCGGTAGTCGATGCCGTCCACGGTCAGGCCGTCGGGGATGAGGCCTTTTGCCTCTGCGAACAGCCCGCCGCCGGGGACTTCCACCGCCGAAGCGGCTGCACTGCCCAGTGCCTGCCGAAGCTCAGTGGAAGCAAAGATGGAGTCGCAGTTGAAGAGCAGCGCCCATGTGGTGTCGGAGTAGGACACGCTCTGCAGCGAGGTGGGGGTGCCGCTGTCGTCGAGGGCGGCGGTGCATTTTTCGTTGTTGATGAGCTCTTCGGCGGACTGGCCGGAGCTCGTGGTGTTCTCCACGAGGCGCAGGCTGTCGATTTGGCTCCCCGAAGCCGCCCGGCGGAGAAAAAGGCCGCTGGACGTCCAGTTATAAAGGTAAAAGTGTCCGCTGGAAAGGGTGGAGGCGCTGGTCAGACCGTAGGTGCCTCGGGTGCTGTCAAAAAACGCTTCGTCGCAGGGCATCGCGCCGGGCAGCGTCAGCTTGGAGAGGAACGTCTCGTCGGGCGAGGAGAGTCGGAACACCAGTTTCAGCGGCTCCGCAGCGGTGACGCCCAGCGCGCTGGCGGGCTTCTGACCGGCCAGAACGGCGGCGCTGTTCTCGAGGGCAGAGAACTCCACGGCGTAGGGGGAGTTGGTGCCGGGGAGGAACATCCGCTGGAACGCGAAGACGAAGTCCTCGGCGGTGATGGCGTAGTCGGCGGGATCTCCCTTCGAGGCGGTATAGGTCAGACCGTCCTTCAAATAGAATGTATAGGTGAGCCGGTCGGCAGATACCTCCCACCGCTCACACAATTCCGGCGCGAGGCTGCCGTCCGGTGTGCGGCGGACGAGGCCGCTGTAGAGGTTCTCGCAGGCGATGATGTCCGAGGCGCTGGACGCCACCTGCGGGTCGAGGTTCGCGGGGATGGAGTCCACGAACCAGGTAAAGCTGTTGGAGCCGGAGCCGCAGGCGGTCAGGCTCAGAACGAAAAACGCAGCCAGCAGGGCCGCGACAAAGCGAAGCTGTTTCAAGAAATGCATCCTTTCGGGCCGATGCGGCCCTGTTTGTCTCAGAAAGTGATAAGAAATAGGAAAACTGCACCCGGACAGGCGCAGGAAAATTCTGGTGTCGAGCCGGCGCAATGCTGTTGATGCTGCGCCAAAAATTGAAATCGCTATAAGTGTAACAGAAACAGGCAGAAAAGACAATCGACATTTTGTTGATTTGGGTAGACATTTTGAGCCACGGTTTGTGTTTTTCCGTTGCCAATCGGAAACAAATGGTCTATAATGGGGGACAGCAATGCATTTTCTCCTGCGGCTGTGTGCGGCGGGGGTGCTATGGTAATATACATTTATAGAGGAGGTTCTTTTTTATGCAGAAGGAACAGCAGGAGCTTGCAAACCTCATCAAGGGCAAAAAGGTTGCCTTTATCGGCGCGGGTGTCAGCCATAAGACGCTCATCAAGGAGTTCGTGGAGCTGGGGGCGCACGTCACCCTCTGCGACCAGAAAAAGAGCGTGGAAGATTTCGGCGACTACGCCGCCACCATCAAGGAGCTGGGCATCGATCTGAGCCTCGGCGAGAATTACCTCGACGGCTTCAAGGGGCAGGACATCATCATGCGCACCCCGGGCTTCGTGGGCTATTTCGAGAAGCCTTTGCAGGACGCCATGGCCGCCGGCACCATGGTTACCAGCGAGGTGGAGCTGTTCTTCCAGTTCTGCCCCTGCGAGATCGTGGCCGTGACCGGTTCTGACGGCAAGACCACCACCACCACCCTTATCTCCAAGTTCTACGAGGCCGCAGGCCGCAGGGTGCATCTGGGCGGCAACATCGGCGCAGCCCTGCTGCCCATGCTGCCCGAGGTGAGCCCCGACGACGTGGCCGTGGTGGAGCTGTCCAGCTTCCAGCTCATCAGTATGCACCAGAGCCCCAACATCGCCGTCGTCACCAACGTGACCCCCAACCACCTCGACCACCACAAGGATATGCAGGAGTACATCGACGCCAAGCGGAATATCCTGCTCTACCAGAAGCAGCCCTGCCGCGCCGTCCTCGGCTATGAGAACGAGATCAGCCGCTCCATGCAGAAGGACTGCAAGGGCAAGCAGGTCTGGTTCACCCGCCTGCACGAGACGGACAACGGCGCGTTCCTGCGGGAGGACGGGATGCTCTGCATGGCAGAGAACGGCGTCGTGACCCCCTTCCTCGCCCAGAAGGACGTGAAGCTGCGGGGCCTGCACAACATTGAGAACCTGCTGGCCGCTGCCGCCGCCGTCTGGGGCGAGGTGCCTGTGGAGGCCATCCAGCTGGTGGGCAGCAGCTTTACCGGCGTGGAGCACCGCATCGAGCCGGTGCGCGTGCTGGACGGCGTCACCTATTATAACGACTCCATCGGCACCAGCCCCACCCGCACCATCGCCGGTCTGCGCAGCTTCGACCAGAAGGTCATCCTCATCGCAGGCGGCTACGACAAGCACATCCCCTACGAGCCGCTGGCCCCTGAGATCACGGCTCATGTCAAGAACCTCGTGCTGATGGGTGCTACCGGACCCCGCATCGAGAAGGCCGTGCGCGAAGACCCGAACTTCCACGAGGCCGAGCTGCCCATCCAGCACGCCGACAACATGCAGCACGCCGTGGAGCTGGCCCGCGCCTGCGCAAAGCCCGGTGACATCATCATCCTCTCGCCGGCCAGTGCCTCTTTCGACCTCTACCCGAACTTTGAAGTGCGCGGCCGCGAGTTCAAGAGCATCGTCAACGCGCTGAAGTGATAACTCAAATCAAAACGCCCCGCCAGAAGCAGCGCTTTTTGAACGCCTGCCGGGGCAAGCTCTGTCTCGGGGCGACCATGCCGCTGGCGTTCGCCCTCTTCGGTAAGAGCCAGCCGGGCCGCTTTTTCGCCGGGCCGACGCTGGCGCTGGATGTCGGCGGCAGCACCGCGTGGCTGGCCGGTCACGCCAACCCCGAGGAGCTGGCGGGCTTTCTGGCTTTCTGCGGCTGTGAGGCCGTCGTATTGGACGAGGCTGAGTGTCCGCCGCCCACGGGCTGGAAGCGGGCCAAGACACACAGCGTCTTCGGCCTTGCGCCGGGGCGTCAGTTGGCTTTGCCTGAGGCAGACGCTGCCCTCTGGCAGGGTCTTGCCAAAAACACAGAACCTGCCGCCGGAAAAGCAGCGGATCTGCTCTTCCCTGACAGGCCCTCAAAACGGGACGACTTTTACTCTGAGCTCTGCTCCAAGCGCAGCCGGGGCCTTGCCCGGGTCTGGACGCTGGAACGGGAAGGAAACATCATCTGTACGGTGGGAGCCTACGCGCTGGCAAATGGTCAGGCATACATGGCCTGCGGCGAGACCGTGGAAGCTCTGCGGGGCAAAGGCGTCGGCGGGCGGCTCATCGTCGAGATGGCAAATGCCCTCGCCGCCGAAGGCTGGATGCCTGTCTTCCTGTGCAGCCCCGAGCGGGTGCATTTCTATACCCGGCTGGGCTTTGAGAAGATGGGGGAGTATGCAAGGTATGCCGCGCCGTGAGGCAGGCTTGCGCGCCGGTGGCGCGGGGGCAGAGCGCGGTTACGCGAGGTTAAGTTCTCTTTTGCGTGCCAAAAGAGAACCAGAAATGGTTCTCGCGCCTGTGCGCGGGGCAGAGCGCTTTTTCATTAAGGCTGATTGTTCTCTTTTGATGTCAAAAGAGAACCAGAAAACCACCAGCGATTTCGACGCGCTGGATCCACGAGAAAGGGGCTGCTCGCCCCTTTCAGACCCCGAAGGAGTTGTCGAAACGGAAAAAAGCTAGTCGCTGCGCTTAACGCTTTTTTCTCGTTTCTCCGATTTGCTGCTTCGCAGCAGGTGTTACGCCCTCGCAGGGCGTGAAGTTCAGCAGAAAGGTAAAATCTTCGGCGGAGCCGTAAATGGGAGAAGCACAAAAAATGCGTTTAGCGAAGCGGCTAGCATTTTTGGGCTTCGACCTCATCTTTGGAATTGTTAAGGGCGAGCAGCCCTTAACTCGTTGCGGGGAGAGTGGAGTCCAGAGGTAGGGAGGGGGGATTCG
>ENA-OQJP01000412-OQJP01000412.1-human-gut-metagenome-genome-assembly--contig:-NODE-412-length-12322-cov-3.551620_pt1 | contig 12322 bp, 16 predicted proteins | sample MGYA00242611_ERZ504778 | MGnify/ENA primary metagenome ERZ504778 (study PRJEB26092, sample SAMD00036349) | human gut metagenome | host: Homo sapiens | study: EMG produced TPA metagenomics assembly of...
GGACTTGTTAGCCCAAGCGAGGTATCGTCAGCCAGTTGCTCCTCTTATTGTAGCTTAGGCACGAGATGGAAAGAAAGCCGGACTGGCTGCTCGGCTTTCCTGTCCAAATTTATTGTAATAGCGAGGTCGATAAATTGCTTTTGCCGATTATTATGATCTGCGTCTGTGCGCTGCTGGGCGGTGGAACGCTGATTTTTCTGAAGTTGTCGGCCAAACACAAAAATCGAAGAACAAGGATAAGGAGGAACTGGCCCAGATTACCGCCAATGAGTTTGTGAATGTGAAGGATATTCGGGGGAACTTCCTATATACCCGTGACAATCTGGCTCTGGCATATCTGAAAATCTACCCGATCAGCACGGAACTATTCAGCAAAAACGAAAGCGGCTGATTGCCAAGCAGCTTACGGTGAGCCTGTCCAGCGCACAGTACCCGTTTCAGCTTCTTGCTGTATCCCGCCCGGTAGATATTTCTCCGCTGTTATCGGAGCTGTCCGCCACACTCACTTCTTCTTCCGATGTGAAGCAAAAGGAACTGCTGAAGCAGGAAATCGTGGAAATGGGCGCCTTTGCTCTTTCCGGCGAGGTTGTGGAACGGCAATTCTACATCAAGATTTGGGATAGGGTAAGCGACGGCGTGGAGCGTGATCTGCTTCAGAAGCTCAAGCTGCTCGGCGGATATTTTTCGGACAGCGGGATTCAGACCGAGATTCTGCAACAGCAGGATATTGTCCGGCTGTGCAACCTGGTCAACAACCCCGCCTATGTGCATTTGGAGGATTCCGGCATCAATGCCGCGATCCCGATTTTGGAAAGTGTAGGTGTTGCCTAAGTATGAAGCACACCCGGCAGGATTTGAAAATCATGCAGGGTTGGAGCCTCGAAAGAAAAATCAGAGTTACGCAGACGAGAATCATGGAATGGTATATGCGGTACGATGGGCAGGTCTTTATCAGCTTTTCGGGCGGTAAAGACTCCACCGTGCTGCTTGATCTGGCACGGCGGGTCTACCCTGATATTCCTGCTGTGTATGTTGACACGGGGTTGGAATACCCCGAACTGCGCGATTTCGTAAAAACGAAGGACAATGTTATTTGGCTTCGCCCGCGCTATCCGTTCACTCAGATTCTTGAGAAGTACGGCTATCCGATCATCTCCAAAGAGATCTCGGATGTTATCAATGGCGCAAGAAAGGGACAACCTTACCGTCTGGCGAGAATCAATGGAGAACTGCTGGACAAGAACGGAAAGAAGTCGATCTACAACTGCGAGAATTACAAATACCTTCTGGACGCTCCCTTCAAGATTTCGGCAAGATGTTGTTACCACATGAAAAAGCGCCATTGAACAAATTTGAAAGGCAGTCCGGGCGGCACCCGATTACGGGTGTCCTGGCCTGCGAAAGCAAGCTGCGGGAGCAATCCTGGATCAAGTTTGGCTGCAACGGCTTCGAGCGCCAGCGGCCTCTCAGCCAGCCCCTTGCGTTCTGGCTGGAAGAAGATATTCTGCGGTATCTGAAAATGACCGGCATTCCCTATGCCCCTATCTATGGGGACATTGTTGAAAGCCGCAAGAAGAACGGCACCCCGATTCTGAAAACCACCGGTGTTTCCAGATCGGGGTGTATGTATTGTATGTACGGCGTTCATCTGGAGCATGAGCCGAACCGATTTCAGCTTATGCAGGTGACGCACCCCCAGCAGTATGATTACTGCATCAACAAATTGGGGTGCGGCGCTGTACTGGACTACATTGGAGTGCCTTACCGCAATCAGCAGTTGGAGGTGGATCATTGTTAGGTTCTAAGAAAAAAGAAGAAGCGTTTCCTGTCAATGAAGCGTTATTGAATGTCATTACCCCGATGGGACTGGAAATCAAGCGGAACAGTCTGGTCATCGGTGAAAATCTGGGCAAGGTGTACGGTGCCGTCCGTTATCCGCAGAAGGTGGATATGGGGTGGCTCTCCAAGATCACCAACATCCCCAGCACCATCGTTTCGGTGGGGATTACCCCTATTGACAATGGTGCGCTCATTTCCGCAATCTCCAAAAGCATTGTCCAGCAGCGCGGCGCCGCTGACAGTGCCAAAGACCCGCTGACCCGGCAGCGCGCCGAGAAAGCCGCCGAGGACGGCGAGAAAATCATGCAGCGGATCGACCAAGAGGGCGAAACGGTTGCCATGATGTCGCTGACCGTGATGCCGATTGCACAGGATGAGGCCAACTTCACAAAGGTCTGCCGCCGTGTGGAGAGCGCATTCAACATCCAGAAGTGCAAGGTGCGCACCCTCGCCAATCTTCAAAAGGAAGGGTTCCAGAGCATTTCTCCCACCTATCCGGCCAACTCCACGGTGGACAGTATTGTGTCCCGCATTATTCCCATGAGTACCTTTGTGGGCGGGTTCCCGTTTGCCAGCTCCGGTTACAACGATGGCCGGGGCTATTATTTTGCAAAGGACAGCAACGGCGGCCTGGTGATTCTGGACACCTGGGAACGCGGGAACGACCGCACCAATAGCAGCTTCGTGATTATGGGTGTGGCCGGTATCGGCAAGAGTACCGTTGTAAAGCACATCATGCTTTCGGAATACATGAAGGGGACGAAAATCCTGTGCATCGACCCGGAATCCGAATATAAGGATATGTGCCGGAACCTGAACGGAAGCTGGCTCAATGCTGGCGGGGGCAAGAATGGCCGTTCCAATCTTTTGCAGATCAGACCGGCGCCCCGTGACGAGGACGATGAAACCGACAAGCTCTATACCGATGAAGGAAACGGAATGTCTGATATGGCGCTGCACATGAAAACGCTGGAGATTGAATTTTCCCTGTATCTGCCCAGCCTGACGGATATGCAGAAAGCGATCCTCAAGCAGACGATCATTGAACTCTACAATCAGTTCGGCATCTTCTGGGAAACGGATATTCGTCAGCTCAAGGCCACGGATTTCCCCATTCTGTCCGACCTTCACGCCCTGCTGGAAAAGAAAGCAGCAGCCAACAAAGAAAATCCGGTATATCGTGATCTGGCAATGCTGCTGTACGACGCCGCAGCGGGCAGCGACAGCTTTTTGTGGAACGGCCACACCACGCTGGAGGCCAATTCCCGATTTATTTGCCTGGATACCCACGACCTGCAAAATGCGTCGGATAATGTCAAGCGCACGCAGTATCTGAACCTGTTGAGCTGGTGTTGGGAGGAAATGAGCCGCGACCGGAATGAGCGTTGCCTGCTGGTATGTGACGAGGCGTATCTGATGATCGACCCGCAGGTTCCGCAGTCCCTGGTATTCCTGCGCAATGTGGAGAAGCGGGCAAGAAAGTATGAAGCTGGACTGGCGATCATTTCTCATTCCGTGGTGGATTTCCTGGCCCCGGAAGTCAAAATGTACGGGCAGGCCCTTTTGGATATTCCGTGCTATAAAATCCTGATGGGCTGCGACGGCAAAAACCTTCAGGAAACCAAAGACCTCTACAACCTGACAGACGCTGAACAGGAATTGCTGGAGAGCAAGCGGCGCGGACACGCACTCTTTATCATCGGGTCCAAGCGGCTTCATGTAAACTTTGAGATTCCGGCTTACAAGTTTTCCTATATGGGCAAGGCGGGCGGCCGGTAATTCGGTGGCGGCCGGGAGCAATCCCGGTCGCCTTACTTATTCCACACAGGAGGTTTTCAGATGAATCATGCGGAACGATACGAATACCTGGTCAACAAGATGGCTGCCATACGCTGGAGGGGCAGTGATTTGGACGCTTCCTATCATGCTGCTCTTTTCCTGATGGCTTCCCATCCGGCTCTTTTTAAGAAAATGGATCGCTACCTCTGCCCGGAGGGAATCGACTTTACCAAGATGATGCGGAAAGAGGAATTTGAATATGACTGGATGAAGATGACGGCGGATGCCGCCCGCAACCTCTTTTCCTGGAACAGCAAGTGTGCTGCTACTCCTTTTGAGATTTCGCGGATGCCTGCCCCGGCGATTCGGGCGCTCTTTACGGCCTGCTTCATTGCCAATGGGGACTACATGGTATCTGTCCGGGAAAATGACAAAGGAGAAAAGGTGTTTGAAATTGACAACAGCGCCGGTAAACGGCGGGAGGCGTTCAATCTGCAAATGGAGCAGATGATGGATGCCCCCGGTATGGAACCGGACTGATTATGGAGGTGATTTTTTGGCTGTTGATCCGGTGACTGCAAAAATTCTGGCAAAGGTAGCTATGCAGGCGGCTACCGACTCCGAGAGCCGGAAAAGAATCCTGTTTATGATCCTGGCCCCGGTTATAGGGCTTTTGCTTTTGATTGCCTTCATCCTGTACCTCATTACCAGCCCCTTTTCCGTGCTGTCCCAATGGCTGATTGGGGATGAGGTAAGCGTGGTGGAGGATTTTCAGAAGGAGTACGGCTACAACCAGCAGCTCGGCATTTATGAGAAAGACTATATAGACGGTAGTGGCCAGAGCTATGAGGGCGTCATCTTTACAGATGGGGCGACCGAAGTTGTCTACTACAACCAGTTGGATGAGCGGTGGGCAGATCTTCCGTATGGAACCGATAATATCGGCGGTTATGGCTGTGGCCCGACTTCTATGGCGATTGTGGTATCCAGCCTGACAGACCAGACCGTTGATCCCCCCACAATGGCAGAATGGGCGTACCAGCACGGCTATTGGTGTTCCGGCAACGGGTCCTATCACTCGTTGATACCGGGGGCTGCGGAGGGCTTTGGACTTCAATGGGAAAGCATCAGCACCGATGACCCGCAGGCTGTGGTAGACGCTTTGGCGTCCGGGAAATTGATTGTGGCGCTCATGTCAAAAGGCCACTTCACATCCAGCGGCCACTTTATGGTGCTGCGCGGAGTGACCTCTGAAGGAAAAATCCTGGTGGCCGATCCTGCCAGTAAAAAGCGAAGCGAACAGGAATGGGATATATCAATCATTCTGGATGAGGCCAGAAAGGGCGCCGCAGCAGGCGGTCCCTTGTGGGCGATCTATTAAAGGGGTGCGATATGAATAACCGAAACAAGCTGATTGAACTGTTTATCTACATCGTGATCGTGGTGGTGGGCATCGTCCTTTTGCTGACCGGCGGGGCGGATGACAAAACCAGTGCTGAAAATATGAGAGGTGAATCCTATGCTGTTGTACTTGACGAGTAACCAGAAAAGCAACCTGATCGATCCCGCCGTGCGGAATATGACTCTGCCCGCCAAGAAACTGGTCGGCCGGTTCAGCCTGAAAAGCTTCGTGACCAAAGATATGCGCAATTATGCCAACGCCAAATTCTTTGTGGTGGATGCGGCGTGTATCGAGGAAAGCGGCAATGATTTCACCCTTGCCCTGCAATCCTTTCAGATGATGTTCTCCGCCCGGATTATCGTCATCCTCTCCGGCTGCGAGGATGTGAACGGCGAGGTACAGCGGCTACTGTCCATCGGCGTTGTGAATCTGGTTACGGGTGAAACGATGGAGGACGCCTTGGACGAGCTGACAGAAGCACTTTCCGAAGATGGGATGCAGCGGTATGTGGTAAAGGCTCCCGTCTACGAACAGCCAGTTTCCCGCCACGAGAAAGCCCCGGAGCCGGACGAGATTATTCCGTACCGCTGGAACGCCCGGAATATCCGTATTGCCGTGGCCGGTTCGCAGCGCAGAAGCGGCGTGACGGTAACGGCCTTTAACTTGGCATCTTGGCTGGCGGCCAGAGGTGCGGAGGTGGCGTATATCGAAGTCAATCAGAACCGCCACCTGCAGCTCCTGCTGAACATCTACGAGGCGGCGCCGGATGGGGAGCATTACACCATTGATGGGATCGACTGCTACCTGACCAACGAGCCGGATAAGGCGTATCAGTTTATCATCTATGACTGCGGCGTAATGCAGACGCCTACTTCTATTTTTCGTGACGCAGAACACCGGCTCCTGTGTGGGAGTGTCCTGCCCTATGAGATTCCGGTGTTCCATAAGGCATTGTCCGAGTGCGGATCATTGGAAGTGCGCCCGGTGGCGATCTGTGTGCCGCAGGAAATTCAGGAATACTGTACGGAACTCTTTGGGAAAGATGTGCAGATTGCGGCGGCATCCCACGACCTGTTTGCGAAACAGGTCAACGGGCAGATCTACCGGCCACTGGTGGAGAAGTATATTGCAGGAGAAAAGCGCCTGTAACAGTGAGACATGACTGGGAGGATTGGAATATGGCAAAGTTTGAGTATATGCAGCGGGCATTTTCTTCTGAACTGAAGCCCAGAGCGCGGCTTGTACTGCAAGTCCTGGTTCTGCATTGCAACAAAGAGGGTGAGTGTTTCCCCTCTATCAAGACCATAGCCGCCAAGTGCGGCTATGGGGTGTCCACTGTAAAGCGGGCGCTGGATGAGCTGGTGAAAGCGGGATATATCGTCAAGCAGGCCCGGTTTGACGAGCGTAAGAACGGCGGCCAGACCAGCAACCTCTATACCTTATGCTCTGACTTGCCCTGCCCTGACGAGCCGGAAAATGTCCCTGTGCCGGAAGATGATGCGTCTGATGAATCCCCGGCAGTGCAACCGGAAAGTGCTCCTGCGGATACCTGTGACGCCCCTGATCCCACACCTGGGGAGCAGTCTGCCACTTTGCCGACAGCGGATTCCTACTCCTTTGCAGATGGCTTTGAACAAAAATCGGGCGGCAGAATTGCCGCCCGATTCGTATGTGGACTGGGGGCAGTCCATTTTTATACCCCCTTGAACCGTACAGGTGAACAGATACTTACGGATGAAGAAAAAGTAATAGTTATTTAGAAAAATTGCAAAAATAGACGACCATGGGTCGAAACCCCCGCCGTCAGTCCTTGGATTGCAGTCGGTTAATAAAGCCAATTAGCATAATCAGATCTTCGTCCTTGAGTTTTCGCATTCCGTCCATCGCTTTACGGATTAACTGTGGATTGACCGCTTCTGCATCAAAAAACTGCAAAGGGGTAATCTCAAAGTAATCACAAATTTTTAAGAACTGAGCCATTGACGGAAGAGATCGACCAGATGAAATCCCCTGAATATAGCTCCGGTTCTGTCCTAAAGCCAAACTCATTTGATATTCCGATGCGCCTTTTTTCAAACGCAATTCGGTGATCCGATTGCGGATAAATTCTTCATCCATATCCTCACCTCGCTATATACAAGGATAACAGATGAAATGCCTGGATTATAAACATAGTATGTGTTATAATAATGAATATATGCCTATTTGCGCCGTTTTATTTGCGTTATTTCATTTTTGTTTGCGTGAGATTTGAAGTGGGGTGAAGTTTTTGAAAAAAACATACGCTTGTGCCATTACTGGGCACCGTCCAACTCGATTTAAGTTCAAGTATAATGAAGGGTATTCGTTGTGCAAAAAGATAAAAAAAGCAATGCTAAAAACATTTTGTCATTTGCATGATGAAGAAGGTATTTTCCGCTTTTATGTTGGAGGTACATTAGGGGTAGATATGTGGGCAGCCGAACAACTCTTATATCTCAAAGAACAACCGGGATATCAAGATATTGAGTTAATTGTTGCACTTCCATTTGAAGGGCATGATTCGAAATGGGATGCAATGAGCAAACATCGGTTGCAGATAATTATTCATAATGCCACAAAATGTATTGTTATAGGACAAAGTGGAACTGCATCCGATTATAAAAAGAGAAATTATTATATGGTAGATCATGCAGATTTCTTGCTGGCAGTCTATGATAACAATCGTAAACTACGATCTGGGACAGGCCAAACAGTAAATTATGCTTTGAAACAAAATCTTCGCATAATTTTTCTCCATCCCGATACAGCAGAAATAAGTTAATGGTTTAGTTAGTTCATAAAAAATTTTCAAAATATAGTTGTATATTTTTCTGTGCAGTTATTATATAAATACTTATTTTATGTATTCTGTTCTTTAGTAGGGGGGGGGAAGATATGGCACGAAAAGCCTATTCTGAAGAAGATAGAGTGCAAGTGCGGAATGCCCTGATGACCACCATGATTCAGTGTATCGCGGATCGGGGATTGATTCACAGCAGTATTGATGTTCTGTGCAGAAAAGTAGGGATCTCCAAGACCTTCTTCTACAGTTTTTCTCATCCAAAGAAGAACTGGTGCTCTACGCCCTGCGATACCAACAGCCCAAGCTGCTGGATTATGCCAGATCCCTAATGGAGGACCCCGGACTCAGTTGGCGGGCGGGAGTGGAAACCTTTCTGAAAACTGCTGTTATGGAGCTAAAAGCGGAGTTGCCGTTTTGTCCATTGAGGAGGAGCAGCAAGTACGCCACTGCCTTTCCGAGGAGAATTTTCAGGCGTTCCGGCGGGATCAGATTATTTTTATGGGAAGCTGCTTTCCATCTTTAGCCTCCCTGTGGACAGTATTGATCCCCGGCTGTTTGGTAATCTGGCCCTCAGCATGATGATGGTACACAAAGCCATTCCAGACACCATGCCATTTCTATTCCCAGAGGTGGCGGAGGATATGGTGGACTTCCAGGTCAGGGCTCTGGTGGACGAGATGGAGCGGGTAAAAGAGCATGTGCGGTAGGTGAAAGCAAATGGATAGAGATGAGTACCCATGTCCAAACGGACGGGAAAGACAGCAGAATATCGTCAGACACAGAGCCTTGGGATACAGGTCTTGGTTCTGTGCGGCCTTTTCGCGCCCTGCGTCAGCCTGTCCAAGTGGCAGGGTGTCGCAGGGCGTTTTTCTATCATCTGAAAGGAGTCGAAAAATATGAGTCTGAAATATACCTGTCCCGGCTGTGGGACCCCTTTGGGCTATGACGGATTGTGCTGGAAATGCAAGTGTGAGCAAGAGCGAAAAACTGCATTGGCCTGGACGCCGGAACAGATTGCTGCAAAGCAGAAAAACCTGATCCAGAACATCCATCGGCTTGCTGATATGGAGGACCCCGAATGCACCGACTTCTGGCAGCTGCTGGGTTACCGGGACGCCATCACCCCGGAAATCCAGCGGGCGGCGCTGGCCGCAGGGGTGTTCTGGCCCTGTGAGATCTATTATCACGCTCCCGCTGATGTGGGGGAGGGCCTGATCCACGCGCTGCTGTCCACAGAGGATTCCAGTGAAGCGTCCAACCTGATGTGCTGCCTTGCTTTCCAGGGCGATGGCCGGGCACTGGAAACGCTGTTGGAACTGGAGAATCATCCCCGCTCCTGGCGCAAGAAGCTCTATGTAGACCCGTCCATTTACGCCCAGTGCGGCGGCTGGACCTTTAATAAAAAGGGACAACGGACCCAACTCAACTTCGATACCTGCTTTTCCTTCGTCAAGGGAGCCCCCGGTGAAGTGTCCCCCGTTCGCATCGGGCGGGCACGGGAGGACACCTGTCCCCACTGCGGCGGGCGGATGGCGGACATGCTGGTGCTGGACGGCCGGGACGAGCGGCTGAAGTTTCTGGGGCTGGACGGCATTCTGACCGCCACCTGCTGTCCCAACTGCGTGGGCTTTCTGAAAGGCCCCGCTTTCAACCGCTTTACTCTGGACGGCGGCGTAGAGGTCTTTCCCTCAGAGCTCTTTGACGGGGCGGGAAAGATGGACTGCTATGTCCGGCCGGAGGACTACAGGTCCCTTACCGAAAATCCCTTCGTGCTGGGCGGTGCGCCAGTGCCCCTGTTCTATGGCGCCGCCTGTGACGATGTGAACACCGTTGGCGGCTTTGCCAACTGGGTTCAGGACTGGGAATACACCGCCTGCCCCCACTGCGGAAAGCCCATGAAATATCTGGCCCAGATCCAGTGGGATACTTTGATGGACGGCACAGAGGGCACACTCTACATCGAGTTCTGCCCTGACTGCCAGATCGTATCCATGCAGCACCAGCAGACCTGATAGGAGGAAATCGCTATGAATTTGCCAAAGTTCAACAGTGCGGACGGGCGCTGTTACTGGATGAAGCCCGAGGTACAGGAAGAACTGCAACCGCTCTTTGACCAGTGTATCCAGGATGCCATTGACGGGAGAATCACGCGGCTTGATGATTCCCACTGGCCGCCGGTAGTGGTCAGCAGTCAAGGTGCACCCTTTGAGGTGTGGCAACTGCTTAGGGCATGGACCGAAATACAGCGGGCCGAGACCCTGGATGCGGAAAAGGCCATCGCCTTCAGCGAAAACCTGCGCCGCCAGAGCCGCTGGGGTGAAATTGACCACCATCTACTTGATATGCTGAAACGGGAGCTACAAGAGAAGTATTTTGTTGCAACAGGCGATGAAGATGATCGCTTCTGGGATCGGGAGTATTCCTTGAAACCAGGCATCCGTGCAGAGCAGATCCCGGAGCCGCTGCTGCGTTTCGCCTGCTATGTGGCGGTGAGCTATAAAGTGTATGGCTTGGACTTTCAGTATCTGGACGCCAATTACCTCTTTGGATTGGTGGAGAAAGTCCGTCCTGATATGGTGAAAAAGCTCCGGGAACACGGGACCGGCAGGCTGCCGCTCTCTCTGCAAAAGAGGAAAACAGAGCACTTCACCGCATCGGCCAACGATGCCTTTGCTGTGATCCGTATTACTGCCAGGGACAACACAGAGGAATGCTGCCACGAAGTGCTGGACTACCTGTGTGAGATTCTGGAGCAGGAGGACTTTCCCCGCAGCTATGCGGTGGAGTTCAAAGGGCCGGAAAAGAGCTATCTTCCCATCACAGGACTGCCCAAAAAGGGAGTAAACCAGCTCTTTGCCTGTGCCGTGCAGTACCCTGGCCTCCACCCCCTGATGGAACGGTACGCCCGGCTTGCCATGCGGCAATATGAGCAGTACACCAATCTCAGCGATGAGCAGTGCGCGCTCCCCGGAAGTTTTGCCGTGTTCGCCTTGGGAATGCTGGGGCAAGAATGGTGGCAACTGGTATGGGATTATCTCGATCTCTGCGATGATGAGCACTCCCACTTACAGGAAAAATTCCTCCGGGAGTATGTGAAACAGTTCGGATTTACCGCCGATACCGTCCCTGTATTTGTCCGTGGGGTGCTGTCCATGCAGAACATGAAGTATTCCAAGGACTATGCCGCGTGGATGGCAAACGCAGAAAGCCTGGACGCTCTGCTGGAGGCAAAAGTCCATCTGTCCGAGATCGTTCCAAGCGGTTTTTCCTCCGACGAGGATGACGATGATGACGAGGATAATGAACCCACCCAGGAAACAGGAGCCAGTCCGGAGGAAGTGCTGCAATACGCATGGGAGATGGTCTGCTATGTGATTTGGGGCAAAGCCAGCGCCAAGGGTGGTCAAAAAGTGGTGGAAACAGTCCCGGAGGAACTGAAAGAGCGTTGCCGACAGATTTTTATTCCAATAACGGAGAGCCTGGAAGAAAGAGGTAGCCTGCTATGAGTTTACCGAAACGAGACGGCGTACATGGTCGTTATTACCTGATTCATAAACCAGATACGGACTCCGAAGTGCTGGAACAAGCCGATCAGTGCATTCAGGATGTGTTGGATGGAACCGCAGAAGAAAACCATTCCGGATACCCGGTGGTTGTTCGGAATCAAAACGGAACACCCTTTCTTCCCAGCCAGCTGCTGGAGCGGTACCTGTCCAAACTGCCATTGAAAAGATTTCCCTATGAGGAAGCGGTTGTATTCTGCGATGCCCTGCGGCGGCTGGCGGGCTGGAAAGAGATTGATCACACACTGGGACAATACATCGAACACCAGGTGCAGGAGCGGTATTTTGAGGTCGGAGAGAAAGAGGATTACTTTTCAGCTTACCCGCCCTGCACCGTGTGGCCCGAGCTGAGGCCGGAGGATGTAGATGACGGCCTGCTGCGCTTTGCCTGCTATGTGGCGGTCTGTTATACGGTATATGGGGCCAGCTACGACTCCCTCACCACCGAGCACATTCTCGGCCTGGTTTCCCAACTCCGCCCAGACATGGTGAAGCAGCTGAAAACGGGCGGCAGCGGCAAATTGCCAAAGGACATCCAGCGGCGTAAGACGGAGCATTTCACCGCATCGGCCAATGATGCGTTTGCCACCATCCGCATCACCGCCAGGGACTCCACCGAGGAGTGCTATGCTGAAATCCTGGACTACCTATGCGCGGTGCTGGAGCAGGGGGAATTTCCCCGCAGTTACTCGGTGGAGTTCCGTGGGCCGGAGAAGATTTACCTGCCCCATTCCCGGCCTGCCCAAAAAAGGAGTCAATCAGCTCTTTGCCTGCGCTGTGCAGTATCCCAGTCTGCATCCGATTATGGAGCGATACGCTCGTCTGGCTATGCGGGAGTTTGAGTGGTACCAAAACCTCGCGGATGAAGCCTGTGCAATGCCCGGCACCTTTGCTGTGTTCGCCCTGGGACTGGAG
>ENA-OQJP01000413-OQJP01000413.1-human-gut-metagenome-genome-assembly--contig:-NODE-413-length-12306-cov-5.164874_pt1 | contig 12306 bp, 8 predicted proteins | sample MGYA00242611_ERZ504778 | MGnify/ENA primary metagenome ERZ504778 (study PRJEB26092, sample SAMD00036349) | human gut metagenome | host: Homo sapiens | study: EMG produced TPA metagenomics assembly of...
AGCGATAATTAGTAAGTTCATAAAAACGGTTAAGAATTGCTGCCCTATATAGACAAAAACGCCGAGGACACCTCTACAATGGGAAGATTCCTCGACGGTATTCGCTTATCGGGTATGCTGCGGTCGGAGATTGCTCTTGTCCTCCGCAAAGAACAACTCCACACTTTTCTGTGCTTTCATCAATTGTTGCATCTCGTCCCGTGCTTTGCGATAGTCTGGGTAGGCTGCTTTCTTCTTGATCAGCAGTTCGGCGTATTCTGCATCCAACTCCTTGACCTTTGGCAGCTTTTTCATCCCGGCTTCGTCAAAGGCAGCTTTCGCTGCCTTGTGCAGAGTAATTTCCTCCCGGTGGGCTTCCAAAAACTTTTTACTGTACCCTGACTTGCGGTAGGCATCATAGGCTGGGCGGGTCTTGGCGTAGTTGATGATGTGGGTTTTCAGAACAGCAATTTGTGTCAATCTCGCTTCTGCCGCCTTGATGGAATCCCCCATAGCATGATAGCGCTCGGTTGCCGCTGCTGCACGCTCTCGTAGTTCCTCTGCGCTACCGATTTTCTGCTCCTGCAAGAACAGCAGCGTCTTGGACATCTCCTTCAGGTTGAACTTGGTTGCCCACTTTTTGTAGCCAACGCTTTTACCCTCTGCCATTTTCCCCTGAATGTCCACCAGCAACTGGAAGGGCTGCTCTTTGGGCTGCTTTTTCTGGTACGGCTGGTGATTCGCCTTTCCCTCCAACACCGCCTTGATCTCGTCCTCGCCATAGCCGGTACCCAGTGTGCGGAAACGGATAAAGCGTTTCTGTCCCTTGCCCTTCACCGCCGTGTACTTGCTACGCTTCACCTCATAGCCCTGCTGCTCCAGCTTTTGCAGAAACGCTTCGTAATCCCCCGGTTTTTCTGCAAGGATGGTGTCGATGATTCCGCATAGGCAGTCCCTGTTGCTTTCCTTGGGAGGATAGAGAACACGCTTCTGCCGTTCCCGATAAGGCTTCTTCTCAATGACGGACAACTGGTGTTCCAAGCAAATCAGGTCGCTCAACCGCTGCACTGCCAACGCCGAAAAGAAAAAATCCCGGAACTTTCTGGTGCCATCCAGTGCCGTGGAGTTAAAGATCACATGGTTGTGAATGTGCTGCCGGTCCGTGTGTGTTGCCACCACAAAGGCGTGCTTGCCCTTGGTAAAACGCATGGCAAGTTCGTAGCCTACCTTATTGGCCTCCTCCGCGGTGATTTCCCCCGGTCGGAAATACTGCCGTATCTGATAAGCAATCACATCGCTTTTCTGCCTGCGTCCGTTTACGAGGTCGTACTGCCGCTTGGTGAGCATAAATTCTTCATCTGCCGTCAGGGCGCTACAAGCATAGCTGCTGACAAACTGCCCCTGCTCAGTCTTGTCCGGGTTTTCGATATAGTCCGTGCGATTTTTCAGGCAGGCCGCAACGGTCATGCCCTTGTTTTTGTGCAATGCAATCAGCCGTGTTGCCGCCAGCATCATCACCCCCTTTGCAACAAAAATGCCGCCCGAAGGCGGCATCAAGATCATTTGGATATTTTTTCGTAATCGGCAGCACCCGTCAGATACATTGCCTTGTATCTGGCGCATTCCAACTCGTTGCAGATCTCATCTAAGGCGAGATATTGCTTCCATGCTTCTTTGCTGATAACGTTCTGCAAGGCTTCCTCAGCTGCTAGTTTGGCTTTTTTCAGTCGCAGATACTCTTCATTCTCACCCAGCATTTCAGGAAAAATCGTGCTGCTGTGTTCAGAATAACAAGCCTCCAATTTCTGGTTTTCCATAGTATCCCTCACAATCCGGCAACCCAGCCACTAAAACGCTCTGCTGCATCTGCAATCAAAGTGCCCATGAAAATCAACACAAAGCATCCAAACTCTGCCACCAGCAAAATCAAAAACTGCATCCACTCCCGGCAGTACAGCGTATAAAGACCGCAGCCGAAAATATACAGCATGGGCAGAGTCAACACAAACGCTGACAGGTTCATCATCCATTTCAGCATCAGCGCAAGAAAAGCCGTAAGCAGCCAAAACGGGAAACGATCATCTTAAAAACGAACCTCATATCCAGCACCTGCCTTTCTTTCACCCCTATTATAAAGGTGGCAATCACTGCATTGCAAGGATGTCGCCCCCTTATGTACCCCCGCAGTTCTCCAACTGCGGGGAAAAAATTAGAGTTCTGCCAGCCGGGAAAGAATCTGCCGGCCAATCTCAATCAGTTCATCCAGCCGCTGCCGCAGGTCCTCCATGTCGGCGTCATAGACCCGACCATTTTCATTGGCGGCTTTGGCGTACTGGTTCAGATTGTTGCTGCACATCTGCAAGAGATATGCCATGCGTTGCAGTTCTTTCAAGTCGAGGTGCAGGCAATAGCCGTCCAGTGCCATCTTGCGGATATAGGCACTCAGGCTTCGGATGCCCATACTGAGCATCTTTTCATAGATACGGTTCTTTTCTGTTTTGCTCAAGCGCAGGATGATGGTTTCATCCCGCTTTTCTTTCATCGTGCATCACCATCCTTATCATAATAGCTGCGGAACGGTTTGACAGGCTCCGGCTTGTCCGATTTTTCCTCCAGCGCTGCCAGCACCGAGGGGCGGCGAGGTGCATCCTCCTGTTCTTCCTCATCCTGTTCCGGCTCATGGCTCTTTTCGTCCACATCCAACTGGGCGTTCAGCTCTGCAAGCCGTGCAGATTTCTCTGCCAGTTCGTCCTCCTGTGGGAAGGGCTTTTCCACCTCGATTTGTGCTGCTGCCTGCTGCTGATGCAGGGTAGCCAGCTCGTTCTCTGCGGCGGTGATGCGCTCCGGGAAGTTGTTCAGGGAGTTGTCCAGACGGATAATGTTGCCCAGAGGGTCGGTGCCCAAGGGCACAGTGTACTTCCTCTGCCCTTTCAAAAGTGCCTGATATTCACTGCGGAAGGTGTCGAACCGCAGGGACAGTTCAAAGCCCCGATAACTGCCGATCACTTTTTCCTCGGCGTTGGGCAGTTCGGAGCAGGCAAGGACCAGACGCTCACCGGCGGTCTTTTTCTCGTCGTAGGTCACGCCCTTGATGGTCATGCCGCAGAACTCCTCCTTGCCCTGCGGGTGGGCGGCGGCAAGCTGTGCATCGGCTTTCAGCCCAGCAATGTGGGCGTTCGTCTCCTGAATATCAGCCGGGAACTTGGTCAGCAGCTTGTCCTGCAAGCGGAATTTCTGGCTCTGGTGGTCGGCTTTCAGCACCTTCAGCTTGGCGACTTGAACGTCCAAATCCATCTTCTCCTTGATGAGCGGATTTCCGGCACACAATGCCTTGATCTCCGCATAGGAAAGTGCCTGTTCGTCTACATCTTCGCAAGAGCGTACCGGGGATTTACTGGTCATAATCTGCGAGATAAATCGCTGTTTATTCTCCAAGGTCTGAAACAAGTACGAGTCAAATGTCCCTTCCGTGACGTAATTGAACACCTTGACTTCCTTATTCATATTGCCCTGACGGATGATGCGACCATTGCGCTGGGTCATGTCGCTGGGCTTCCAGCCAACATCCAGATGATGCACCGCCACAAGTCGGGACTGGACGTTGGTGCCCGCTCCCATTTTTGCAGTGCTTCCGAGCAAAACTCGCACATCACCAGAGCGCACTTTGGAGAACAATGCCGCCTTTTTTGCTTCGGTATCTGCGTTGTGGATAAACTCGATTTCGTTTTCCGGTACACCGGCAGCAACCAGCTTTTTGCGAATGTCATCGTAGACGTTAAAGTTGCCGTCGTTTTTCGGCGTCGAGAGGTCGCAGAACAAAAGTTGGGTCAGCTTCTGGTCTTTGCCTTCCTCCCAGATCTTCAGCACGTTCTGAACGCATACGTTCAGCTTGCTGTTGGGGTCGTCCGGCAGCATGGGGTTCATCAGGCGCACATCCAAGCCGATCTTTCTGCCATCGTTGGTGACGCAGAGCATATTGTCCACGGACGCATCCACGATGCCGGAGTGGATATCTGCGGCACGTTTGCTCAGTTCCTGCACCATTTCCTTTTGAATTTCGGACGGCTTTGCCACCACCGTTTCAAACTTCGCTTCGGGAACCGGCAGATGAAGCTGGTCGCTAGTTTTAATGTCCGCAACCTCCTTGAACATGGACATCAACTCCGGGAGGTTGAAAAACTTGGCGAACCGGGTGCGGGCACGGTAGCCGGTACCCTCCGGGGCAACCTCAATGGCCGTGGTCGTCTCACCAAAGGTGGATGCCCAGCAGTCGAAGTGCGTCAGCTTTTTCTGCTGCAAGGTGCTGTACTGGAGGTACCGCATGACCGTGTACAACTCGGTCATGGAGTTGCTCACCGGGGTGCCGGTAGCGAACACCACGCCACGCCCGCCGGTGATCTCATCCAGATAGCGGCACTTGCCGAACATATCGCTGGATTTTTGCGCTTCGCTGGTGGATAATCCTGCGACATTACGCATTTTTGTGGTCAAAAAGAGGTTCTTGTAAAAATGGCTTTCGTCCACAAAAAGCCTGTCAACGCCCAGTTGCTCAAAGGTGATCACATCGTCCTTGCGCTCATCGGAGCGCAGTTTTTCCAGTTTGGTTTCCAGCGTTTTCCGGGTCTTTTCCATCTGCTTGATGGAGAAATTCTCGCCTGCGTGGGCTTTCAGTTCGTTGATGGCGGCAAGCGTTTCATCAATTTGCTCCTGAATGATGCGCTCCTGCCGTTCAAAGGACAGCGGTATGCGCTCAAACTGGCTGTGCCCGATGATGACGGCATCGTAGTCGCCGGTGGCGATGCGGGCGCAGAATTTTTTGCGGTTGGCAGTCTCAAAGTCCTTGCGCCGTGCCACCAGCAGCTTGGCATTGGGGTAGAGGTTCAGAAACTCGCTTGCCCACTGTTCCGTCAAATGGTTGGGCACCACAAAAAGGCTTTTCTGGCACAGTCCCAGCCGTTTTGCTTCCATGGCAGACGCCGCCATTTCGTAGGTCTTGCCCGCACCAACTTCGTGTGCAAGCAACGTATTACCGCCATAAAGCACATGGGCAATGGCGTTGCGCTGGTGTTCCCGGAGGGTGATTTCCGGGTTCATGCCCACGAATTTGATGTGACTTCCGTCATACTCACGGGGTCTGGTGCTGTTGAACAGTTCGTTATACTGTTTCACCAGCGCAATGCGCCGCTGGGGGTCCTGCCAGACCCAGTTGGCGAAAGCATCCTTGATGACCTGCTGTTTCTGCTGCGCCAGCATGGTCTCCCGCTTGTTCAGTACACGCTTGGGTTTGCCCTCGGCATCCTCTATGGTGTCGTAGATGCGGACATCCTTCAGGTTCAGGGTCTCCTCCAGAATCTTATAAGCGTTGGCACGGGATGTGCCGTAGGTCTCGGAGGAGATGATGTCACTCCGCCCGGTGGCAGTCTTGCCCTCCACACGCCATTCGGCGGTATACGGAGAATATCTCACCTTGACCGCATGGCGCAGATAGTAGGGAATCTGGAAAGTCTCGGTCATAAACTTCTGGATAATGTCCGGGTCGAGCCACGTTGCACCCAGTCGCACATCAATTTCGGAGGCTTCCAGTTCTTTGGGCTGCGCTTTGGTCAGCGCATCCACATTGACAGCAAATTCCGGGTTGGTCTCTGCCGCAAACTGCGCCATCCGCAGCTTTGCCCGGACATCGCCGGACAGGTACTCGTCTGCCATCTGCCAGCCTGCTTCCGGGTCGGTTGGGTCGGCGGCAGGGTCTTTGAAGATCACACCGGAAAGTTCGGTAGTAATGCGCCCGTACTCACCGGGAGTGCCCAGCAGTTCTGCCATATAGGGCAAATCCACTTTGCCATGCTCCCCGATGGATACCGCCAGTGCTTCGCTGGGGGTATCTACGCTGGTAACGGTGCGCTCCGGGCGAATGGTGCGCTTGGTGAACATCGCAGCCTTGCTCTTTAGCTGCCCCTGCTCGTCCAGATTTTCCAGCGAACACAGCAGATAGTAGGAGGAATCCCGCTCAAACAGCCGCCCATTTCTGCGGTCGTTCAGCAAGCCATATTTGGCGGTAAAGGCATCGTAGGCGGCGTTCAAACGCTCCTGCGTTGCCTTGATGTCCTCGTCCGGGTAGTCGTTCAACTGCTGGTCAATCAGGTCATTGACGATCTGCCGCAGCTCCACCATGCCGGTGACACGCCCCTTGGCAGTGTCGGAAAGTTCCACCTGCGTCATCACGGAGTTTTCCCGGTAGAACACCTCACCGTCCACCACCGTGTAGGAGAAGTTTTTCACATCCGGGTCAGCCGGGAGAATATGCTTCTCATTTTCGGCATCCGCAATATCTGGTGTTTCTACCTCAACTTCGGTGTACTGACCCTCAATATGCTGTACCGCCTCAGCAAGCTGGTCTGCAAGGTTTGCACCCTCGATGGGAGCAACGGTCAATTCCTCTCGTCCATACTGGGTGCTTTCGGTGGAGAGTACGCCCAGAACCATCTCCGGATGATCTGCGAAATACTGGTTGATGGCAAAGCCATCTTCGGTCTTGCCAAGCTGCACCCAGTCCGGCTCGTGGTCGATGGGGCGGTCACGCTTCTGCAGGAAGATAATGTCGCTGACAACATCCGTACCAGCGTTGGCACGGAAAGCGTTGTTGGGCAGACGAATGGCCCCCAGCAAATCGGCATGCTCTGCCATGTGTTTGCGAGCGGTGCTGTCCTTGCTGTCCATGGTGTAGCGAGATGTGACAAAGGCAACGATGCCGCCCGGACGCACTTGGTCGATGGCTTTTGCAAAGAAATAATTGTGGATGCTAAAACCAAGTTTGTTGTACGCCTTGTCGTTGGCTCTGTATTGACCAAAGGGCACGTTGCCGACAGCGAGGTCATAAAAATCACGGCGGTCGGTGGTCTCAAAGCCAGCCACAGTAATGTCAGCCTGCGGGTACAGTTTTTTCGCAATGCGCCCGGTGATGGAATCCAACTCCACGCCGTATAAGCGGCTGTCTGCCATGCTGTCCGGCAGCATTCCAAAGAAGTTGCCCACGCCCATACTAGGTTCCAGAATGTTACCGCTGCGGAAACCCATGCGCTCCACCGCATCGTAAATACTACGGATCACGGTGGGGCTGGTGTAGTGGGCGTTCAGGGTGCTGGAACGGGCGGCGGCGTATTCGTCCTCGGAAAGCAGCCCTTTCAGTTCGGCACACTCTTTTGCCCAGCCGTCCTTATTGGGGTCAAAGGCATCTGCCAGACCGCCCCAGCCCACATATTGCGAAAGTACCTGCTGTTCCTCGGCGGTGGCACCCCGATGCTCTTCTTCCAGCTTGAACAGGGTACGGATGGCTTCGATGTTCCGGGCAAATTTCTGTTTGGGGCCTCCGACACCCAAATCATCCTCCGTGATGTGGAAGTTCCCGGCAAGTTCAAGTGTGGATCGTTCCGGTTCAACTGCATCCAGAGCAGGTGATTTTGAGCCAATCGTCTGGATCACAATATCATAAGGCATACGGTTTTCTTCAGCAGGGTATATGGCAACCGTTTTTACAGTATCATCTGGCTGCGTAGTAACCTGTTCATTCTGCCGCAAGCCATCCTCGAATTGTCGTTTGTTGATAACTTCGTTATCCCACGACTGTCCCTGTGCGCTGGTGTCAATGCGAACATCCGTTTCGCCCACATAGCCGATTGTTCCTTCGATGGTTCGGGTAGGAAGGTCAACGATAACATTGTCACCGACCTTGTAATCGGGTAGGGGGTGTTCCATCACTTCCTGTTCCTGCTCGTACAACTCCCGGACAAGAGCCAGCGGTTCCTCCCGGAAAATTGGCATCCGCATTTCTGCCAGTGCCACATCCTGCAGGGTAACGCTGTCCTTATCAAAGTTTACTGTATCCACCCGGAAAGTGCGTCCTTCCATGTGGATGGTAATGCCCAGCGGCAGATAGTCCTCCCGGCGCAGATACTTGGTTTGGTGGTGGGTGCCATCCTCGTTCAGCCCGGCAAGGTAGATGTTCTCGCCGCACTGCCACAGTTGTTTGGCACGGTATGCCCACTGGTCGCGGGGAAAGCCGATGACCGGGACGGTGCCCAGTGCTGTTTCTTTTTCCAGAAGTTTGCCGCCCAGAAGTTCACTGACTTTTTGCGCGTCATCTGCGTAAAACTCAAACTGTCCGTTCTGCTCAAAGCCCACCAGCGCATCCGGGTGCTGCTCCTTCAGGGCATTGTACTCGGTGGCGGCATCCAGCGGCAGCAGTGCAGGGCGTTCCTCCACTTTGCTGTGGTAGTGCTCCAATTCCTCATCCGTGACGCTGACCAGTTCCGAAAAGTCCAAAGCTTCCAGCTCGGTTTCGGTCAGGTCTTCCAGACTTTCGTACTGCCGCTCATCTATCAATACCTCGCCCAGATACCGCTCCACTCGATACCCCACCAGATCCACGTTGACCTGAATGGGAATATCCTCATCGGTGGCGTGGGTGTAGGCAATGCCGATTTTAGTCAGATCGGAAAAGTCCGGCTCGGAGTCGTACTCCTCCTGACAAAACTCCCGGATCAGTTTTTTGGCACGATCTATGGCACCATCCGGCTTTACGCTGACAGGCGCAGGGGGCGTGTAATGCTCCTTTTCTCTATCCGTCAGGTAGCGGTCGGACTGGACCATTAGGTCGATATACTTTTCCACCTGCGTCCAGCTTAACGTGAATTTCTTGTGTTCGGGGTAATGGTCAAATTCCATTCCTCTCCCGTCGTGGTTGACAAACCCTCTGCTGCCATCCAGATAATCGTGGGAGTGCCCACCAATGCCGTACTCCTTTGCCAGTGCTTTGGCACGGAGTTTGCGGTCAGGCTGGGTCTGGTACAGCGCCATAATGCGCTGTTTGCCGCCTGCAAACCCTGAACCATGCCGCCGCAGCTCGTTCTCAATTTCCGATTGCGATAACGAAAAAGCGGAGGGCGTTTTTTCGCTCTCCGCTCGGTCGATTTTTTCGATTTGCTGGGCTTCGGTGGGGATGTGGGCATCGAAGAAACTTAGCTGTAAATCAGCTCCGCCAGAATCGTTTCCTCGGTCTGCGTCCGCAGGCTGTTCATGTGCCTCACCCAGCCCATCTGGTTCTTCTCCTTGTCCGGGGCCGGGTTCTGCTTCAGCAGTTCGGTCATCATCTGCTGCATCCGGCTCTCTGCCGTTTGCTCCAGTTCCATCAGATGCGGGTACAGCGTCCCGTTCAGGAGCATCGAATTGTACAGTACCGGGCGATACTGCTTCAGGTAATTCCGGCGCATCCTGCCGTACTTGCCCAGCGGGGTCTTCGGCTGGCAGAGGGTCAGGTTCGGGAGCTGGTAATCCCCGATCTTCGTGTAATTCAGACTGCTGCTCATATTCTTCCATCCTTTCTACGTTTCGGCGGCGGGTCGTGGTTTTCACCGTCCGCTCGATTTTGCGTAAGACCTCGCGGCTGATGTCGCTGGTAGCGGCACCCAGCGCATAGACTGCATCGGGTGTGGAAAAGGTGTGGATGGCCTGAAAGTCATCCTTGTCAAAGTAGCCTTCCGGTTCAAACCCACATCGTTCTAATAGAGTGTAGGTGACGCTCATTGTCGCAGCGGCCTTGAACTGAAGTTCCTTTCCGCTACTATCATAATCATCAAAGAAAGAGCCGTCAACGATGTTGAGGATGTCGCCGCTGTTGTTGTCCCAGTAATCTGCCACCAGTTTCCCGGCAACATCCGCAAGCTGCTGGCTGACACGCTCTCCGCTGATGCCGTAGGTGGCGGCGAGCATTTCTGAAACCGGCTGCACCAAATCGGGACCGAGCTGCCACACCTCCGGGTCACGGGAATTGCGGCGCACCCCGGTGTCCGACACATCGAAAACGTAGTGCAGGCGCGGGAATCCGCTGGATTCGTCCAGCAAGGCGATGCCCTTAGAGCCACGCCTGACATAGCGGTTCATCCGGTTGCGCCAAATGTTAAATTCGGCGCAGGCGGTGGCATCGGGCCGCTGAGCGTAGATCATAAGCTGGTCGGCAAAGGGGTACTTGTACAGCCGGGATGCGGTGGTCAGGTAATCCGTCCAGCTTTCCCAGTACCGGGTCAAGCCGTTTGCCGTGCGCTGGGCAAGGGCAAGGTATTCTTCGGTTTTGCTTGGCATTTTGGCCTCCTTCTTCAGATTTTAGGGTATAAAAATAGCGGGCAACCGTTTTTGGGTTGCCCGCCAAGGGTATATAATAATTGGGTTATCGTCGACTTTGAAGTTTTGATGATGAATGTCTATTTTTCATCGCTTTCGGGCGGACGAACATAACGTAACATTTTTCTTTCACAGGCACCAAATTCCAAATAGTTGTTTTTTGCCTCGTTTAGAGTTATTCCATGATTCAAGTCACTGGGGTCGCTATCAGAAGTAATAAACGGGTCATTCTCCCAAAAGCAAACTGGGCAAATGTACCCACAATCTTCCTTTGGTGGAACATTATAAGTAAAACATTCGCAGCATGGACATTGATACTTTTTCAAATAGATGCACCCCCGCAAGCACCGACTTGTCAATTTGTATATGGCTCTGTGTCTTTTCCGTCGTATACAATTACTTTAATGTTGGTGGCTGCATCAACATCCGCATGAATACCTACGGTATATTCTTTGTCCGTAACATTCGCAAAAGAGTAGCAGCCTCCCGCAGAAATATTGCCAGATACGATTTCCTGTTCGCCTTCGCAGAGCAAAATGTACCACAATTTCAAAATACATTCCTATTCTGAATCGTCAGTGTGCCCGTTTTGGATGAAACCTTTACATTAGAATAAGTGATTACATATTGGGCAGATGTTGATTTTTCTGTACAAGACACAGAGCAATCCCATTGGATTGCAGCCTTCGCCTTTCTGTAGGATTCCGAAGATCTATACGCCGAAATTATAATGATTGCGGCTACGGCAAAGACGCTCACGATAATGAACACTATTGGTGCTTTTTTCTTCATAGTCTTTATCTCCAAAATTTCCAATTCATTGAGTTGAGCATATTACATACGCGAACACTCCAAACCTACAGCTCAGTTTCCACCGCAAGCTGCTCCTGCTTTTCTTTTTCGTCAGCGATTTGGACATCAACATCTTCGCGCATCTTTTTCAGAAGTGCAAGGACTCGCTTGATTTGGCTCTTGGTGTTTTCCACTCTGCTCTGCGCCTGATTGATGTGATCCAGAACTGCCCAGTCTGCAAAGAGGCCATCAAAGAAGAAATCTGCGAATTTCAAAAAACTGTCTACCGCAACCTGAAGGTCTGCGGTGATCTCAACATCGGCAAGCTCAGTTTTGAACCGCCGCAGTTCCACTTGAAGCTGTTCCACCTGCTCCTGTGCATTGTCCAGTTCCTCATACTTGGCAAGATCAGCCATCAAACCGCCGCCCATTACGTCCCATGTACTCCAGCCCTCGGCATTATCCAGCGTTTCCAGAACTTCATTGACCGTGTGCAAGGCGGTCTTTCCGGCGTTGATGGCTTCCAGCAGCTCCCGCTTTTGGACTTTCAGTGCGGCAATGCGGCTTTCGCTTTCCACAATCTGCTGTGCGGCAGGGTGGGCAGAGACTTTGATGCTTTTGATTTTTTCGGAAAGAGCAGCTTGATACTGCCTTTCGCAATCGGACAGCCGTTCCAGTCTATTTTGAATCTGCTCCAAGTCGGCATCAACGGAAGAAAGGTCATGGAAAGCAGCATCGTACTTGACACGGGCTGCATAGGCTTCCTGCCGTTCCTTGTCCAGCTTTTCGTCCATTTTTCCAATCACTTGATAGAAAAATGCGGCAAGGCTGTGCCCCTCCAGACGATCCACATCAGCCTGTTCCGCCAGCTTGGATTTTTCCAGCTTTTTCAGACGATCAGCAAGCGTATCTCTCTGGGCGGTCAGTTCTTTCTGCTTTGCTTCACAGTTCTTCTTTTCTGCGACCTGCTGCCAAAGTTCTTTCAATGTAGAATCACTCATATGGAATGTCCTTTCCAGGCCTTACGTTTCTTCATTCAGAAGCTGGTTCAAAAATGCTGCCGATTATTTACAAATGTTTTGGTGATAACGTAGCTGTCCGTATCTTCATACTGACAAGGATGAATCGTGCCATTGTCGAAGCTAAAAATTTCAGCATCAGGCATTCCGAGGAGAATGGGTGAATGTGATACGATAATGAATTGCGCCCCTTCTTGGGCACACCGATAAATGTTGATCAGTAACGTGAGCTGCCTCTGCGGGGATAGCGCAGCTTCCGGCTCGTCAAAAATATAGACTCCATCTGCACCCATGTAGTCCTGCGCAATGGCGAGGAAACTTTCACCGTGTGATTTTTGGTGAT
>ENA-OQJP01000414-OQJP01000414.1-human-gut-metagenome-genome-assembly--contig:-NODE-414-length-12301-cov-2.096681_pt1 | contig 12301 bp, 10 predicted proteins | sample MGYA00242611_ERZ504778 | MGnify/ENA primary metagenome ERZ504778 (study PRJEB26092, sample SAMD00036349) | human gut metagenome | host: Homo sapiens | study: EMG produced TPA metagenomics assembly of...
GTATCAGGTCTGTGCCGATGTGAATAATGTGGAGTACCGGAAAGTTTTGTTGGACGAAAACTTCCAGTTCTCAGCAGAAAAGCTTCTTGCAGCTACAGATGAGCGTACGAAACTCATTTTCCTGTGTTCACCTAATAACCCGACGGGAAACGACCTGCTACGTTCTGAAATAGAAAAATACTCCGCGAATTTGAAGGATTGGTCATATTGGATGAAGCGTATAATGATTTCTCCGAAGCACCTTCTTTCCTCGAAGAGCTGGATAAATATCCGAATCTGGTTGTTTTTCAGACTTTCTCCAAAGCTTGGGGATGTGCTGCTATCCGTTTGGGTATGGCTTTTGCATCCGAAGCAATTATCGGAATCCTGAGTAAAATCAAGTATCCTTATAATGTGAATCAGCTGACACAGCAGCAGGCTATTGCTATGCTGCATAAATATTATGAAATAGAACGCTGGATAAAAACATTGAAGGAAGAACGCGACTATCTGGAAGAAGAATTTGCGAAATTATCTTGTACAGTCCGAATGTACCCGTCCGATTCCAACTTCTTCTTGGCGAAAGTAACGGATGCGGTGAAGATTTACAATTATTTGGTAGGTGAAGGGATCATAGTGCGCAACCGTCATTCCATTTCGCTTTGTTGCAACTGTCTGCGTGTGACGGTGGGTACCAGAGTGGAGAATAATACGTTACTTGCTGCCCTCAAAAAATATCAAGGATAGTATATGAAGAAGAAAATATTGTTTATAGATAGGGACGGGACATTGGTCATTGAACCTCCCATTGATTATCAGCTTGATTCACTGGAAAAGCTGGAATTTTATCCGAGAGTCTTCCGTAATTTGGGCTTTATCCGTAGCAAGCTTGATTTTGAATTTGTGATGGTTACCAATCAGGACGGGCTGGGTACATCTTCGTTTCCGGAAGACACTTTCTGGCCTGCTCACAACTTGATGCTGAAAACATTGGCCGGAGAAGGCATTACCTTTGATGATATTCTGATCGACCGTAGTTTTCCGGAAGATAATGCGCCGACTCGCAAACCGCGTACAGGAATGTTGACGAAGTATATTGATAATCCGGAATATGATCTTGCGGAAAGCTTTGTAATCGGTGATCGTCCTACTGATGTGGAGCTGGCAAAGAATCTTGGTTGCCGTGCTATTTATCTGCAAGAAGCAACAGATGATTTGAAAGAGAAAGGTCTGGAAGAAGTTTGTGCACTTGCAACAACAGACTGGGATCAGGTGGCAGAGTTTCTTTTGCCGGTGAGCGGAAAGCAGAAGTTCGCCGTACAACGAAGGAGACTGATATTTATGTGTCTCTCAATCTTGATGGAAATGGAGGCTGTGATATTTCTACCGGTCTTGGCTTCTTCGATCATATGCTTGAACAAATAGGCAAGCATTCCGGAATGGATCTGACCATTCGGGTAAAAGGCGACCTGGAAGTGGATGAACATCACACCATTGAGGATACTGCCATCGCTTTGGGAGAATGTATTTATCAGGCTTTGGGCAGTAAGCGCGGAATCGAACGTTATGGTTATGCTTTGCCTATGGATGATTGCCTTTGTCAGGTTTGCCTTGATTTCGGAGGTCGTCCTTGGTTAGTATGGGATGCAGAGTTCAATCGTGAAAAAATGGGGAGATGCCGACGGAGATGTTCCTGCATTTCTTAAATCATTGAGTGATGCTGCAAAAATGAAATCTGAACATCAAGGCTGAAGGACAGAATGAGCATCACAAGATAGAAGGTATCTTTAAAGCGCTTGCACGTGCCCTGAAAATGGCATTGAAAAGAGATATCTATCATTTTGAGCTTCCTTCGAGCAAAAGGAGTACTATAATTTACCTCATCATATTATATAATCTCATAGGATTGCTATATGATAATCAATAACAAACGAATTTGGCTTGGTTTATTTATCGGGATAGTGATGTCTTTTCGGTTTATGGTCAAAACATAAACGCTGAAAAGATAACTGTTCCCGATAGTAAACTGACTAATTTGTATCAGATAGACTCAGGTGTATATCGTTCGGAGCAAACCATCGGATGCTGACTTTAAGGCTTTGGAGAAATACGGTATTCGTGAAGTGCTGAATCTTCGCAACAGGCATAGTGACGATGATGAGGCGGCAGGAACAAAGATTAAGCTTTATCGGCTAAAAATGAAAGCGCATTCAGTCAGTGAAGATCAATTGATCAATGCATTGCGCATTATCAAGAACCGCAAAGGGCCAATCGTCTTTCATTGTCATCACGGTTCTGATAGGACAGGCGCAGTATGTGCTATGTATCGTATTGTATTTCAAGGAGTGTCAAAGCAAAAAGCTATTCAGGAAATGACCGAAGGAGGTTTCGGTTTTCATCGTATTTATAAAAATATCATTCGCACTATTGAGAAGGCTGATATAGAACGTATTAAAAGAGAAGTATTACAATAGTGCAATTGACCGTATGTTCTGTATGATTGATACACAGTTATGTGACATTTCTGTTTTACCCCGTATAATACTTAAGATAAATACAAAAATGTCACAGAAGAAAGATCAAAGAGATTATAAATCTTCTATTTCTTTAAGCCAGATAGTTGAACTTGCATCACTTGGCATTCGCCAGTCACCTCTGGGACTGATGGAAATACTACCTACCTTCGGACCATCGGGCAGACAGGAGCGCTTGAACTGCTGATTAAAGAAACGTCGGAAGAAAGTAGATAGCCATTTCTTTATTGTTTCTTTGTCATATACATCCTTGAAAGCTATATTAGCCAGATAGTAAATCTTGGAAGGACGGAAACCAAAACGCAGGAAGTAATAGAGGAAAAAGTCATGCAGTTCATAAGGCCCTACCAAGTCTTCGGTCTTCTGTTTGATTTCCCCGTTTTCGTCAGCTGGAATTAATTCGGGACTGATAGGAGTATCTACAATATCCAGTAAAGTCGCTTTAGCGTCCTCATCCATATCATTTTCCGCTACCCATTGCACTAGATACTTCACAAGTGTTTTGGGAATACTTCCATTGACACCGTACATAGACATGTGATCTCCATTGTACGTAGCCCATCCGAGTGCAAGTTCTGACAAGTCACCCGTACCCACTACCATTCCCCAAGTTTGGTTAGCGATATCCATTAATATCTGTGTGCGTTCGCGTGCCTGAGAGTTCTCATAGGTGACATCATGTACATTGATATCATGATCGATATCTTTGAAATGCTGGATACAGGCATCTTGAATACTGATTTCCCGGATAGAAATGCCCAATGATTTCATTAAATCAATGGCATTGTTATAAGTACGGTCAGTCGTTCCAAAGCCTGGCATTGTAACTCCCAGAATATCTTTGCGGGGGTAAACCGAGTTTGTCGAAGGTCTTCACGCAGACTAATAATGCCAGTGTTGAATCCAATCCGCCGGAAATACCGACTACAGCTGTTTTAGCTTTGGTATGAACCAGTCGTTGTGCCAAGCCGGCTATTTGGATAGAGAATACTTCTTCACAATGCTCATCCAGTTCTGCTCCTTGGGGGACAAAAGGATGTGAATTGAAGTCTCGGGTCAAAGTAAGCTCTTTGCTATTAATAAACTCCGTTGCGACGGAGATTGCTTTTTTATCTCCTGGATTTCCCTGGCTGGCAGCAAAAGTGGTGTTGATTCTACGTTCTGCCCGTATGCGTTCCACATCGATTTCGCTAATGATCAGTTGCTCCTCCATGCAGAAACGTTTGCTACGTGCCAGTAATGAGCCGTTTTCGTAAATCAATCCGTTTCCCGCAAATACTACATCCGTAGTGGACTCCCCGAAACCACAGGAAGAAAATACGTATCCTGCAATGCAACGTGCTGATTGTTGACTGATAAGAGAACAAAGATAATGATGCTTTCCGATTCCTTCATTATCGGCAGACATATTGAAAATAATTTCTGCTCCTTGTAAAGCCAATGAGGAACTGGGAGGTATGGTAGCCCAAAGGTCTTCGCAAATTTCGATCCCAAAAGTCGTATCGGAAGTTTCAAACAGCAGGTTGGCACCTATGGGAACGATTTGTCCGCATAGGCGTACGGTATCTTCTGTCAGTTGAAGGGCAGAAGTAAACCAGCGCTGTTCGTAGAACTCCTTATAATTGGGGAGGTAAGTTTTGGCAGCAACACCTAGTACTTTTCCTTTTGAATCACTACGGCGGCATTGATCACGGTTGAATTGACTACTACCGGCATGCCGACAATAGAGATGATGTCCAGTTGGCGGGTATTATTGAGTATCTGCATTAGCCCCATCTCTGCTTCTTCCAGCAAAATCTGCTGTCCGAATAAGTCACCGCAAGTATATCCGGTAATACTCATTTCTGGGAATACTATGATTTGCACACCCTTACCTTCAGCTATTGCGATTTGGCTTTCTATTCTCTCTACATTGAATTTACAGTCGGCCACTTTAACGTGTGGCACGGCTGCAGCTACTTTTACGAATCCGTAGTTCATCTTGTACCTTTTTATATATAGTGGGTACAAAAATAGGAAATAGTTTTGGATTTTTGCCCTTTTGACTCTGAATCCTCAAAATGAGGTGTCTTATGTCGTTTTAATGACTATTGCATAAGCAACTAATAAGAATGTCAAATGGAAAGTAAGATGGTCTTATTTTTGACGGTTTATATGGGATATATCTATTTGTTTATTAATATTTTGTTAATTATGCAATAAAAAGACATTTGAGGAAATTTGGTATAAAAAATGAGACTTTTTGTTTTTTCTATTTAACTATTATAATTATATTTGTAGCCAAATTAAAGAATTTTATAGGCAATTTACACCTAAACAAACGATAAGCACTTATTAATATCTATAATTTTAGAGAGATGGACATACACTTTATTAGTATTGCAGCGACACAAGACATTTATTTAGACATATGGCGTAATATTAAAAACCAGCCAAGCTAATTTCCCTATTCTATATATTGTATAGACTATTTGATAGTCTGTCCTGGAACGATGATAAAGTATACTTTTCAAGTCGCTCCAAGGGGAGAAGTATATTGCTGTTTCATGCGTGAAGCGTAATATGCTAAGTTTCGTTTTGTAGATAAATCTGTAAAAATAAATCAATTCATTAATTTAAATTCAAGTATCAAAGATGAGAAAATCAATTCTCTTGTTTGTACTCTTTGCTCTACTGAATATTCCTCTTATGCTTTTTGCACAGAGTGGATATAAGGTAAAAGGACATGTTGTTTCGGCAGAAGATAATGAGCCGATGGTTGGTGTGTCTATTTTAGAGAAGGGTACTACAAATGGTGTAATTACCGACATTGATGGTAATTACACTCTTGAGATTAAGGGTACGGCAAGTGCTACTTTGCTGTTCTCTTATATCGGTATGCAATCACAGGCACATGCGGTTAGTGCCAAAACCGGAACACTGAATGTTCGTCTGGTTTCAGATGCTGCTTTAATAGATGAGGTAGTGGTAGTAGCGTATGGAACTCGTAAAAAAGGGACGATTGCTGGTGCCGTATCCACTGTTAAAGCGGAAAAAATGGAAAATGTGCCTGCTGCAGGTTTTGATCAGTCACTGCAGGGACAGACACCGGGATTATCTGTAATCTCTAACTCGGGAGAACCTAGTAAGGCGGCTGTTTTCCAGATTCGAGGTACGAATTCAATTAATTCGGGTACGGCACCGTTGTTTATTTTGGATGGTGTGCCTATTTCCAGTGCTGACTTTAATACGATCAGTCCGGGAGATATAGAGTCTATCTCTGTGTTGAAGGACGCTTCTTCCACTTCTATTTATGGTGCACGTGCAGCGAATGGTGTGGTTGTTATCACTTCTAAACGCGGATTGGCAATGGATAAAGCAAAAGTGACATTGCGCGGACAGTGGGGGTTCTCACAATTGGCGTCGAATGATAACTGGATGATGATGAATACACCGGAGCGTATCCAATTTGAAAAGGAAATAGGTCAGGATACCGGTAAAGATTACAATCTGCTTTCCCGCACTAATATTAATTGGCTGGATGAAGTGTTTAACGACCGTGCACCGTTGCAGAGCTATGAACTGTCTGTTAACCGTGCTACCGATCGTTTGAACTACTATGTCTCAGGAGGATTTTACGATCAGGACGGTATTGCCCAAAGTTCAACTTTCCGTCGTTATAACATGCGTGCCAATGCGGAGGTAAAAGCCAGCAACTGGTTAAAAATAGGTACCAATACGATGATGGCTTATGAGGAAATAGCGCAGGCTGAAGAAGGAGATATGGCACTTTATACTCCTATTTCCGGTTCACGCTTTATGTTGCCTTACTGGAATCCTTATAATGCTGATGGCTCTTTAGCTTCTGAAAATGACGGAACTTGGAAAGGGACAGGACAGAACCCTATTGAGTGGATGGCAAATAACCCTGTAGAACATAAAAAATATAAGTTGTTGTCAACTGTTTTTGCAGATATTACTCCTGTTAAGAACTTGACTGTCCGGGCACAATTCGGTGCTGATTATGCTCACTCTACATCTTTTATGAAGTCTTATCCGAGCTACATTATTAATAATAATTCAGGAAGGGCCGGACGCAGTTCGTCGGATATTCTAAACTTGACTGAAACTCTTACTGCAAATTACCGATGGGCATTGAATGAGGATCATTCATTTAACTTTATGTTGGGACAAGAAGGGATAGACTATCGTTCGACCGGTTTTCAAGTAGTAACGAGAGGACAGACCATTGACCGATTGACAAATGTAACCGCCGGTACACGGGCTTCTTCATGGCAAGATGCTAATACAGCCCATTCTTTTATGTCGTTTTTCTTCCGTACCGAGTACAATTACAAAGATTTGTATTATGCGGAAGTTGCTGCACGTACAGATGCCTCTTCCCGTTTTGGTAAAGATCATCGCTGGGGGGCTTTCTGGTCATTGGGCTTTATGTGGAACATAAAAAACGAAGCTTTCTTGAAAGATGTGGAATGGCTGACTGGTGCTCAGATTAAGTTGAGCACAGGTACATCCGGTAACTCCACTATTCCTGACTACGATCATCTGGCGCTTGTTTCTGGAAATGCTAACTACCTTGATCAAGCTGGTCTGTTTCCTTTGCAGAGTGGAAACGAAGAGCTAGGCTGGGAGCAGACTTGGGCTAACAACATCGGTTTGAGTGTCGGACTCTTTAATCGAGTGAATGTAAACTTCGATTTTTATCATAAGAAGACCACTAATATGTTGATGTTTGTTCCTCAGTCTTATGCCATATCCGGTGAATCCGGTCATTGGGATAATATCGGTGCGATGATGAACCGGGGTGTTGAAGTGGCAGTGGATGGTGACGTCATCCGTACGAGAGATTTTACTTGGAATCTTAGTGCAAATTTCTCTTATAATAAGAATAAGTTGTTGGAACTCTACAACGGTGTAGAAGAATATGTTAACTCTACTACCGGATTGAAATACGTAGTGGGACATTCTGTACACGAATACTTCATGAATCGTTATGCCGGTGTGAATCCAGCCAATGGCGATGCATTGTGGTATACTGCTGACGGAGAACTGACTACTGAATTCCGTGAAGAAGATAAAGTAATGACCGGTAAGACATTCGACTCTCCATGGGCGGGTGGTTTTGGAACTACTCTTATGTGGAAAGGTCTTTCGTTGTCAGCTCAATTTAGTTGGATGGCGAAACGCTACGTGATGAATAATGACCGCTTCTTTGAAGAGAGTAACGGAATCTATAGTGCCTATAATCAGTCAAAACGATTATTGTATGATCGTTGGAAAAAGCCCGGTGATATTACTGATATTCCCCGCTACGACGTGGTGGCGAGATTGGACGATCGCTTTCTTGAAAACACTTCCTTCCTTCGTTTGAAGAATCTGACATTGGCATATGCACTTCCGCAGCCGTGGTTGAAGAAAACTAATTTCTTCTCAGCTGCACGTGTCTATTTGCAAGGACAGAATTTACTGACTTGGACCGGCTTCACCGGACTAGACCCCGAAGTTGCAAGCAATATTTATAGAGCACAGTATCCGGCTTCGCGCCAATTCACTTTGGGTATTGAAGTTACATTCTAATAGTATATAAAAGAAAGATGATTAAGAAATTTAAATTATATATCTTGTTGGCTGCCGTGGTGTTATCCACTACTTCATGTTTGGATAAGATGCCTGAAGATTCTATACCTTTCGATGAGGCAATCCAAACGGTAGATGACGTAAATCTAGCAGTCATAGGTATCTATGATGCTTTTAAAAGTAGTTCTCTTTATTCCGGGAGTCTTACATTGCTGCCCGATTTGCAGACAGACTTAGTGTATGGAGTAAATGGTAATACGAATATTTACGGAGAAATCTAGGCGTTGGAAAGACATATTGGCAACCAATACCAATATTGAAGGTGTTTATGCTGCATTGTACAATGTGATCAATCGCTGTAACTTTCTGCTCGACCGTGTGGATAATGTAAGAAAGAACACAACTAATGATGATGATTTGGATCTGATTGACCAGTGTTGCGGTGAAGCCTATTTTGCCCGTGCGATTGCCTATTCGGAACTGGTTAAACTTTTCTGCAAGGCTTATGAAAGCGATGAAGATGCTGCCAATCAATTGGGTGTTATTTTGACTAGACATTATAAGGGAAACGAAGAAATGAAGCGTGCTTCGCTGAAAGATTCTTATCAGTTTATCTTAGACGATCTTGATCTTGCTGCTGAGTTACTGGCATTGGATAAAGACTTCCAGCCTACCGGCAAAGATGCTTTGTACAACACTGCTGCATTCTTTAATGAATATACTGTATACGCACTGCGTGCACGTGTAGCTCTTTATATGAGAAAATGGGATGAAGCTATTAAGTATTCCAGTAAAGTAATAGACAGTAATTATTACCTATTGTCCAGTTGTACAAATTATGTGTCCGAAAACGTCAGCTATTATAAATATATGTGGACTAGCGACCTCTCTACCGAAGCTATCTGGAAAGTTGGTTTTACTGTAAATTCTTATGGTGGTAGTTTGGGGCAGATCTTTTTTAACTATGATTACAGTAGCTACCGTCCGGATTATGTACCGGCAACTTGGGCTATCAATTCGTATGATAGTAACGACTTACGTGTGTCAAGTTTCTTTCAAACATACACTACCGGCTATAGCCACGGTCTTTCCTGGCCTTTGTTGATTAAGTATTTGGGCAATGAAGAATTTACAAATGCCCAGATCCTTCACGTATCTATGCCTAAAGTGCTTCGTCTGTCCGAACAATATCTGATACGTGCTGAAGCTTATGTGCAGCAAGCGCAACCTGACTATGGTCGTGCAGGAAAAGATATTACGACTCTCCGTACAGCACGTTATTCAACTTACGGTGGTTCTACTGCTTTGTCTGCTTCCAATGCAATGGAAGTTATCGAAGCAGAGCGTGTGAAAGAACTTTATATGGAAGGTTTTCGTCTCCATGATTTAAAACGTTGGCATAAAGGATTCGAACGGAAGCCGCAAGACCAGTCACTGGCTAACGGTAGCAGCTTGAAAGTGGAAGCAGATGATCCATTATTTGTATGGCCGATACCGCAGCATGAACTGGATGCTCCCGGTTCGCAGGTTCAACCGAATGAAAGTAACAAATAGATTAAAAGCATATGATAATGAAGAAATTATTATTAGGATGTATAGCAGCCGTTGCTGCTCTGATGGCTCTTTCCGGATGCGATCAGGACAAGGTGGCATACAACGGACCCAGTTATCTTATGTTTTCTGACACGCTTTATACGTATGCCGTGCAAGAAACGAATGAGATATTCAATGTTCCGATCTCTGCTACTGTGGCTGCCGATCATGACCGGACCTTCGCTGTCGAAGTAATTGATCGCGAAAGTAATGCCGTGGAAGGTAAGCATTATAAAATTCTGTCGAATACCGTTACCATTAAGGCGGGAGAAAGGAGTACCAATTTAGAGGTACAAGGTATTTATGATAATCTGGAAATTAATGATTCGCTGGGTTTTGCATTGCGACTGGTAATTCCTGAAACGGAACAATGGGGACTCTATGGAACTGAAGCAAAAGTTGTAATGCAGAAAATCCGTCCGTTTGACATTAAAAACTTTACAGGTTATTGTGTTGTCAGTTCGACTTATTTTGCAAGTTATTTGAACAATTTAGAATTGCGTTTGGTAACTTCGGATATCGTAGAAGGCAAAGAAAATACCATTGCCATACATGGTCTTTACTATGACGGATACGATACGGAAATCACTTTCAACCGTGAGGATGTTCAAGAACCCTAGTTGAAATGGATGAACAGCTTTGTGCATCTACAGCAACGGCTTTCGGAACTATTTACGGTGATGGCAAGTTGCTGATGAATCAACCTACCGCTTATACTTCTTACTTCAGTACTAACGAAAATTTCGTCCTACAGTATGTCACGCTAAGCGTGAACAATAGAGATGGATCATCATACGGTACGGTTGGCACGTTTGTCAATGTGATCGAATGGATAAGCGAAGCAGAAGCGGAGAAATTAAAAGAACAAGGATATTAAAAAACAAGAAATATAAATGGATATGAAAAAGTTTAGTTTAAAACCACTAGGAGATTCTTGCATGAAGATGTTGTGCAAGAGCTGCTTCTTCATTGGCTTACTTATGACTTTCTGCCTGACGGCATGTTCGGACGATGATGATGATACGGTGACTCCGATATTTCCGGAAAAACAAAATATTGTCTGTAATGCAGGCGAGAAAAAAGAGTTCACTTTCACGGCTAATACTAACTGGAGTTTGGCATCATCAACAATCTGGTGTAAGTTTCAGAACAACGATACGGAAGAGTTTGTAGTATCCGGAACTGCTGGAACGCAAACCGTAACAATCATGGCTACTAATGAAAACCAAATAACGATAACGCAAGTGTGGCTAAGTTGGAGTTAACAATGGGTGGTCAGACTATTGTGATCGGTGAGGTTACGCGCTCGGCAGCAGGATATGAATTGAAAATATTCGATGAAGAAGGAGTAGAGATTAACGAACTGAAAGTAGGATACCAACACTTTTCTAAATTTAGTGTGCAAGCAAACTTCCGCTTTGCTGCTACCAATCTGCCGGGATGGGTGGAACTCGAAGGTGGTTCTCTTGTTGGTCCGGTTAATCAGAAAGTAAGTGGTGGCTTGAAAATAATAGAAGATGATAACCGTGAAAAATATCCGGTTCCGGCTTCAGATAAAAATGTGATAACGTTCTCGGATGAAGAAGGAAAAGCATTCTATTCTTTCAACGTTTCTTATGATGGTATGACTCCGGGTGTACTGGAAATGACACTTCCGTCATCTAATAAGTATGATTGGGCTGTATCTTTGGACGGAAAGACTTTTACTCAGAGCGCAGGTGGAGTGGCAGGTACCGGAGGCAGTACTACGACTCTTAAGAATCGTGTGCCTTTTACTGTTAAAACATTGAACGATGATTATGAGGTAGTATTCGTTGAAAAAGGAAGCAACAATAATGATTTGTATATCATGGATGCCAGCTATAATGAATGGATGCGTTGCGAACGTGAAGGTGGTAAAGCGACACTTATTGTAGACGAATATACTCCTGCTTCGTACGAACCGGCTGAAAGAGTTGGATATGTTCTTGTCTTCTCACGTGCTCAATATGAAGATATCAAAGATAATTTGGAAGCGACCATCATTGACGGTGAAGATTTGGTTATAAATATGAGCAGTCTAATCTTGTTCTTCAGTTTACTCAGAAAGAAACGAAAGGCGGTGGCGATGAACTAGCCATTACTGCGGTAGACGGTCAAACATATAATCCTATTGATTGTACGTCTTATACAGGTGGCGATGCAGATTACTTTAAGTCAGAGTATGGCGTGACAGGAATTTTTGAGATAAAACAGCCTGCATCAGTCGCTACTGTGGCAAAAATGCCTTTTAATTGGAGCAATTCAGTTTGCTATTACTTTGAAGATGAACAAGAGGCCAATGGCGTTACTGAACCAATAAGCGAAACTGACATAACAATCTATACAGAGGCTGCAAACGGTAAAGATGTATTTTTAATAGTCTCTGATGAATCGGGAAATAAACTGATGTTGATTGTCAGAATCAGCAATGCCGGAAGTGGCGGTGGAGGAGATGTGCCCTTTACTGTAACTACCAGCCAATTAGCTCCTGTGAGTTGTACAGCTTATGATGGTAGTATGGGAGGTGCTAATTATTTCATTACCCAATATGAGGTAACTGATATTTCTGATATAAAAAATCCGCCGATTGGGGAGTC
>ENA-OQJP01000415-OQJP01000415.1-human-gut-metagenome-genome-assembly--contig:-NODE-415-length-12299-cov-1.812931_pt1 | contig 12299 bp, 16 predicted proteins | sample MGYA00242611_ERZ504778 | MGnify/ENA primary metagenome ERZ504778 (study PRJEB26092, sample SAMD00036349) | human gut metagenome | host: Homo sapiens | study: EMG produced TPA metagenomics assembly of...
TCCCTCCGTAAGATTCACGGCAACTGGCAGCAAGCCGATGCCCAAAACGGATGGGACATCGGAATTTATGATTCACTAGCCATTATGGACAACCGTTTCTGGAAATATGATCTTTGCCGGAAACAGGGAAAAAAATTCAAACTGAACTTAAAAGACGAAACAGGCGAACAGTGCCTGCTTGAAATAACACAGGAAAAAGACGGCAAACCTATGTATCGGAAAAAACGGGGAAAGCCAATAAGTATATCCGTGCCGGGCGTCCACAAAGAATTATGCGGCAACAACAGCAGCCACAGCCCCACAAACAGCCTTCTTCCGGAAAGACACGGTTCACATACGCGGATTCCTGGATGGCTACAGTCCCAAACTGGGATTCACTACCGTACTGATTTATACGGACAATCACATAACTAATGAAGGCACTCCCGCCGTAGTCACCATCCATCCGGACGGACGCTTTGAATCGGACTTCGTCGTCAATTATCCCGGAGTACATCACCTCTCTATGGGCAACAACTGGATGACGTTCTATATCAGGCCGGGCGAGACACTGATGCTTTATATCAATTGGGAAGACCATCTGGACTATCTACGCCAGAGGAGACTGAAACCTATGTTGACAGAAACTCTGTACATGGGACCTTCAAGCAGCATAAATCAGGAACTGATGCCTTGTGAACCGCTGTTCTCAAAAGACTATCACATCATACAGAATGCATGCAAAACGCTGACACCCTCTGAATTCAAAACACAGCAGGAACCGATGTACAAGTTGTGGATGCATCGGGTCGACTCGCTGGAGCAATCGAAAACACTACAACCCGAAGCGATGCAAATGCTGAAGAACGATGTGATGATAAATTACGGCGCCTGGCTCTTGGAGTTTATCCTGATGAGAGACATGGATGCCCGTAAAGATACGACCAACACGATATTGAAAATAAAGGAAACCCCGGACTATTATGACTTCCTGAAAGCAATGCCGTTGAATGATGTCCGCAGCATCGGTTGCAACAACTTCTCCACCTTTATCAACCGCATTGAATTTATGAACCCTTTTCTCCCGGCAAGCTGGCAAATAAAGAATGGGACGGACGATCGGATGGAGAAATATGCAGAAAGCTGGAGGAAAAAAAGGAGATATTGCAGGACACAACAGGAATGCCCTTCCCGGTAGTCGGCGAACTTATCCTGACACGTTCCTATCCGTTCCTAGCCAAAACACTTGAGAACGAGAAGAAGGCTTTTGCCCTGCTGGACACACTGAAGGGATATCTGCACGACCCATTCCTGGTAGCAGAAGCCGAACGTATGTACCGTCAGGTTTATCCCGTACAGGGGAACAAGCCACAAGAACTTCCGGCAGGAAAAGGTACGGACATTATCCGTAAACTGACAGCACCTTATCTGGGAAAATTTGTAATTATCGACTTTTGGGCAACATCTTGCGGTCCTTGCCGTGCCAGCATCGAACAACATGCTGATTTGAGAAAAGAGTACCGCAACAGTCCCGATATCAAGTTTATCTTTGTCACCAGTAATCAGGACTCACCTGAAAAAGCTTACGAAAACTATGTGGAAAAGCATCTGAAAGAGGAAACCATCTTCCGCCTTCCACAAAGCGACTATAACTATCTGAGGGAACTATTCCATTTTAATGGCATTCCCCGTTACGTATTGTTGGATCGGGACGGCAAATTGCTGGACGAGAACTTCCCGATGTATAATATCGAACTGTTCCTGAAAGAATCTAAGATAAGGAAGGAATAAAAAAGATTGTTCACCACGGAGTAACACAGAGTCCCACAGAGTTTTAATTCCTATTATCTTTCCCTCTGTGAGACTCTGTGTTACCCTGTGATGAGCATCTGCCCCTATTGGATATAAAACTATTTTTTCAGTATACGGATAAACGTATCGATATCTTCTTCCGTTGTATCAAATGAAGTGACCAGACGTATTTCGTCGGCTTCCTCATTCCAGAAATAGAAGAAATAAGTTTGCAGCATGCGATCTGTTTCGGCACGGGGCATAGTCAGGAACAACTGGTTGCTTTCCACCCTCTGAGTGAAACGTACGCCGGGAACCTGTTCCAGAGCATCGGCAAGACGCTTTGCCATAGCATTGGCATGGGTTGCGTTTTTCAGCCACAGTTCGTCTGTCAGATAGGCAGTGAACTGACAGGATAGATAACGCATTTTGGATGCCAACTGAGCCGATTGCTTGCGTATGAAACGCGCTTCCGACTTCAACGAATCATCGAATACGATCACACACTCTCCCATCATCAGCCCGTTCTTGGTTCCACCGAAACTAAGCACATCGATACCACAATCCACAGTCAGCGCTCGCAATGAAAGCCCCAGCGAAGCACAAGCATTGGCGATCCGCGCACCGTCCATATGTACCCGCATACCGTATTGATGTGCCAACGAAGTGATGGCTTTCAATTCGTCGGGTGTATAAATAGTACCCAGTTCCGTACATTCCGAAAGATAAATGGCCCCCGGCTGGGGAATGATGCTGGTCGGCAAAGCCATGCAGATAGGGTGTGATCAGTTGCGGAGTCAGTTTTCCGTCGGGAGTGGCGATAGGACGGATCTGACAACCGGTCATCTTCACCGGAGAGCCACATTCATCCACATAAATGTGCGCAGTTTCGGCACAAAGGATAGAGTTGTAAGGACGAGTCATCAATTGCAGGGCAATGACATTGCTGCCTGTTCCATTGAAAACAAACAGTGGCTCACAATCGGCTACAAACGTTTCTTTAATTTTCCGGACAGCTTCTTCTGTCCACAAATCGTCGCCATAGCCCAAGGCATGATCCCGGTTAGCCCGTGTCAGGGCTTCCATAATGGCAGGATGCACACCCGAATTATTATCAGAGGCAAAACTTCTCATAGTGTGTTAAAGATAAATTATTCTGCAAAGGAAGAAAATTATTCGCAGAAAAAGAAAGGATTTCACCACAGAGTGCCCCCAAAGACTGTTCAGGAATGAAACTTCTTCTTACGAAGCCAGTAATCCAATCCGAGCAACAACAGGACCAACGTTGCAATATAGCTATAGAAAGCCAACAGGGAAGAATCAGCATGAGAAAAATCCATACCGGACAAGTACTCCTTGAAATTGAATTCCAATTTGAAAACAAGCGTATATACTCCCACTCCCAACAATAGCAATATACCCGCAATCATGCCGCACAGCATGACCCTCTCCTTCCGCTTCTGTTGTTTTTTCCGCTTCCAGACGGATCTGCTCCATCATCCGATATTAAAATTGGACGGCAATCTGCCGGGCTGCCTCCTTTGGAGGGCCTGTTTCAACGCATTTTCCGTATGCTTCTTATTTGTTTCCATCATCACTCCTTTCCGTTCATCAATACATAAATCTTTTTGCGGGTACGATGCAACTTTACCTTCACATTTCCCGGCGAAAGTTTCAGCACCTCTCCTATCTCTTCTATCGACTTTTCTTCATAATAGAAAAGTGTAATCAAGGCTTTTTCCTCGACATTCAGTAAATCGATAGCCTGAATCAACCTCGCTGTCCGCTCTTCATCATCAGTAGGATAAAGTATATCGTCAGCTTTTTCATCGGGCACGTTGTTGATCGTGTTCTCTTCTATATAAAGGAACTCCTGCTTTTTCTTGCGTGTGGCAGATACGGCCGTGGTATAAGCAATCCGATAAAGCCAGGTAGAGAAACGGCACTCCCCTCTATAACTGCCCAGACACCGGAAAGCTTTCAGGAATACATCCTGGACCAACTCTTCCGCATCTTCGGAACAACCGACTATTTGTACAATCAGCACATAAAGCGGACGGCTGTAACGATCGAGAAATGCAGAAAAACATTCTGTATCTCCATCCAGTATCCGTGCTATATATTGTGTTTCGTCGTTCTGTACCATTGATATCCGGTTAGACGCTGACAAATCTGAAAGGTTACAGCCCAAAAATATTTTTTTCTTTGTAACCTTTCCGCAGCCTGCTGCGTCAAACAGTGCAAAGAACGAAAATTATTCACTTAAAAACATACGATCATGATGGATTTTATTACAGCCCCTTTAATTGTAGGCATCATTACTTTAGGTATTTACAAATTGTTCGAACTCTTTGCGTGCAGACGCGAACGCATCACGCTTATTGAAAAGTTAGGAGAGAAAATGTCTCAAACCGATCTTGAGCTAAACGGAAAAATCTGTCTGCCCGACTTTAATCGTCCCCAACTATCATTCGGAGCCCTGAAAGGCGGTTGCTTATTGCTGGGAGTAGGCTTAGGGCTACTGGTCGGATTTATCTTGAGCTATGTCAGTTTTTCTCCCTACGATCTCGACAGACTCGACAGAGGGTATACCCGCGAGATGGTTGGGGTCATCTACGGTTCGTGTACCCTTCTTTTCGGAGGAGCAGGATTAGTGGCCTCTTTCCTGATAGAACAGAACTTTGCAGCGAAAAAGAAAGAGAAATAAAAAATAATCCCCGGAATGCAATGCCGGCAATTGATGTGTCCCCCAATATTCGTATCTGACTTTTGGGGTACACTTCAAATGGACTGTTCCGGGGATTTCTTTGTCATAATAAGCAGCATCATCTACCCAATATAAACATTTACACAGAGGTAAACATAGAGTTCTTCCTCTTCCTGTTCAAACTCAATCTTATCTTCTCTGGCCAACCAACCCAGAGCTGCCCCCAAATCCTTGTCCTTCAGTCCGGATTTCCTTTTCAGGTTACCATAACTCCATTTGTCATTGTTACTCAACAATTGCCAAACTTTTCCAGCATTCAAGCCGATTTCATTTTTATCCATTTGATACAAAAGTTTAAAGATTAAAACACATAAAGTTACTATTTATGCGGTGAAAGTTAACAAAATTATGCACGCATTGTTATTACAAAGACACTAAAAACATATCACATACGATATTTTTAACATAAAATTCGTCTTATATACCCATCTATCAAGGATATTAGCATACGTTAAATATACAACTTTTTATCACAACTACCTGTTATTGCAACATCAAATCACCTAAACTTAACGATAAATATGGCAAAAAAGGTAGCAGAACAGCTTGTCGATACGCTGATTGAGGCAGGCGTCAGAAGAATTTATGCAGTGACAGGCGACAGCCTGAACGAAGTAAACGAGGCCGTGAGGCAAAATGAGGCAATGAAGTGGATTCATGTCCGCCACGAAGAAACCGGTGCGTATGCCGCAGGTGCAGAAGCGCAACTGACCGGACTACCAGGATGTTGTGCGGGCAGCAGTGGTCCGGGACATGTCCACTTAATTAACGGACTTTACGATGCGCATCGCTCGGGAGCACCTGTGATAGCCATCGCTTCCACTATTCCGACAGGAGAGTTCGGAACCGAATATTTCCAGGAAACCAATACCGTCAAGCTATTCAACGATTGTAGCTTTTACAATGAAGTGGCTACTACTCCCGAGCAGTTTCCCCGTATGCTGCAATCGGCCCTCCAGACGGCAACCACCCGGAAAGGAGTAGCCGTAGTCGGACTTCCCGGCGACCTGGCAAAGAAACCGGCAGTCAAGGTAGAGTCCTCGGAACAGATTTATCCGCTTGCCTCGTCCGGTCTGTCCGGCAGAAGAAGACCTGATACGGCTGGCAGGGATGCTCAATCATTACGAACGTATCACTTTATTTTGCGGCATAGGCTGCAAAGGGGCACATGAAGAAATCATCCGGATATCTGAAACCTTAAATGCTCCTGTAGCATACACTTTTAAAGGAAAAATGGAAGTACAATATGACAATCCCTATGAAGTAGGGATGACCGGCCTGCTAGGCATGCCCTCGGGCTATTACAGCATGCATGAAGCGGAAGTACTTGTCATGTTGGGCACCGATTTCCCTTACTCTGCTTTTCTACCCGACGATATCAAAATCGTTCAGGTAGACATTAAGCCCGAAAGACTGGGACGACGCGCCAAAGTGGATCTCGGGCTTTGCGGAGATGTACGTTCTACACTCCGTGCCCTGCTGCCTATGTTGCAACAAAAGAAGAATGACTCTTTCTTACGGAAACAACTGAAACGTTATGAAGGGGTTAAGAAGGATCTGGCGGCATATACGGAAGACAAAGGCAAAATAGACCAGATCCATCCGGAATATGTAATGTCCGAAATTAATAATATTCCTCCGACGACGCCATCTATACGGTAGATACGGGCATGACGTGTGTATGGGGTGCCCGCTATCTGCAGGCAACCGGAAAACGTCACATGCTGGGATCCTTCAATCATGGTTCTATGGCAAACGCATTGCCACAGGCCATCGGAGCGGCATTGGCTTGTCCGGACAGGCAAGTGATCGCACTTTGTGGTGACGGAGGACTGTCCATGACATTGGGTGACCTGGAAACAATAGTGCAATATAAACTTCCCATAAAAATCATCGTATTCAATAACCGTTCGTTAGGTATGGTAAAACTGGAAATGGAAGTAGACGGATTGCCGGACTGGCAGACCGATATGCTAAATCCGAATTTCGCACAAGTAGCCGAAGCAATGGGGATGACAGGGTTCAACGTATCAGATCCGGAAGAAGTATTAAATACATTATGTAACGCTTTCGAGCTGGAAGGTCCAGTATTAATAAATGTCATGACTGATCCGAATGCTTTGGCTATGCCTCCGAAAATCGAATTGGGGCAGATGGTAGGCTTTGCCCAGTCTATGTATAAACTGCTGATCAATGGTCGGTCACAAGAAGTTATCGATACGATTAATTCGAACTTCAAACATATCAGAGAGGTATTTTAATGACGGACGGATGGATATGTGATTGACAGACATCCACCAACTGCATTTCAAAACTGAGCAGGGAAACGCACCGAAGGAGGTAGGCATAATTCACCACAGATTACACAGATTATCACAGAGTGAACTTAATCTATTGATAACTAATCATATTCGTCTGTGTAAATCTATGTAATCTGTCGTGAATACGAGTTTCGACACATCCTCAAACCTTTCATTCGCGTTAATTATGTATCGCCTTCAGAAGCCATGCCAACTGCACTCCCAGGTCTTTCATGTTTCTCAACCCTTTCTGCGTCATCAAAAACCTCTCCCGGCATTTCACCAATACCGAAATTCCAGTAGGTAGATCCGGGAACAATCATTCCGCTTCCGAGCATAAAACGGTTCAGTTCATCATACACCGTTACAGCCACCGCCCCTACGGACACTAATTACAGCCGCCCCCACCTTACGTGTCAGTGTACGTCCCTGACCGATCGTGGTCAGTCCCAACCGATCCATAAATGCCTTCATTTCAGCACTCACACTGCCGTAATAAGTAGGCGAAGCCAGAATAATACCGTCTGCTTCCTGGGCCTTTTGGATGAACTCATTCATTGGATCGGTCTTAATCGCACATTTCCCGTCCTTTGTCTTGAAACAGGTATAACATGAGGCACAACCGCGCAATAGTTTCCCACCCAACTGTACTAATTCGGTCTCTATACCGGCTTCCTGTATCGGTTTAAAAACTTCTTTAATTAAAAGCTCTGTGTTGCCACCCTTACGAGGGCTTCCATTAAACGCCACAATCTTCATTTTGTCTGTTCTTTTATAGGTTTAAAATACAAATATAATCAGTTAAATATGCGATGGTTAAAGTAATATTGTTTCCGAGCCTTCTATTTTGTTTTATTATTGATGCGCACTCTTATTTTAACACTATTTACCGTAATCAATATATTAATAAGAGGGGGAATGAAAAGAAAACAGAGCGGCCCAATATCCTTGACCCCGTTAAGGATTAATCTGACTTACGTCAATGGCAATTACATCTCGATGAGGAGCTACATATATCCCTTGACAGTTACACCCACCCACTATGTAAAGCGTATTCCTCCAGTAGAAAAGTCCTGCATTTTCCACATCCAAAGCAGCCAGTTCGTATATACGCATTGTATCTGTTTCAATATGGTAGACCTGTAAGTTGCGATTCTCAAAAATATAAATGTAGCTGCCATCAGAAGCCAGCCCGGGATAGGAAACCCCGTCTTTCAAGTCACACAATCGCCGCCATTCTCCCGTCCGCAAATCGTAGCTCGCTGCTGTCCACATAGGGGCTGTATGATAACCACCCAAAAATACACCTTATCTCCCACCAGGATGCCATTCATCCTGCCGCACCGCCCGGCACGGAAGAGTACCTTCCAATTCATACCAGACACCTCGTTTCAAATCAAGCGTGTGTATTTTATTAGAATAAGCTTTTTCTCTTATAGCTCCTCCCATCGCATACAAGCAGTCATCGTAAATGAAAGAAGTGAAGTCGACCGCCTGTGTTTATCAGTAACCATTCGGACCAGTGTTTCGTCACCGGCAACCACATAAATTTTTCCTGCATGCAGAAATCCTCCGAAAGAGTATAAAGGCTTGGGTAAAGGAGACAGTGAAGTCCATTCCAGGAAGAATGGTGGACGCTCTCTACTAACCACTACCTCATGCAGCAATTGGGGATGCTCATGTAGAACCACTTTATATCCAAGATGCTGTAATTCGGATAATGTACACTTCAACGGAAAGTAACCGACATGCGAAAAGACAATGGTATCACTTATCGTTATCTGATCACGGCTAAACATAAATTCTCCATTTCGGTCTGTCGATCCGATTCCAACGGAATCTTTCTGCAAGTAAATATTCACATCGGATAAAGACCGACCCTTCACACCATCGACAACGATTCCCTTAGTCTGGGGCATCAACAACCGATGTCCCCCAAAGGAGAACACATAGAAATAGAATCACGCGCAAGTACTTTGTCAACATATCGCTCCCCCCAAAAAAAAGATGAACTACAACTCCATCACCATCAATATCGGATTATCATCCTCCCTTATCTTTACCCCGGGAATTTCACCCATAGCTTCATCCGCAGGAATAAAGAAAGCAATTTTATTTCCACTTATATAATCTGGTAATAATCTGATGACAGTACCCGAAGGAAAACGAAACCGGATTCCACGGAGCGTTGTAAATTGATTGGGACGGGTCAAGATACTTCTCGATACGATTTGATTCGTTTTCCGACTCCATATTTCGCCCAGGACTTGCTCCTTGTATGTATACTGCAAATAATAATATCCCGGAAAAGTTTTAACAAACAATCCTTTAATGAATGGATCATATTGATTCCATTTCATGAATTGCTTTACATCTTCCAAAGACGGCGCATATTTGCCCTTACGCAGAATAAAGTCAAGTTTCAATCCATCAGGAGTCAGGAGAAAAACACTATCGCTATAAATGTGATTAAACAAACAAATGTCAGGGGCGCACTCTTCTCCAGTGGTATTCAACATAATGGCTCCCCGTGTAATATAATCGGCCTTCGAATCAAAAGGCAAAATGGGAAACTTCACCCGCAGCGTCGTATCCGTCACAATAATTTCTGATTTGCCTTTACTGAAACTGCCACGAAAGAAATAAGTATCGCCCTGCATGTGCAATAAGTAATTAAACTCGGAATCGGCCAAACTGATCTCCCGGAGAAATTTCCCCTGCTTATTATAGATAATATGCTTATAACTGCCATTATCAAAAATACGAATAGTGGAATCTTTTGAATGATATACAACTGAAGATAAATTAACATATTCTCCTGGCCCATTGCCTACATGCCGGAAAGTACTTAAGAAATTACCTTTATAATCGACACAATTTATACATTGGCTTTTCCCTTCCATAATAATGCACATATTATCATCGAGATATTCTATTACAGGATGGCCATCCATCAGATGGGAAGAGGCCAATGGTATATAGGTAATCTTTCTGGCCACACTATTCCACATAAACGTATCAGGAACTTGTCTATGGATTGCCGAAGCAAAATCCAATACCGGTATAGTATCTCCTTCTACTTTGTTCTCACCGGTATTAATCCCCGGCTGAGAAGTACAAGCCATCACCCCAAAAGTGATGAACCATAAGAATATAAGATGTGTCTTCATATATAAGTTTGTTTTGCTTTGGATATACGAATGTACACAATTATATAATCTCGACAAAGCGTTCCACGCAATATCCGCAGTAGCCAACAAAAAAAACTGCTTCCGTTTCCGAAAGCAGCTTCTTTTTTCAATCTTGGGAATAAATTACATCATTCCACCCATTCCTCCCATTCCGGGAGCGCCCATCGGCATTTCGGGTTTATCTTCTTTCTTTTCTACAATCACACATTCAGTAGTCAGGAACATACCTGCGATAGAAGCGGCATTTTCCAAAGCAACACGTGTCACTTTAGCAGGATCTACCACACCTGCAGCATGCATATTTTCGTAAACATCGGTACGGGCATTGTAACCAAAGTCACCTTTACCTTCACTCACCTTCTGAACAACGACTGCACCTTCTTTACCTGCATTGGCAACAATCTGGCGAAGCGGTTCTTCAATCGCACGCTTGATGATAGCAATACCGGTAGTCTCGTCATCATTCTCACCCTTCAATCCGTCAAGTGATTCAATAGCACGAATGTAAGCTACACCACCACCGGCTACAATACCTTCTTCGATAGCAGCACGAGTAGCACGAAGAGCATCGTCCACACGGTCTTTTTTCTCTTTCATTTCTACTTCTGAAGCAGCACCTACATACAGAACAGCTACACCACCTGATAATTTAGCCAGACGTTCCTGCAATTTTTCACGATCGTAGTCTGATTTAGTAGCAGCAATCTGAGCTTTAATCTGATCGCAACGTTCTTTGATGTTTTCTTTAGCACCGGCACCGTTTACAATTGTAGTGTTGTCTTTAGAAACAGTCACTTTGTCAGCAGTACCCAACATTTCGATAGTAGCCTGTTCCAGTTTCAGACCTTTCTCTTCACTGATCACTACACCACCTGTCAATACGGCAATATCTTCCAACATCTCTTTTCTACGGTCACCGAATCCCGGAGCTTTCACTGCACAGATCTTCAACTGAGAACGCAGACGGTTCACTACCAGTGTAGTCAACGCTTCACTGTCTACATCTTCTGCAATAACCAACAGAGGACGACCAGACTGAACGGCCGGTTCAAGGATAGGCAAGAAGTCTTTCAGATTAGAAATTTTCTTATCGTAAATCAGGATATACGGTTTCTCCATCTCACACTCCATTTTCTCTGTGTTAGTCACAAAGTAAGCTGACAGATAACCACGATCGAACTGCATACCTTCCACCACACCGATTGTAGTGTCAGTACCTTTAGCTTCTTCGATAGTAATCACACCGTCTTTAGAAACCTTACGCATAGCATCGGCAATCAGTTTACCGATAACCGGATCATTGTTAGCAGAAACAGTAGCAACCTGCTCAATCTTGTCATAGTTGTCACCCACTTTCTCTGCCTGGTGTTTAATAGAATCAACCACTTTGGCAACTGCCTTATCGATACCACGTTTAATATCCATAGGGCTTGCACCGGCAGTTACATTCTTCAGCCCCTCAGCAATAATAGCCTGAGCCAAAACAGTTGCAGTAGTTGTACCGTCACCGGCATCATCACCTGTTTTTGAAGCCACTTCTTTCACCAACTGTGCACCGGTATTCTGGTAAGCATCTGTCAGTTCAATTTCTTTTGCTACAGTCACACCATCTTTAGTAATGTGAGGAGCACCGAATTTCTTTTCAATAATCACATTACGTCCTTTCGGGCCTAGTGTTACTTTTACTGCATTAGCCAAAGCATCAACACCTTTTTTCAATTGATCGCGAGCTTCGATATTGAATAATATTTCTTTTGCCATAACGATTTTACTATTTTAATTAATTGATTAGACACTACGTTTATTAACCCAAAACAGCGAGAACATCGCTCTGACGCATAATGAGGTATTTTGACCTTCTACTTCAAGTTCCGTTCCAGCATACTTTCCATAAAGAACAGTATCGCCTGCCTTTAATACCATTTCTTCGTCTTTCGTACCGTGACCAACTGCCACAACTTCACCCTTCAAAGGTTTTTCTTTTGCTGTATCAGGAATAATGATACCACCAATTGTTTTTCTTCTGCAGGTGCAGGGAGTATCAGCACTCTGTCTGCTAATGGTTTAATGTTCATAGTTACTTTTTATTTTTATATGTTATACTTATTATAGTAATATTTTGTCCTTTTAGCCGGACGAATAACCTATTGCGAAAAGCGTGCCAAAAAGAAGAATGATTGTTTGTCAGAGAAGGACTGACAAAATGACTGATGGCCTTTGAGAAAAAAAGACGCTTAACTTAATAGGTAAGAGAATAATTTTAATGAATAT
>ENA-OQJP01000417-OQJP01000417.1-human-gut-metagenome-genome-assembly--contig:-NODE-417-length-12212-cov-3.241787_pt1 | contig 12212 bp, 17 predicted proteins | sample MGYA00242611_ERZ504778 | MGnify/ENA primary metagenome ERZ504778 (study PRJEB26092, sample SAMD00036349) | human gut metagenome | host: Homo sapiens | study: EMG produced TPA metagenomics assembly of...
GGCGGCGTGTTTCCGACGATGCCCGGAGATGATTTCATAGCCGCCCTCTGGTCTGGGGCGGGCGATGAGCGGAGCCAGCACACCGAATTGTGAAATACTTTCTACCGTCCGGGTCATTGCATCATCATCCAGCACTTTGAACGGATGGTTCTTGAACGGAAAAAGTTCATCCACAGGAATCTGCTGTACCTGTTCACGCTGTTCCTCCTGCCGGGTTTCCTCTGAACTGAACAGATCATCTAGCCCTTTCAGAGCTACGTTTAAGCCGCTTTTCGGCATCCACCAGCACCTCCCTCGCTAAAGATTGGTAGGCTTCTGCCACCTTGCCCTTGGGGTCATGCTGGAAATGCTTTTGCCGGCGGCACTGGTTTCAGCGGCACGGACAGACCGGGGAATGGTCTGGTCGAACACCTTGATTTTACTGCCGTATGCTTGGCGAATCAGTGTGTCGATTTGCTTTCCGTAGTTGGTGCGGCTGTCCGTCATGGTAAGCAGGATACCTTCGATTTTTAATTTCGGGTTGATCTGCCGCCGCACCTTGCCGACAGTCTGCAAAAGCTGTTCCAGACCTTTGGCAGACAGGTATTGTGCCTGAACGGGAATCAGCGTGGTGTCAGCCGCAGCCAAAGCGTTGATGGTGAGCATCCCCAGAGAGGGCATACAGTCCAGCAGGATATAATCGTACTCCCGTTTTGCACTTTCCAACACCTGTTTGAGCATCTTTTCCCGGTTCATACTGTTTACAAGAGCCACTTCCAGCCCCGCCAATTCGATGTTGGCAGGGATGAGGTCTACGCCCTCTGCATGGTGGAGGATGCCTTCACCGGGCTGGATGGGCTGGTCGTTCATGGCTTTTTGCATCAGGGTAGACAGCGTGGTGGGCAGTTCATCCGGTTGCTGCCAGCCCATGCTGATGGTAAGACTGCCCTGTGGGTCAGTGTCCACAAGCAGAACTTTCTTGCCCTCCATTGCCAGCCCGATGCCCAGATTTTCACAGGTAGTGCTTTTTCCGACACCACCTTTCTGGTTCGTGACCACAATAACCGTTGCTTTCTTTGCGATAATATCACCCCGCTTTCCGGGAACCGTGCGCAAAGTCATGGTTCGTCAGATTTTGATAGTGTAGATTCATGGTCGTGGGCGCATTGTAGAGCGAGACAAGCAGATACTGCTTCATGTTCCGCACGGGGGTAGCATTTTCGGCAAGGCTGTTCAGCACGAAGCGGATGTGGTCGGCATTCAGCTTTTTCAGCCGACTGCGTACCACCTCGGCAGGCTTATCATCTCCGGCGATTCGGAGCATCCTGCGCTTGGTAGCACAGGTATCTACCAGCAAATCCACGATCTGACAGATGGTGTCCTCATCATCCGGGAAAAGCCGAAGCAGCAGTTCGACCTCCAACGCCTGATAAAAATAATCCTCAAGCTGTTCACGAATGTCCTCTGAGTGGATAGGATCAGGTTTATTCATCTCTGTCTTATTCTTATCAGTCCTTATTTGCTTGCGGTTTTGTCTGCTCCTGAACTGCGCTTTGGTCAACGCCTGAATTGCTGTTTGCGCAATTCAGATTGTGCATTTTTGACAACCCTGTGGTGAAGTCTTTGACGTAGATCAGGCTGGGTCTGCCCAGACCTCGCCGCTTGCGTTCGATCAGATCGATTTGTTCCAGCTCTCGGAACAGTTTGACCGCCTTGTGTTCGGCGCAGCAGAGCGATTCCTGCACTTCCCGGACAGTGTAGATGATATACACCCGTCCCTGCTTGTCCATCCAGCCGTTCTTGACCGACAGGCTCATGCGGTCGAGCAGGATGCCGTACAGCGTCCGGGCATCGGTGGAGAGCTGCCGGAAACGGCTGTCCTGAAATAACGCCTTTGGGATGCGGAAGTAGGAAAACAGTTCGCCCGACTGCCCATAGAAGTAGTCGAGCGTCATTTGGCGTGTCCTCGGATTTTCAACTGTGAGTGCTTGTTCATGTGGAAAACCACCTTCTTTCAGAAATGAATGTAAAAACAGGTTGACATTCGCCAGAGAGAACGCTTACAATGGGAGATAGTAAAAGAGTCACCCCAAAACTATGTTGGATAGGAGGACAAACGGTGAAACTGCAAACAATTCGAGTGAAAAATTTCAGGAATTTTCACTTCTGAAGCAGATGGTGGTTTTATTGAAATCGCCTTGAATGGTAAATCCACAGTCTTTTATGGCAACAATGGCTCAGGTAAATCGACTCTCCTCAGTGCAGTTTGCTATGCTGCATGGCCTTTTATCAATAGACTAAACAACGCTCAAGGAACGGGATACCGAACATTAGATAAGGAACAACTGCATATTGGTCAGCGTAGTGGAAGCAATGCACGATATGGTACCGGTATTGTGCTACAGCTTGGAGGAGAAACATTCGAGCTTACAAAAGAAATGGAAAAGGCTGCATCTGGTCGGGTGAATGCGGTCAATGCAAGTCAGCAAAGTAAGCAAACGGCTGATTTAGCACAGTTTTTTAATGAACATTATCTGGCGGACGATGATACAGTTGCCGGAGATGATTGTCCGAAGCAGAATATGCCTGTGTTCCTAAATTACGGAACGAACAGACTTGTTCTGGACGTTCCGTTAAGGATACGCAAAAAGCATTCTTTCTCAAAAAGAACAGCGTTAGAGAGAGCATTGGAAAACCGACTTGATTTCCGTACTTTTTTCGAGTGGTTTCGCAATCAGGAAGACTTTGAAAATGAGCAAAAAAGTATAAAACGCGATTGGGATTATCGAGATCCTGCGTTGGAGTGTGTGCGAAAAGCTGCCCTCTCAATGCTGGATGATGCTGAAGAAATTAAGGTGCGTCGGAATCCTCTCCGAATGGTTGTCATACGCAATGATAAAGAGTATCGTGTAGACCAACTGTCAGATGGTGAAAAGTGTACGCTAGCCTTGTTGGGAGACATTGCTCGCCGCGTGGCAATGGCGAACCCCTGCCGAGAGAACCCGATGGAGGGAGAGGGCATCGTACTGATTGATGAACTTGATCTGCATATGCACCCTGCGTGGCAGAGGAAAATACTGTCTGTGCTTCGGAAACTTTTTCCGAATATTCAGTTCTTGATTACAACGCACTCTCCGCAGATTCTTGGAGAAGTGGATAGAAGCTATAACTTGTTCATGCTTGAAAAAATGCAACTGGCGAAAGTGAGCTACACGATCGTTATCTATACGGTAAGGATTCTGACAGCATTCTTCGTGCGGATATGAATGTTACTGTTCGCACATCCGAAGCTGAAGAATTGTTTGAAAGGTTTTATCATGCTCTTGACCAAGATGATTACACGGCTGCGGAAACCGTTCTCGACGAGATGAATTCTAAACTGGGTGATGACCCTGAAATTGTGAAGTGTCGTACACAGTTGGATTTCAGCCGTATGTGAGGAAACATATGATATACATTGTGAAAAAACACGAGCCAAGGGAATTAACGGAATACCGTGAAAGCGAATCAAGCACTGGTGTACGACCGACTTATGATTCCATGAGTAGCGACCTGCATGAGTATGTTTTGTCAAAGTTGGTGGAAGAACAGGGAGGACTGTGCGCATACTGTATGTGCAGAATTCCCGAAACCGACAAAAAAACAGGAAGTACATTGAAGTGTACGATTGAGCATATTGAACCTCAGAGCCTGACGAGGGGCACTGAAAACTTGAAGAAGGAATTGGAGTACAGTAACTTCCTTGCAGTATGCTCAGGAAATGAAAACCGAGGGGCTTTATGCTGCGATAAATCAAGAGGAAACAAAAAACTTTTTTTGACACCATTAAATCCTGAGTGCAATCATTTGATACAATACTCTCTCAGCGGTAAGATACAGGCTGCCGAAACGATACCTGATAAGGAGGACAGAAAAGAACTCGATTATGAACTAAATGATATTCTGAACCTAAACGATGGTAAGGATTTGAAAGCCAAGAGAAAAAGTGCTCTTGATGGTATGCTGTCAGTATTGCAAAAGCAGCATAAAGATCAAGATGTTGAAGAATGCAGAAGAAAGTTAAGAGAGCTGGAAACACCTAGAGGTCAAAAAGTTGAATACGTCGGGATTTTAATATTTTGGCTAAAGAAGCATATTCAACATCTTGAAAGCAGAGGATAATAGTTGAAATAGGCCGGACTCCTACGGCAAAATCATACATTTTCTAAACGAACAGGACTGCCTCACAAGATATTGTGGAGCAGTCCTGTCTGTTTAGTATGTAATGGTCATTGCACCTTCGTGACATTCCTGCGCATAGGTGCGGAGAAGTTCAAGATGCTTGGGAGATTTTCTGGCGATAGCCGTTGCGCGGTTGCCTGCCATAAACTCGATGATGGACAATCTTGGGACAAGGAGCTTCCCTCGAATCTGAAAGCCAACGAGGATTTTCTGGTTGCACCATCTCTGGATGCTCTGTGCGGAGTAGCCGGTCAGTTCGGTTACATCAGAGGTAGTCAGAAGATTGTCATAGTCGGCGGCAAGCCGTTCCCACTCTTTGTACAGCCCGGTCTTTTCCGGCTCTGTAAAATGGAACCGGATAATTTCGGTGGTTGACCTGCGGCGTTTTGCCTTGCCGCTGTTCCCGATGTACAGTCCCTTGGGAGCTTTGTACTTGTCGGGATTGTCCTCACGGTCGCACAGGAAGGTAACGACATCGCGGGTTTGAATCGTATAGCGGCGGGTCTTTTTTCCGGAATCGTGGCAAGGCACAAGTCCCGAATCCAGAAGGTATTTTGCGTGACGCTTGCTGATGTGAGCAATGCGGTAGAACTGGTCTTTTGTCATGCTGTCCGGGTACTGTTCAAGAATTTTATAGCACTCCAACAGGGTCGTCATTTTTATCCATCCTTTGCTGCTTGGTTTTTCGTCAGCGGCAGAAGCAACATATTTCATGGATGGATGATAGTCTTCTGGAATCTCTCTCGCTCGTTCTCTCCAACGGGCGGGAAATCTCTCCTAATTCTCTCTTTTGGGCGGATTTTTCGCTACTTTTTTCAAGTGGGTTCAAATCCGCATGAAGCCTAGATCTTTCGGACTTTGATGAAATTTTGAGCGTAATCTCGATGGTTTGTATCTTCCGGTAAAGTCGGATAACTTCCACTATGTTCCACTGAGTACTGCGAAGCGGGTAAAACTCGAAATGCGGTAGGTCGGCTCAAAACCGGCGCGAGAGTTCGAATCTCTCCATCTCCGCCATGAGGTCTGCCAGCGAAAAGCTGGTAGACCTCTTTCCTTTTTATGGAGAAACCGCCGATAGGTTTTGCAGCATGGGCGCCACAATGTCCTGCTCAATGGCTGCGGCGGATTGTTTTTTCGTGGCATATTGCAGATGCCCGTAAATATCCACCGTTGTTGAAATCTCACTGTGTCCCAGCCATTCTTTTACCTGTTCCATCGGAACACCGTTGGCCAGCAAAAGCGAGGCACAGGTATGGCGAAGATCGTGGAAACGAATGTGACGTAAATTGTTCTTGGCAAGCAACTTCCCAAAGGTCGAGGACACATAGTTGGGTTTAATGAGATTGCCAATCACATCGACACAGACATATCCCAGATATTCTTTGTTGTAGGCGCGCCCGCACAGCTTGCGATTTTCTTCCTGCTGTTTCTTGGCCTCCAGCAACCGTTCTTTCAAAAAAGGATCAATGGATAAGTCCGCAGACTGGATTTGTCTTTGCCTTGTCCTTCTTAATCGTGACCCGCTCTCCCTTTACATTGCAGGTTGTTACCGTATGCCGAATGGAGAAGCAGTTATGGTTGAAGTCAAAGGCACTCCATTTTCAAACCGATAACCTCACTGCGGCGCAGGCCGTAAAAAGCAGTCAGTAGAACTACCAGCTCGATCTTATGCCCCTTGATAACTTCAAACAGATTCAGGACTTCCGAATCCAGGTAGTAGTCACCCTTGAAGGGTTCAGGCTTGGAAATGATAATCCGGTCAGCCGGATTGCTTGGAATCAGATTTTTGTCAACCGCATAATTCAACGCCCCATGAATCAGAGCGTGGTAATGTTTAACGGTGGTCGGCTTGACCCGTTCCAATTCTTTCTCATAAAAAGCGAGAATATCTTGTTTGGTAAGGTCACAAAGGGCGACAGGATGCTCTCGGAAATACGGGGCGATGGGGTTGTTAAGCTGTTGTTCGTATCCCGAATAGGTCGAGAGTTCAATGGGCTTGCTGTCCATCACCCGTCCGGTAGCAGACTTGTACTTGTACTCAAGCCACTGGTACAGGAAATCCACAAAGGAAATCGCTGCGGATGACGGGCCAGACGGAGAAGCCGACTGCTGTGAGGCCGTAGCCTCCTGAAGCAGCTTTTCCGTCCATTCTTTTCGGATGGTGGGAAGCATATTGTTTGCCCAGGTCTTATTGCCCTTGACTTTCTTATGGGTGGGAATCCATTTGGGCTTTCTCTTACCGTTCTCATCGGTAAGGTTTAGAACCCAATAGAGATACCCTTTTTTCTCGGCCACATGGCCGGAAATTAGTTTGCTGTTTTCTTGCAGGTGTACCGCTGGCATACTGATCTGTTCCTCCTTTTGCGGTATTGAGTTCACCTACCAATGACACCTTTATTGTATCATCGGACAGAACAAAACTCCAGGTAAATCCGCGTCAGAATTGTTAACTTTCTGCGTCTATCCGGTGAAGATCGACACCATAGCCTGCTACTCCGCAAAAGTGGAGCAGGTGATTTTCAAATAACGAAGAATGTGGGCTTTGGGGATGCGGTAAGCCCGTCAATTTTAAGGTACTCAATTTTCCCATCTTTAAGTAACTTGTACCCGGTTTTTGACTGACGCCAAGCGCCTCACACATTTGACCAATGTCCATCACATCCGGGTAGTCTTTTAACATCAATCGGTAGGCATCTCTGGGAGAGAGTAGGCCGCCGTCATTTTCATACATTGTGAGTCCTCCTTTCGTTGGGGTATCCTATGCCGATGCTGATTGCCAGGGCTGCATCTACCTCCAGCATTTTTCTTTACTGATACGCCCAATGTAACCACGGAGCCGCTTCCGGTCTATTGTCCGCAGTTGTTCCAACAGAAGCAGAGAGGTAGGCGCAAGCCCCGGCACATTCTCAAGTAGGATATGGGTAGGCAGACTGTTCTTCGCTTTTCTGCTGGTGATGGCTGCTGCAACAACGGTAGGACTAAAGTGATTCCCCACATCATTTTGGATAACAAGGACAGGGCGGATGCCGCCTTGCTCGGAGCCGACCACCGGGTTCAGGTCTGCATAGAACAGATCGCCACGCCGGATAGCCTTTCGCATAAACTGACCTCCTGAATATTAAGTAAGCCGGAAAACGGGGCAGGCCATAAGACCTGCCCCATTTCCGGCGAAATACAAAATCCGATTTGTTTTCTTGTTATGTGCCATTTTGTCCTTGACACCCCGCACATATTGGGAAGTCATCAGTGACCGGCAGCGAACCGGCCCACGGGGAATCTCACCCCTCCGAGGATCTCTCCGAGCTGCCCCCATTGCGTGATCCTGCAACCAGATGGGTTTCCAAATGTTATGGACTACTCTGATCTTAAGCAGGGCTGTGGCTGGACAGGAGTACCATTATGCCCCTTTCCGGTCATGGCCGCGCCGGGTGCTGCCCGGTTTTTACAGGCTGCCGTTACTCGCTCATACAGGACAGGATTGTATGCAAGACCAATTATGATAATCAGGTGGGATCTGCTCATCATGTCCGTATATCATGGCGCGGCCCCTGAATCGGCTTTAGCTCTTCGAGCTGGAAAGGGGGATGTTACTGATGAATGAGTATGCGGTTGTCAAGGTACAGGTGAAAGAAGAACACTCGAAAGAATGCCTTTCACCTATCGTCCTGAAACCGCAGGGGTGTCAACCCTGTGCCGCAAAATATTTTTTAAGTTTGGCAATCGCCAGGTTTATGGACTTGGCAACGGCTTGATGGCTTGTCCCTTCCATGCGACCGATCTGCCGGGTAGAGAGTCCCTGAAAAACATGAAGCCGGAATCGCCGTTTCTGAACCTCGGTCAAAGCGCCCACTGTAAAAAGCTGCTCCAGGGCTTTCCAGGCATACTTGCGGTTCTGTATGTCAACAACTCGTTCTTCCCATTCTTCATCCAGAGCGCGAGTGGCACAATGCTCCGTTTCCTCCAAACCGTGGATCGAAACATCCTTGCGGGTCTGGGCGCTCTCTGCCCGATCCTGCTCATAGTAAATTTGATCGGACAGGGCTTTCAGCTCTGCAAAGTCATGTTCCGTTTTGTCAGGATTCTCCTTCAGATAATCCTCCAGTGTGATTTCTATGATTTCGTTATGAAAGCGATAAACGATATTTGGGCTGTTTTTGTTTATCGCATAGTCGCTTTTGCGATAATTTTGCACCTCTGTTACCTCCGATTTGTTTTTTGTGGAAAACAAATCGGAAGTGGTGGTGCTCGACACCAGTGACCAAGTAGTCGAGAACAAATCAAAAAGCGGCCGAATCTGTAACTCAGTACAAATTCGACCGCTCCAAGTCGTTTATTAAAAAGTCCGCAGAAAAAGCATCTTTTGGCAGGTGGAGGCTTTTCGCTTTTAGAACAATACTCCCGGCCACCATACTTCCATATAAAGATGATTTTCTTTGTCTTGTAAGCCGTGTGTCGTGGTGCGTAAAGACAGCGGAACAGCATAATGCGCTTCTTGAGGTATTGCATAGTGCATCAGACTCCTGTCCATACAAACGGACGGCACACCGGCAGCATCACTCCCTTTCTTAATTCAAATATATGTATTTCTACCGACAGGTCAATGCTGCCGAGCCGAAATAAACCTATTCAGTTTAAGATCAACTCTGCATTGTCCGGTCATCAGCGATTATTCTTTTTTATGCGGATAAAGTCAGTAATCAGAAGTATCAAACCGATTATTCCAATCGCAACTATTACATAGCTTTCATGTAAAATTCCATGAAAGCCAAGAAAGCCACTAAATCCGGTTAAATGGACACCGTTTCCGGTCATTCCCGAAATAGGAAAACGAACAGAAAGTCGCCATAATACAAATATAATCAGCGCCGATATTCCAAACAAACTTCCTCCAAGCCACGTTCTCCATGACATTCGCTTGTTTCCTTTCAATGCAGATTCTTGTGGTGGGGTCGGCTCGGTAATATTGTCCTTTAACAAATAGTCAGTAGATACCTTAAAACATTCACTTAATGAGACGATTTTTTCCAGTTCAGGGGATGCCAAGCCGTTCTCCCAATTTTTGTGATGGCCTGCCTTGATACTCCTATTTTTTCTGCGAGTTTCTCCTGGGACAGTCCCATCTTTTTTCGTTCCCTTTGAATCTTTTCGGGTAACTTCATAGTGAACCTCCTCACTTTCATTCTATTTTTTCTGTGGTAGCCACTCTACCACCCCACCTATGTCAATTCGGCAACCAGTGGTAGCAATAAAAAAATTATGAAATATTGCAGAAAAGCTCACCGAAACGGTGAGCTTTTCTGCAATAATCAATATTGTGGGTAGCTGCCTATTTTGGTTCTTCCCACAGATGCCCACACATTTTCATAGAGAGAATCTATCCTTCGTTTTTCCCAATCGCATCCGCTAATTGACCACTGACGGCATCTATGTAGAGATATACCCCGTCCCGATCACAGTGGTACAGGTTAGAGTAGCTTGTGCTCTCATTCGGGCTGATGGGGTTGGGCTCTACCACTTCAGTGGCCTCCAACAGACCGACTCCTGACTTTGCAGCAGCAGAAAGTGCTTTTTTCAGCACAGCAATCTGTCCATTGCTCCAAAGCCCCTCCAGATCTTCAAGGACTTTTGGGTCCTGCTCCATGTCTTTGAGAAGTTGTATAACTTGATCTGGAGACAGATATACACCGGAGCAATAGTTTTCGATGATTCGGTTCTGCATGGGGTTTGGAAAGGAAACAGGAGTGATTTGTTCCCATGAGGTGAAGTACCGCGCATATTCTGGCTTTTGTTCCACCAGGAACGAAAAGGCACTACCTCTGGTGTAATAATAATCTCGGAAAAAACCTTGGATTACTGCAATATAGAAGCCGTGGCTTTTGTCAAACAGCTCGTTAGATTCCGTTTCAGCCCCAACGCGCAAGGTATTCAGATATTTTTCGGCATAGAAATCCTCCATTCCATGCTGCGCGGCAAGGGCCAGCACTTTTTCCTCCTGTCCCTGCTGTATCCAGGTTAAGGGAGTAAAATACCATTCCCGCATTTCCTCTGGTGAAATCGGGTGAAAACTCACATCGTATCCCACAAAAATCCTCCTTTCAATCCCACCAGAAGTACCAAACAGTGGACTGCCGCAGCACATCGGCCAGAGCGCCCACGGTGGCGTCCTCCGGCCCCTGGTCAATCACATCGGGACAGAAGCCATACAGTTCCACTGCTGCATCCATAGCCTTCTCCTCGGGAACGGGAGCCGGGAGCAGGAACTCCAACTCGTCGTGGCTCATGGCAGCGGGCACCGCCCCATGCTGTTCAAACCAGTATTTCGCAACTGCCATTAACTCTGGCGTGTTAGGACATTCATTCCAGCCACCAAAGGGCAGATAGGCAAAAATCTCCCAAGGATTCTTCACGGGGATTTTAGCCAGAATGAGAGGATAGGTCATATTATTATCGGAATTCCAGTAGCTTGAAAAACGACGGTTATCATATCCGCCTCCATCTCGCCCAGGATCTCCTCATCCCAGTCCATATCGTCATCCTCGGCTTCTTCCTTGCGCTGCCCAATCATTTCCTCCAGGACTGCCTTACTGTTCTCGACAGGGGCGGAGAGCATTTTCTTCCGGTATTCGGCAACTTTGTCCGGGTCGAAAGCAAAGTCGTCCTCGCCATCGCTGTCCGGGTCAGAATTCATAATCAGGCATTCCCACAGGATTTCGTCATCCGCCTTAATCAGAACCGGCACAAAGCCCTCTTTGACACTTTCCCGTTTGGCATAGTTATATGCCGACATGATGGGGTCATCATCCGTCATTGAGGGGAAATAGGTACATTCACAGTCCAGATATTCCATCATGGCTTCCGCAAGGTCTGAAGGCTCCAGAGTGGCCTCATCGAAACTCTGTCCCTGCCAGTTGGCGAACCGCTTTTCCATGACTTTTGCCATAGCCTGATAATAGTTTTCATCAAATGGGATGAACAGATAGGCTTCATCCTGGAACTTATCGGAATAATATTGCTCTGAACCGAAATACTCCAAAGCATAGTTATCAATGTCGCTGGGGAAGTACGGGCTATCCGCCTCGCCGTAGTAATATCCAGCAAAGGCTGCGCCCTCCTTGTTGAACAGCGCCCCAAAGAGCTGTCCTTTCAGCTGGTCCCGGATAAAGCCACGCAGATCGGCGCGGCTCAGATCTGCCATAAACGGCTGCACCTGCTCCCAGTACCGCTCCATAAATTCCGCGCTCATCAGATCATGCTCTATGCACCAGCGCAGATAGATTGCCATGTGGTTGTAGGCATTGATCTCATTCACCGGCAAGCCCTTTTCCTGAATGGATTCCAGGTGCCATGCGGCATCGTCCATATCGCCGGTGAATTCTTCCTCTGCAAGCGTTCCTCTGGTGATGGCATTCTGGCGGGTGGGATTAACCACAAAACTGATGCCTGCCATTTTTTTAAGCAGAGCGTCCGCATCATGCTCCATCTTATACTCCATCTCATTCCGATAGAGCGGGATCACCTGATAGAAGTTGACCTCCTCGCCGCTCGGCAAAGTGCAGACTTCACCTCCGTTCCAGACAACATCCTGCGGACCTACCAGAAGTGCGGCGCAGAGTTCCGTATCCTCTGCAAACGGCGATTGCTTATCCATTGTGTGGCCAAAGCCCAGCCAGGTATCGTTGGAAATAGGCAGGCGTGCCAACACTTTCAAGAGACCAATCGGCCAGTACCACCGCTCATCCTTCAGGGATTCCTCATCCAGTTTCCAATCCGGTGGCAGAGCGATGGCCAGCTCTGCTCGCTCCAGCTTGTATTCCGCCAGTTCCTCCGGCACATTCATCCGGTGAGCACCCATACCCATCCGTCACCAGTGTGTAATAGTCCCCGCTCCTCAGAGGGAGGAACAACGCAGATGTCCACATGGATGTCAGTGGAAACCAGTTCATGGAACACATTCCCAAACTCACCAAAGGTGTTTTGATGTGCTGCTCTATCGCAGACATCTCATCTTACCG
>ENA-OQJP01000418-OQJP01000418.1-human-gut-metagenome-genome-assembly--contig:-NODE-418-length-12149-cov-1.732407_pt1 | contig 12149 bp, 10 predicted proteins | sample MGYA00242611_ERZ504778 | MGnify/ENA primary metagenome ERZ504778 (study PRJEB26092, sample SAMD00036349) | human gut metagenome | host: Homo sapiens | study: EMG produced TPA metagenomics assembly of...
AGTATCTTTTCTAATGCACTTTGCGTTGAAACGTAGTTTCGTATTGAACCCGGAACTAGCTTTGCCCCCTTATCATTTAAAATTGAACCCTCTCTGCATAAGGTTATGAAGAAGTCAATATAGGAAATGAAATCTCTAAAGGTGCGTTTGCTTTCTATTTGCACTCTATTCAGCTCTTTCATCATTTCAGCTTTCACTTGGTCTGCCATTGGTTGTATGTTGTGTAACTTGAAGTTTTCCATTACCCAAATGAAGAGATTAAGTGTTCTTTCTATCTCTTTATTGATATTACGCAATTGTACCTGCAATAATGGATTTCCTTTTAAGTTTGGATTCCGCTTCGGATCTTCGATTGCTCTTCCTGTGGCGTTATCCCAATGGCATGGTTTGATTTTGTATTCAGCCGGAAGGTGAATGTTTAATCTTACCTTATTAATAAATACACGCATTCTTATTGCGGAGAACTCTGCATTAGAGTCTTTAAGAGAGAATTTAGGATTTGCTACGGTGTAGCATGTTTTAATTTTAATCATATATTCAACGTATTAATTATTCCATTATTACTTTTCAAGGGTCGTTCCGTTGTATTTCTATATGACGAAGCGTCATGAGTGATTTTCTGCTGCTTTTTATCTGATTGCAGAATATGACGCTCTGTCAAATGATCGGACCACTTGTCAGTAACCTGTTCACAAAGATTGCACCTCCGTAGCGTGCCAAACTCTTGCCTTTATTAATGCAGAACTACTTTTTATGATTTAATCAATTGGAAATTAGTTTGTTATCTAAAGTGTTATTAAATACTTAAAAGGAAGAATGAATAAGGATTGGAAATACTATTTAACTTCTATATACAGATATGTAATATTGTCAGCGATATTTAATTAAGGATGTGACAAAATGGCAGTATGCAATATCGCTTAAAGAGGGGATTTGTTAGTGATGATTAAATATTGGACAGAAACAAAATAGCAAAGACCACACTTAATGGTGAATTATGTAGGCTTTGCTATTTGTTATGGTTGAATTACTTTTTTAATTTGGAATAGAACTCATAACATTCATCTATTCGTTCTTTTGAAAATTTTTCATTTTGCTTTAGTTGTTGCCACTCTCCATATCCTAATTCTTCACACAGCTTGTAGAAACCGTCCCCTTGGGACTTTTATTTGCTGTAATGACCAATGCTGACAATATAGGTCTTCCGTCTTTATGCTCTTGCCTTGAAATATTACATAATAGTTCTCCTATTGTATTTCTGTCTTTAGAAAGACTCATGTCTAATCCTAAATTAGCAACTGTAGATAGATTCTGATATGTGACGATCTTTTTGGTTATGGCACATTTAATCAAGAATTCTTTGATTATCTTTTCTTCTGGAGTTAATACCATATAAATTTTAATTTAAATTATTACTGAATTATACAAACTTCATGAGACTGGTAATAGTTTCTATACAAAGTTAAGTGAAAATTCGGTTTATTCATTCTTTTTTCAGATATTTGTTAATCTAAATAAGAGTATTATGACAGAACCTATTGTTGCTATCCCGTCGTTAATTGCTTTGCGAAAAGAAATTGGGTTGATTTTGAAAAACTGCAAAGAGGAGCTTGCGTATTTATTAGATGATGGACTTTTAAATTATGCATTAGGTCAAAAAGCAAAGTTTGAAAAACTTAAAACATTTTTGTATAGAAATGATCTTGTGAATTTTTATGATACTTATTTCCCGTTAAATTTGAAAGGAGTAAAAGTTACAGGAGAAAAGTATATTATAAATGTGGAGAATAATCTTAAAAACAGTTTTCAATGTAAGTTCTTGTGTTGCGATTATAGGAGATGCAGGGAGTGGGAAATCGATGTTGGTGAAACATTTTTTTCTGTATTTCCTTAATAATGAATTGGAGATACCTATATTTGTTGAGTTAAGAAATTTGAATTCTTTTGATGGCTCACTTAGGGAATATATTATTGCAATTATCTTTAATAATGGGCTATCTCCTAATGATCGTATTTTAGAGCGTTTACTTTCTGATGGTAAATTTCTATTTTTATTGGATGGCTATGATGAACTGTTTGAAGGTAGTTATAATAAGAGGAAGGATGAAATAAATCAATTCATAGATAGATATAGAAAGAATTTATTTGTTATAACATCTCGTCCGGGGGCGTTTGTGGAGTCATTGCCTCGTTTTTATAACTATAAAATCTCAAAAATTAGAAATAATCAGATTGAAGATTTTGTAATAAAACAGTTGTCTATTTTGGATGACAGTATGTCTTTACAGAAAAATATAATGGAGGTTATTCACGATCCTAAAAATGTGGATTATTGCGATTATATGATGAATCCATTATTACTAACAATGTTTATTTTACCTTTAAAAATCATCCGGAATTACCCCATACTAAAAGTAAGTTTTATTTTAATATATTTGATACTTTATGTACAAGACATGATAATTTTAGTAAAGGAGGGGAAATTCATGAACGAAAAACAAAACTAAAGCAAGAGGATTTTGAAGATATATTAAAATGGTTTTCATTTTATTCCTATTTTGAAGGTCGTTTTACTTTTGATAGGCAATATCTCATTTCAAAATTAGAATTTATTAAAAAGAAAAGAGGATATTCGTATAATATTGAACATTTAATTTATGATTTGACAGTTAGTATTTCTGTTATAATAATTGATGGATTAGACTATCTATTTCCTCATAGGTCACTACAAGAATATTTTATAGCCCTTTTGATGGCTCACAGACCTGTTGATAGAAAAATCAAGATTATAGGAAAAAGTATTTCTCTTTAAATTATAATGTTGATTATAATTTGTGGACAATCAGTGAAGAGGTTGATAATTATTATTTTACGTCAACTTTGATTCTTGAGCTTGAAGATATTATTACTAAACTGGATTCTTCGAGTGTTGAGGAATCCGTTTTGAACTATTTGGATCTGTTGAATATTAAGATTTTGTATGAGTTAAAATGAAGAGGATATATTTGATGATGGTGAAAATTGGGAAGATTGCGAGGATGATGAAGAAGATTATGCTTTAGAAGAGGATAGTTCATCTTTTGAAGACAAAAGAATGCTCTTATTATTCGTTTTGGGCTAAACCTATATTATATTATATCAAGAATAGAGATCAGGTATTGTTTACTGATTTTCCATATTCTTGTGAATTGAAAAAAAAACTTCTGAGTACTCCAAGCTTGGTAGAGAGTACTACACGTACTATTGCAACAATAAATGATTTGGATGATGACTATTTAAAATCATTTTTCAACTCCAATAATAGTAAGTTATGATAGTATTGTTATTCATTTTACGAGAAAAGTAAATGAGTGTTTAAGTGATTATTTTAATGACATAGGTCTGAATATGTATGTGTTAATGTTAATAGATCGTATTAAAATTCTAAAGCATTCTCTTGAAAGAAAGGTTCAAGAAAAGAGACTTCAAGAAGATGATATGTTTGATTTTGAATAAAATGGATTAGTGAGTACGCTTTTGTTGATTAGTTATCTATTGAATCTTCAACTTCATCATTTTCTTTTCTTCTTCAGCTATAGGAGTCTCATTTTTATTGGTTTGATCGTAAGCCTCCGATAAAATCCCCGTTGTCTAGTATCTTTTTTCGCTCGATCTTTGCGCAAAAAAGATTATGCGAAAAATGAGCAAAGAAGAATTCTTAGAAATTCTATCCCGTCAGCAACGAAGCGGTTTGACGATAAAAGACTTCTGTGTCAATGAAGCCTATACCGAATCTAGTTAAGTAAGCTCTCGATAAAGTCCTTCTTGTTCCAAATCTCTTGGGGCATGCCGATATTAAAACAATAATGATATATTTTGTGGCACTGATAAGCTGATAGATGTCCACGCAAGGAATGGAACCCCAATTTTTAATGGCAATAAATCGAAATCATCAAAAAAGTCAATTAATAAACAACAAAGAATCCCGAAGTAGTATTAACAACCGTTTCGGGATTTATTTAAAATGCCTAAATTCGATGGCATTAGTTTATTGACTTATAGTAATGATATATACATTTAGGCAGAGAAATAGTAAAATCTTCAATATCATTACTCTCTATATTTTCCTCTCTATAACTAAAAAATAGCTCTCCTTGTCGGTTTTGATATATTAAAAGTGAATAGCTAACTAGTATCTTCATGACAATTTTACTGTCAATCGAAAACCCTATATCCTCAATCTTTTCCAAAACTTGATTGTAATCCAATCTTGAATTGTTAGCAATGAAAGGGAAGAGGTCTCTGAAAATTTTATCTTTCTCCGTTTCATTAAAAATAAACTTAATTCGCTTTTAATTTCAGTAACATTAGTATTTATGTATTTCTCAATTATTTTTTTCAAGCTATCAGAAGTGATTGGATATATATAATTTTCTGTACTTATCGTTTTTAAAAATGTAATAATATCACGGGGTCTATAAAACGTAAAATCTAAAATATATTTAAAGGATGTTTTAGGGTAATAATTTGTCCCATAATTTTCATTCTTAATGAGTGCAGCCCAAGCATCTCCTCTAAAATCTATATTATGATTTTGAAAGTTTATTTCAATCCTTCTATTTGCCATTCTCTTTCAAAGGATTGTTATTCTCGTCGGATAAAGAAAGATTATGATTATACCAATTGATAACAATTTCATAGCTATTAAAAATTTTTGCAGAATCATTGTATTTTGAAATAATAAAATCTCGCACATCATCTCGCACGAATATCAAAATTTTAGCATTGCTATTTTTGAATATTTCATTATTATAATGCTTTGCTACCCGTAGGAGTTCTATAATTTTTTGATTGTCTTCTTCATTATTTATATCATAATTAACATCGAGATCATCAAATAACAGCCAAAATTCTAAATCTTTATTTACTGGGTATTCTATGATAATCTTTAAAATATCTTTCAAAGGAGATATTAATTTATAGAAAGGAGCTTTTGAAGTTTTCGCATCAAAATATTTTTTTAATACGCCTCCAAAAGCATGAGTTAAAACACCAAAACTAATTTCTCCTCCTGATTTTATAAATTTTTCATTAATTTGAAATTTGTCTATTTCTACAGAACCTGTATTTTTCTCAAGAAACTTTTTAATTTGTCATATTCTAAAGTAAATTTTCCACAGTCGTTATTCACAATCAATTTGACAGTATTGATAAGAATTAACCATTCAAACAGCAAAAGATAAGAATCTTCCGATGCGTCCTCAAACTGTATCTGCTTTTCAATTCCTAAATCGCTAACCCTTAGTATAGTTGCAAATGAATCATCAGATTCATTCGGATTTGTCTTTTATAAATTTAGCAATTGCTGAATTTCCCAACTCCTTTTCTGCCAACAAATATAAATTTGCCTTTCTGTAATTCTCCAAGAATATCCAGATAGTCTTCAAAATAATCAGTCAAGGATTGACCTCTTATATTTTCCCCTTCTGCTTCAGGTGCTCCAAAATAAAAATCTTTGGTCGTTATACTCTTCGTTGAATTGTTATTTGAAAATATTCCCATGGTTTGTGATATTGTAAATAGAATTAATAAAGTTCCCAAAAATAGGCAATATCGATGAATTATATTTAAAAATATCGGATAAATTTCTATTCAAACAAGTTATATTTCTATATAGGCATTCTATTTTTTCTGTATATTTATGGTAATTCTTTGAAGTTTTTATAAATTTAGAGTAATTGAGAACTATTATTGTGGTTGGGACCAATATCAAGACCGTTTTGATAACTCACTATGAGACTTTATGCGACTGAATGCGAGGGAGAAATAAAATTGGAGAATTAGTAGCAAGAAATGGAAGGTTTCATAACGTATCATTAGACAACGGTATTTAGTGACCGCCAGGAACCTCTTAAAAAAAACTCTTGTAACTAACTGAATTTCAGTATGTGTTACAAGAGTTTTTTCTTTTTAGCATTAGAAGGGGCTCACCGTAAAAATCTTGACTATGTTCCTCCCTTCAGGCATACTCGCTTACTTTGATTTAGTCAATCATGTCTCCTGAGCAACTTGCTTCATCCTCTTCCTTGAGGAAAAGTCTTCGATTCCTGAAAAATACTCCCATTTACATCTTCATTCCAAAGGCTTCTTTCCGGAAATAGAAGTACAAGACTTCCCCATTCGCGGCAAGGCAGTATACCTTCGTATCAAACGTCGTCGTTGGGAAGATCCTGAAACAGGTCAGACCTATAGTCACGATTGGAAAAGAGGCCAGAGCAAAGAGAGAAAGCTATGAGCCGGAGGTCTTTAGCAACGGGGATACTCTTAGGCAATTGTTGGCTAGAAGCCGGTATCTGCTGTTCAAGGCACCGGGCAAGTGGACGGACAGCCAAAAACGGAGGGCTGGAATCCTGTTCAAGCAATTCCCGGATATAAAGGCCGTGTGTTATTATGCGTTAAGATTGGGAAAGATTTTCACTGATTATATAGACAAGGATGTGGCGTGTGCCAAAAACTTAGAGGTGGGTGTTAAGAGTAGAACTTTTATAATGGAAGTGTGCTGTATCTAAGTACTTTTTAGTAGTTTTGCATAATAATGAAATCGAGAAATAAAATCTCTCTTTTAAGCAATAGATAGGATATATGAAACATATCTTCAATAAGGAACAATGCCAAAAAGCAACATTCATTCTTGAAAGCCCTTTGGCTAAACTGTCGGAACTTTACTCAAGCGAGATAAAAGACTTGGCTGTTGTATGGTGCTATTATTCGGGGAGAATAGAGGGTAATACCTATACCTATGTTGAAACAGAAGCATTGCTTAAGGACGGCATCACTTCCGAAAGAAATATGAAGATGCTAAAATGCTGAAAAATCTATATAATACATTCATTTCCGAACTGGAATATATTCATCAAGAGAAAAATAAGGAGATTATAGATGAATGTACTCTTTTCAGACTTCATCAATCTATTTCCACAGGTTTGGTTTCTAATGAGGAATCAGGCTTTTTAAGGACACGTGCAGTTAGGATCAGCGGTACTGATTATGCTCCTCCAAAAGATTTGCAAGAAATAAAAAGTAAATTGGGAGAGATATTATATGAGCAAGACGTTTATACTAATCCATTGGAAAAGGCAGTTTTCTTACATTGTAATATTGCACGGCTGCAACCTTTTATAGATCGGAATAAAAGAACTTCTCGCATGATAGAAAGTGTTGTCATGATGAATGCTGATATTATTCCTGTATATTCAGCAAAAGATGCTGATATTTTGAATTACAGGAAAGGGTTGATTCGATTTTATGAAACGGGGGATTACACTAAGTATTCTGACTACTTTCTAAATAGGCAGTTGGAACGCATTAAAGAAATAGATATATAATTTAAATCAAGACTAATTTAGTCGAATGTAAGAACTGTATTTGCTAATTTCCTTGATAATCAATGATATTAGGGAAATTTAAAAAAACGCCAGGAACCTCTTAAAGAAAAGGGAGTAAAGGATCATATCTGAATTCGGGATCGTCCCTAAATTTTGAGGGATTATTTTATTATGCATGAGTCATAGCTACAATTCACTTTACAATTACCTCTGCTTACTCTATTCACAACCTACTTATGAAGATAAGAAGGATAAACAAAAGATATTTCGACTGTATAACGATTTGTTTTCTGAGCAAAAAGAATATCCGAATGCTTATCCGTGTGCTATAATGGGTGACGGATAATACCAATGCGGTCTTGTTACTTGATGAAGAAGACTCTGCACGTTATATCGTTTATGCAGAGCCGAAAAAATAATATTTTTTTACCATCCACTTTATCTATATAGGTACCAGTTCTTATTTCAGCTTTTCCAAGAAAAAAAACTCTATTTATGCTTATGCTATTTGCATGTGCTGATTGTTTTCTTATTGCCAAACGTTACTTGCAGATTATTTTAGTATTCACTCTGGAGTGGATGTCCCGATATGTACTGATTTTAGTGGTATAGATGCTTGATTTTTGATGTGCGAATTGGGGTACTTTATAAGTTCTTACCGTTTAAATCCATATAAATTTAGGTTTTTCCCTATAAGTAATTATAGAATTCACAGATCAGGTATGATTTTCCTGCTTTTACTTTTGTTGCAAACCTAAAAAAACATCATGAAAAAGATTTTATTTATTCTATTTACAGTTCAGTTTATTCTGATCCCTCGGATAACAGGGAGTTATGGTGCAAATTCTATCGGAAATAATCATGGACATTCGGTAACTAATCAAGGAAAGAAAACCATCAAGAAAGACATCTTTGGAGATACTGTCATTGAGGACAATCACGGTAATAGGAAAACCATTAAGAAAGACAATCTTTGGAGATACTGTCATTGAGGACAATCGCGGTAAATAGGAAAAGCAATCAAAAAAGATATCTTTGGAAATACTGTACATTGAAAATAATAAAAGGTTATAAAAAAGACCATTAAGACAGATATATTCGGTAATAAAATAATCGAAGATAATCATGGGAAAAAGCAAATTATTAAAAAAGATATATTCGGGAATGTTATTATTGAGAATTACTAAGGCATCTATCTAAGTATGATAAAGAGCAGGACTTGCAGTGTGGACTTATGCTCAGAATCAAAAACATTTTTTATATAATATCAACAACAATAGGCTGATAATGACACGGACTATGGAGTATTACCGTTAACTGCTTCTCAGCGTGAGGATGACGAGGAAAAGAAAGAAAATCCGATACCGGAAAATTTTGTTTTTACAATTGAACCTGAGGCCGTAGCATTGGCTGCAAGTGAATTTTGTCAATCTTGTGGATTCTTCTAATATGTCTGTTTTTTTATATATTAGCTTCGAAAATTAGACTGAGTCAGTTTAAAAATGGAGGTGTGCCGGGATGTACTTTCCCGCCTGGTCAGCATTTTTCGGCAGCCCCCATTCATGTATCTACTTTTATTCCAGAATAAAGATGAACCCTTTGTCTTTTGGGAACTTTTATTTTATCTTTTGGCGACAGGCTGAATCCTTCCTGAAAACCTTTGATGTCAGGAGCCGTCAGCCTGGCTTTATCAGCGTCAATGCCCAGTTTCTCCCAATCTATCTGCAGTTTTATATCACTGTCTTTTTTTGCCCAACTGGCAATGGCAATCATTACTTTGCCATCTTTCACAAACGAGGTTGCCAGGATGTCATTGCGTCCTGTCTTCACTGGATTGTAGGATACCCAATAGCCCATCATGCGGCTGTCTTTTATGCCGAATGCATCCCACACCTTCCAGAGTTGTGAGGGGACGGATTCCATTGGTTCGCGTGCGGTCATCCCGTACAGCATGCCCCGATAAGGATTGCCGCCATCCTGCAACATTTCGCTCATCATGCCGAAGGGGATACCCGATACATCTGTCAGCCAGTATTCCGGTGACTTTTCGTATTTAAAGTATTCTCCAAACCAAAGGCGGTCCAGGTAAGGCATGTGTTCCATGTAAAGGAATATGCTGTTGATGTAACCGTCGGCCGGATTGAACTGATTGGCTGAATGGACATCGATGCGCGGATCGGGACGGTTACTTTCCAGTACCCGGCGGATGCGTTTCATCGTGTTACGATCGAAAGCCAGGTCGTCGATATAGACTCCGTCGATGCCGACATTTTTTGCAGCCAGTTCAGTCCTTCCACATAGAAGTTGTGCCAGCGCGAAATGCCGGTGTTCACGATTGCCGCATCCTTGTAAGCATCTACAAACCAGGCTCCGATGTAGTCGCCGTCCAGATGTTCCTGTAGCCAGGCATAGCCTCCTCCCTTGCCCGGTGAGAAGATTTCGTGTCCAAGGCTCTTCAGGGCAAACAGCTCCGGTGCATGGTTCGTCAGTTCGCGTACCGTATAGTATATTTTCACTTTATATCCTTTGGCATGCGATTCGTCTACGTACTGCTTCATGAAGGCAGGGCGGAAGAAAGGATAGTTGATATGCGGATTCACCGCATTGCCGTGATGCAGGTTGATAACGTTTGCTCCTGTTTCTCCCACAACGTCTACAGCCTGGTAGGCGTGTGCGTCGCCCTCTTTCAGTTTCTCGGCAGGCTGGTATCCGTGGTAGTAGCGGTCGGTCCATTGCTTCATCGTGTCGATGGGCTTGAAGGGAGTTACCAGTACCAGGAAGTCGAAGTTCAGCTCTTCGCCCTTTTGGAGGGTGCGGCTGCCACTGTATGTCTTGATGTCTACCTGGTTTCCTTTCTCTTTATAGCTGATGCCGCCTTTACCGTCGTTAAACCAGGATGGAGGCATGTTCAACGGTTGCATTTTGTAGAAGTTTGTGTTTAGCGGACGGCGATAGTTCTCTGCACGGAACAGGCATTGCATGCCGGCGTTTACATCGCCAAACCAGAAACCTTCCTGATTCCGTTCCACATTCCATTTCCATTGATCGCTTTTCGGGCGCAATGAGCCTTCATAACCCATTCCCAAACGATATTTGGCCGTTGTTGCCGGCATGGAAGTTAACAGGGCTATATCGTCTACCGATGTATTTTTACGGCAGCCTTTACTTTGATCTGATAATTCATGAACCATCGAATTCCATACTTGCAAGTACTGTTATGTCCAAGTGCCCCTGCTTTTCCGGTAGCGGTCCAGCTTACCGTTCCGTCTTCCTTCTTGCCGAACTTTTAGCGGTGAAGTGATGGCGACGGGCAGTGGTTTTCCATTCTGGCGAATGACAAATTCCATCGGTTGTGACAGAATGTCTTTGGGTTCTTTGCCTATGGAAGTCATCTCTTCGGTGAAGTAACTCTGGATGGAAGCCGGCAGTCCCAGTTCGCCGGCAGTGACGCTGCGTCCCAGCACGCTGATTGTACGGTCTGCCACCTTTATCGGAATGAATGGCTTCACCGGCCGGTTATTGACTGCATACTGTGAATTCAGCCAGCGCAAACGTGACAAACGCCACAAGTCTCCGTCTCCTTTGTCCACCAGTACGTTGTCCGACAGGTTAATGGCTATGTTCACTTCCTGTGAAGCACCGCTCAGGTCGCTCACGGTGACCGTGCCCCGGTAGATCCCTCTGCCGGCATGTTCCGGCATCTGGATGCCGATCCATAAAGGTTGTACACGGCCTTTATCGACGTTTACCTCCGGATGTATCGGGCGTCCCAGCCAGTCGGTTCCTTCCGTGTTGAAACACGTAAGAGCCGATGCAGGTATACTTTCGTTCTTTCCTTTCAGGTCGGTAAAGGTTACTTTGACTCCGTTCACCGGATTCTTGAATGCCCACAGTCCCAGTTGCAGCACATAGTATTCGTTCAGATCCGCTTCACCGAAAAACTCGCCTGTGGCTCCTTGCGTCACCTGGCGGTATGACAGATCATCGAACATGCGGATGGGATATTTACGGTCTTCGGGCAACAGCAGGAAAGGCTTGTTGCTGTTAGCATCGATCAATGCCTGCTTCTCCTGTGCTGTGGCGATGATTTCCATCGGATAGAAGCTGTTGAAACTGCCCAGCGATTCGAAACGTACCAGCTTGGCTTGTACCGCCTTTCCGGCCGGAGTAGCTTTACAAATTGCTTTCCATTGCGGATCCGCCTTATCCGGTTGCTGAGGATAGTTTACTTTCGGATAGGGCCCTCCCGAGGTGTGGTAGGGGAGGTAGTACACATAATAATCTCCGGCATTTCCGCTTGCGTCAAATCGGATGCGTCCGTATTCACGGTTGATTTCCACCGGAAGTACATTGTCTACCGCTTTGCCGGTAGATACATTGATCACAATAATCCCTTTTTGTTCGGGATTGGCGTCACGTCTGCGCCAGGGGATATAAGCTTCCGCTACGGAGGCGGGAGTGTTCACGGAAACAATGGCGCGATGGTTACCCAGTGTGTCGGGTGTCCAGTAGTTTTCGCCGTAAAACGAGGCTTCGGGGACGAAGTCTTGAGCCGCTGCCGGAAGGGTTAACAAAGCTGACAGTGCCCATAAAAAGAGTTTCTTCATAATGTTTATCTAATAACTATGTGCAAATTTACAAAGAATCATTTATGGATTTGGCAGATCGGCCGTTTTTTATTATAAACCGTTTCTGCCCAAAAGCCTGTGTGGTAATCGGGTATGCGATTAGCGATGTTTCGCTCCGATTATCCGGAAGAATCTTTTTGTGGGAAAAATATTTTTA
>ENA-OQJP01000420-OQJP01000420.1-human-gut-metagenome-genome-assembly--contig:-NODE-420-length-12121-cov-3.719693_pt1 | contig 12121 bp, 18 predicted proteins | sample MGYA00242611_ERZ504778 | MGnify/ENA primary metagenome ERZ504778 (study PRJEB26092, sample SAMD00036349) | human gut metagenome | host: Homo sapiens | study: EMG produced TPA metagenomics assembly of...
CGTCCACCGGTTCTTGCTGTCCTATATTTTTTTCACTCATCCAGATATTCCTCTCTTTCCTGATTTAGATTTTCCGCCATCTCTGTTTGAATTGTCGGGAACAAATGTGCATATCGATATGTGATCTCCACACTTTCATGTCCTACCCTTTCTCCAATTGCCACCGCAGAATATCCCATATTAATCAACAATGACACATGCGAATGTCGTAAATCATGGATTCGTATTCTCTTCACCCCTGACAACTTCACACCACGATCCATTTCATGATGAAGATAGCTTTTTGAAATTTGGAATATCCTGTCATTTTCATTTAAACCATACAGCATTCCTATATACGATTCTAATTCCTCACTTAAAAACTCCGGCATGGTAATCATGCGATTACTCTTTGCAGTCTTAGGATCCGTAATAATATCCTTCCCCCCTAATCTTTGATAAGATTTATTGATCCGGATCGTACACGCCTGAAAATCAAAATCTGCCGGTGTCAGCGCTAACAACTCTGCTTTTGTCAATATAAGTCTAAAAAAAATTTGCTTTTAATTCGCAAAAAGCACCACTGTTTTCATCCAGTGATGCTCCTGCGAACAATCTTATTCCGTTTATGCTTTTTCTTCTTTGTAGAAAATGTCATCCATCTTCCAGCTTATCTCCATACGACCTGGTTCATAAATAAAGACTTTCTCAATAATCTTTGACAGCTGTATTTTGTCAAAATCCTGCAATGCTGCAATCTCATTTACTTCCATTTCTTTTTCTGTTGCTTCATCACATTTTTTCTTCGCTACTGCAATCTCATTCTCCAATTCTGCTATCTGCAAAGTGATTTCTAAAATACGGGAAGTCGTTTTTTCCAGTTCTTCCATATACCCTTCCTTGTCCAACACTTCTGAACGATAATCAGAATATAGTTTCATCTTTCTTGACGAGAGTCGCTTTTTTTCACTTTTCAGTGTTGCGATATTTTCTTCTTTCAAAATTGTTTTATGCCATTCTCTTTTCTTTTTCTCAAGATTTTCCGAAATGAATTGTGCCATATTTCTGGCTGCATCCAGTACTGTTTCTTCTGCTTCTTTCCTGTCCATTTTACTTTCCGCACACCCACTAAGACCGCTGATATGTGCCTGCATACAGCGATACCCAGTCTCTCTGCTGGTAAAACCAAGTCTTCTTCCACAGGTCGGACAAAAGAAAATAGGGCAGGCTACTCCTCTTTTTGTAAGAACTCTTTTCTGGTTAGTAAATGCTTTTTTCATTTGCTTTCTGGAATAATTCATCGGATATAATTGGTTCATGTGCATTTTCTACAACAATCCACTCTTCTTTATCATTGGAACCAATTTATTGCTTCCTGTTCTTGCCACTCTCTTTTTATTCCAAATAATTTTCCCAAGATACACTTCATTTTTGAGCATATCTGAGATTGTTGTGACTGACCAGAGTTTCTTTTCTTTTTCGTTTTCTCTGTGCATTTTTATACCTTTTCTGCACATATACTCCCGGCATGTAAGCACATGGGTTTCGTTCAGATATTTTGCTATCTGTCCTTTTGTTTTCCCATCTGCCGCCATTGTGAATATCAGTTTCACTATTTCAGCCGCTTCTGGGTCTATAACCAGATGATGCTTATCTTCTGGATCTTTAATATATCCATATTTGGGAAAAGCCGGCATATATTCACCGTTTTTAGCATGTGTTTTCATAGCAGAACGAACTTTTCTGGACAAATCTCTGCTGTACATTGCATTCAGCATATTTTTTAACGCTACGCTCATTCCTCCAGTAAAACCAGAGGAATTGATACTGTCAAAGCCATCGTTAATTGAGATAATTCGAATACCAAGGACTGGCAGGATTTTTTCCAGATAATTCCCCACTTCCAGATAATCTCTTCCAAATCTTGAAAAGTCCTTTATAACAATACTTTTTATACGTCCTGTTTTTGCATCTTCCATCATCCTCTGAAAGCCAGGACGGTTAAAGTTTGTACCACTGTACCCATCGTCTACATATTCAACTACTGGACAGTTAGTAAATTCGTCCTGTTTTTTGATAAATTCGTTTATCAGCATTCTCTGTGCACTGACACTGTTACTTTCGGCTTTTATACTGCCATCTACATCATTATCCTCCGACGAAAGTCTGATATAAACAGCGATACATTCTGTTACTGGCATAACTCAGCCTCCCGTTCTTTTGCATATTTTCTTAATTCTTCCAACATATCATCATACACCAAACGTACCGTAATAGAACCGCTTTCATGTATTTCGATTTTTTCTACAAAAGCATTGACCATTTCCTTTGTCAGCGTTCTCGTATTGCGGTATTTATTGATCAATGTTTCCCATTCTTCCTCTGTGTGAAAATTTTTTTCATATCCAACCTGATGCTTTAATAAAATTTCCATGTTATTCTGGATCTCTTTTTCTGTTTCCGCATCCTGCTTTGAAAATGTTTCATACTGCTCTGCATCAATAATACGGCACACATAATCCTCAAACAATCTTTCCCGGTGTACTGCCACTTTTTCCAGTTCTTTCCGGCATTTCTTGATTTCCCTGTTAAACACATCATATTTTTTAATGCTTTCCTGTCTTTGATTCAACCGCCGAATCAAATCTACATTTTCAACATATACATTGATATGTGCACGTATCACACGCAGTACATAATCATTCACTTCCAAATCAGTGATAGAATGTGGCGTACACTTCCCGTGGAGCTTATTATTTCCACAGTAAAACCTACGATGATTGCCTTTTGTTTTCCCATATAAATACATGGTTTTTCCACAGTCTGCACATACAATTTTCTGCTTGAAAAAGTTGAAGTCTCTTACATTATTGCCATTTGATTTACGAGCTTCATTAACCCGCTTTACGATATGACCAATCTTTTCCTGTACCTCATCAAAATCCTTTCTGCTCACAAGTGCCTCATGGGTATTTTTGATAATGATCCATTCTTCTTTCTGATTCATTTTCTGTCTCTGTGCAGCCCAGGAATCATTGGTAAACTGATTATGCACACTATCACCGGCATAATATTGATTCTCAAGGATTTTGTGGACTGTTCCTCCACTCCATGTCCATGCCGCTGACTTTTCATTTGCTTTTCCTGCTTTATCCAGCTTGTAGGCTTTCGGGCAGAGATACCCATCCGCATTTAATTTCCGGGCAATCTCAGCATAAGTCATTCCATCAATAAAATACTGAAATATCTTTTTCACCACTGGTGCTGCTACTGGATCTGGAATCAGCTGATGAGGATTATCCTTGTCTTTTTCATAACCATAAGCCATCTGACCGGAAGGAAATTCGCCATTTGCCCAGCTCGTCCGGTATGAACTTCTTATTTTCTTTGCCAAATCTCTGGAATAAAACTCATTATACACGTTTGACATGCTGATCAGCAGACTTATGTCATCTCTGAACGAATCATAATGATCATTCACCGAAATAAAACGCACATTAAAGAATGGGAACACTCTTTCAATATAGCTTCCCGCCTCTACATAATTTCGTCCAAGCCTAGAAAGATCTTTAACAATAACACAGTCAATATTTCCCTCTTTGATGTCCTGCATCATCTCATTAAAACCATCTCTCTCAAAATTAGTTCCGGTTTTAGATATATCATAATATTCCTTTGCAACCACGATATCTTTCTGTTCTTTTACGAAATTATGAAGCAAAACCATCTGCGTTTCTATCGTATTTCTTTCTCTGTTCTTTTCACTCTCATAAGAAAGCCTTGCATAAAGGGCTGCATGTGAAACTTTTTCACACTGGTTTTCAGCTTCTGTAACCAAATTTTCTTTATTTCCAACATTCACATAATCTACTTTTCTTGATTTTCGAGCCATTTATACGACCTCCCTCTTTTGAATTTCTATTCTTCCGTCCATACCTGTGCTGACATCACATCCCACCGACTGTATCTGCCGTAACAGGGATTGATAACAGTCATCAAAATTAAATCTGACTTCAATATGTTTTTTGTCATATACCAATATCTGGTCAATCAGTTCAACAGCAACAGTTCTTGTAAGTTCTTGTATATTCTGATGCTCGGCAAAATAATCCAGCCAATGATATTTATCACTTTTTGATTCCAGGACTTCACTGATCTGTTGATCAATGCTTCGGACTGCTTCCTCGGCTTTTTCCGTTTTTCTGTGTACCCGTCATGAAGCTCTTTATAATCTTCTTTTGAAATGATTCCTTCACGGAAATCCTCATATAGATAATCTCTTAACTCCCGGCATCGCACGGCTTCTTTTTCTTTTGCTTCTTTTCTAATTTCCAGTTCTTTTATATCCAATTCTTGAAATGGTACTTCATGGATAAAATCCATGATTTTTTCATATCAAGGATATTTTCAATATGGATTTTTACCAGTTCCAATACTGTTTCTTCTAGTTTACCCATTGGTATTCTGTGTGCTGCACACGCTTTCGTAGCTGCATGTCTGGAACAGATATAGTAAGCATATACCTTTCCTCCTGCCGGAACATCCCGTTTGATCATCATTGCCCCACAGTCTCCACAAACCACAAGTCCAGATAATGGATATACCTTTTCCTCGTTCGGAGAAGTCCTTGTATCTATCCCTAATAATCTCTGCACCAGTGCAAATTCTCGTTCTGATACGATAGCCTTATGGTTTTTTTCAATTCTAACCCAATCTGTCTCCGGCTTTTTCATCAATTTTTTACTTTATGGTTTGGTGTTGTTCTTTTTCCCTGCACCAGAGTTCCAGTGTATACTTCATTTTCAAGGATTCTTTTTACCGACATGGCGCTCCATTCTGCCTGTTCGTGTGTTTTAAAATTATCCTGAATCCTTATTCCAAGACTGTGCTTGTATTCCATTGGTGAAAGAACACCCTGTTTGTTCAATGCATTGGCAATTGCTGTCTGGCTCATACCTGATAATTTCATGCGGTAAATTTCTTTGACGATACCTGCCGCATATACATCTATCACCAGTTTGTTTTTATTATCTGAATCTTTCTGGTATCCATACGGTGTAAACGCTCCAATATATTCCCCATTTTTTCTCTTTACTTCCAGGTGGCTTCTTATTTTGATAGAAATGTCACGGCAATATGCATCGTTAATGAGATTCTTGAAGGGAATTACGATTTCGTCTGCCTGACTTTTCCCTTCCAGGCTGTCATAATGATCATTGACCGCAATAAACCGCACGCCAAGTGCCGGAAATAATCTTTCGATATATTTTCCGGCATCAATATACTCACGTCCAAAACGGGAAAGGTCTTTTACAACGACACAATCCACAATTCCTTTTTTGATATCTTCCAGCATCATCTGAAATGCAGGACGTTCAAAATTAGAACCGCTGTAACCGTCATCCACCCGTTCTGATACAACAACTATATCCTTTTTATCTTTTAGGAAATTTTTTATCAGATCTTTCTGATTTGAGATACTGTTGCTTTCACGCTTTCCAGCAGTAGCAACATCGCCATCTTCTTTCGATAAACGAACATAAATGGCTGCATGATAGATTTTCTTTGAATTGTTAATTTGATTCATCTTCATCCTCCTTAGTTTACCTTCCATCAACATTGGTAAAACCCAGAGGGTGAGTCGATTTTGTCCTGATATGAATGAGGAGTCCTGAATTCCTCGTTTCCATATTAACATAACTCTTCAGATTTTACCATCACTTTTTATACAGAAAGCAAAAGTTCCTCAAATGCATCTTCAAAAGATACTCCATTGTTTGCAAACCTTATTTTCACTTTTACATTTCCTATACAGACAAGATAGGGATTTCCCACCTGTCTGAGATATTGAGCTATTCTTTTTCCTTCGTCTGATTCCGGTCAATCCTTATTTTCGGATATCCTTCAATTCCTTCAGATCCACATCATCAAAATCCGTTTCCAGATAGTTTCTATATTCTTCCGCAGTCATGCCCTTCTCCTTCCATTCCCATCTGAATCCGTACTGCTTTCAGTACCCGATCCAGGCTCCACTTATTTACTCTTCCGCATTTCTCAATAATACATTTTGTAGAAATGCTCATAACCTGTTCAGCCAATGCCAGGCTTCCTTTTCGGATCCCTATCATATCGTATTTACTGATAAATACATGTGTTGGTAAATACCGCTTCTTATATATTCTTGACGTCAGCGGAACTACTGTAATGACTGAACTGTATGTATTAGCTTTGTTGTTACTTACTACGATCACCGGTCTTACTCCACCCTGAACCGAAGTTGTCGGGAACATACCGAGATCCGCCCATAAGATATCTCCTCTTCGAATCGTCACTTGTCATCTCTCCAATCTTTTTTATTTGTAAAGCATTCATAGCGCTATATTGGCTCCACAGGAATACGGCAGAGTTCCTTTCCAAGACGGAAAGCTCTGCCGCATAACCTCTATAGCCAATTTGATTATTAAACAGTGCTCGCTCGATTCTATTTATCCTCGATACCCCGAATCGTTACTCCTACATCTGCAGGAAGGGAATAATAACCTGTCCGGATGCTACACTCCGGACCACAACCAAAAAACTCTCGTTTCCAGGCTCCAGCAGTTCATAGGTTTACCAGTTACAGACTTCTCAGGGTCTGCAAGTGTATCGCATCTCACACATGTCATCGCATCACCAGCCTGCCGACTGGCTTTGGTCAGTGCTTTTTCGCAGCATTATTAGCTCTAAAAAGGTTTTTACGTCTTATAATCCTATAGCGGCATCTTCCTCGTGCTCACTGTATGAAATGTCACGTCAGTTATTATTGGATATTCAGTTATCATGGTTCATTTTAGGAAGTCCTTTAACTTCCTCTAATTACTAAAGTCAAATGACTTTGGCAGATGCAAAAGATTTTGAAAATTTTTAAAAAATTTATTCATATACATTTCACGCATCTTATTAAGAGTGGATTTCAGCTTGTATGACAGCATCTGTCTGGAAATCCCCATAATCTCCGCCATCTGTGTCTGTGTCTTGTTTTCAAAGAAAATGCCATAAATAATCATGCGTTCCTCTGAGTTCAGCTGATTGATCACTTTGTGAATATCCTGCTGTTCCATTTTTGTCAGTACACAGTGCTCCACATCGCAGTTCAGATCTGGAAAATCCTCAATCATGAAGCCTTCTCCATCAATGGACTGACCACTGTAAGGTACTTCTCTCAGCATCTTATCCACAACCTCACCCAGTTCGTTCTTAATCTCAACTTTTTTTGCCTTGCTGCTTCTATAAAAATTATTCATCGCATACGCAACTTCTTTTGTAATCTCGATCATTTCTCCATCAATATTTGCGTAATACTTTCCTTCATAAAAATATGGGTGTTCAATATACATATCCGTTCCTCCTGAATTTGAAATCTTGTTGCTCGTTTCAAATCCAGAAGGCGGACCTCTGTTTAGAATCATGCCTGCTCCGCCTTTATCCTGCCGGGATACGCCCGCAGTTATTGGCTGAGAAATTCAGGCACGAAAAAAGCCCCAGTAGTTTTTCTTAACTACTGAGGCTTTCGTCTCTTTCTTGTATTCAGTTATCTATGCCTTCTTTCATCAGCATAATCATTGTATCAGGATAAAGTTCACAAAGTATCCGCAATATGTTCCCATAAGTTCATATCATTATTGGAATCGTACATATTTCAGTATAAAAAGTTCACCGTGTTATTCTTCTACTTCTTTTCCATCTATATATAGTTGAAATTTATCAGGATTATTGACTACATCATAGTCCTTTCCATATTCTACAGGTCTGTATTCGGCTGTCATTACCGATTCCCCATCTTCAATATCCTCTTTCCATAAATAGATGTTCATATCAAGACTCGTCGCATATCCCCTGTCTGTGGAGAATTTTGTCGAATAAAAGAATCATCCTTGTACATCTGCAAAAGCTCTCTTACAAACGCTTCTCTATCCTCAATATTTTTCCGGTTAGCAACCACGGTTAAATTTTCATCCCGATTTACGGAAAATGTTCCAACTACATCCGGTTCGCCTTCCTCATGACCAGATTCAGATTTCCCATAAATACTTCCTGCAGCAATTATCAAGATCACTGCTCCTGAAATCAATGCAATTATCTTTTTCTTCATATTTTTATTTTCCTTTTAGTTTTTTACTGCGTAATTGATTACTTCTTCCGGTGTAGGTCTTTCTCCTTTAAGTGTCATTTTCTTCCATTCTTCCTGCACAGCCGGATCAGGATTATCAAATCCTGCATCTATGGCTATCTGCATTTCTCTGCGTACTTCTTCTGGTGTTGTGTTGTACTTTTCTGCAATCTTCTCATAAATAGTTTTTTCTCTCATTCATTTTCCTCCGATATATAACTGGATTTACAACTTGTTCTATAGAACCAATTTAGCATATTTCTATTATCATGAAAAGACACTTTACAACTTAAATCTGAATAAATGGTCAAAAAAAGAAGAGCTACTTGCTCTTCCCAGTTTGTCATATCACTCTTCCAATAATGTGTGAATTACTTTGATGATTTTTTTCTGTTCTTTGATTGGAAGTTTTTCAATTTTTTCTGTCAGTTCATTTGTAACACCTGTAACTGAATGTGCCACAACATCAATTAAAAGAGTATCTGCAGAAACATCTAACGCATTTGCAATTGCAACAAAGGTATCCAATTTTGTAACTTTCAAGCCTCTCTCTATTACACTCACATGCGTCGGGCTTAAATTTACTAATGCAGCCAGTTCCTCTTGTGTGAGATTTTTTGCTTCTCGTGCCGATTTGATTCGCTGTCCTACTGCTTTCAAATCCATCGTAACACCTCCTCCGGAACGAATAATCGTTCTGGATTTAGTATACTTGTGGATGTCTTCAATATACAGAATCGCAAAACCAAGTTCTAATTCTATAGAACTATATTTCAAGATTTTCTTTGCATTTTCGTAAAAAAGCGTTATGATTGAATCAGTTAAATCAAAGGAGGTATCAAATCATGAAATCACATAAATACTGGTCCTTAGGCGCACTTTTCTGTATGTTGGGATGCATTTATTCTGGAATCAAAAATCTATGACTGCACATAAATACTTTGCCTATTCTTCATTGCTTTGTATTGGCATGTCCATTTATTCCGGTCACAAACTGGTTTCTCCAAAGAAGAAAAAAATCACTGAATCAAATAATAGTGAGAATAGTTAAATGAAAATTTGACCTTTATTCATCAAAGACAAAGTTGCTGGAGAATATTTTTTCTCTCCAGCAACTTTCTTTATCTTTAAGCCATTGAAATACAATACTGTCCAATCAGCTTCGTCCAACTATTATATTTATTCTTTTCACACACCTTTCGGCAAATTTCATTTTCCATCAATACACAGAACATCTTATCATAATCAAATGCCCAAACAGCACCATTCACATGGTTTTCCACTGCTTTCTGATCTATGCTCTTTAAGCGTGTGACCATTTTTTCAATTTCTCCATTTCCCAAGTTACCGATATTTTTGCAGATAAACCGAAAGAAATTCAACGTTGCATATTCGTCATGCCAATGGAACTCTTCTGGATTGTTTTAATTTTACTGGCTCGTTGCTGTTCTTTGATTATCTGATCAGCTACACCTTTCATCGAATCTTCGTATCTCATATTATTCACCTACTCTTCCTCTACGCCCAGTGACGGTTTAAATCTTTTATCCTTTGCCTGCGGTACCACGATCTCATAAAAATAAAATCCTAAATACCCAAGTGCCTGCTTCTTCATTTTATAAAATGAAGTCCTGCCTATTCCTAACTCCTGTTGTACTTCCACATCTGTCTTATTATAATGACTGCAAAAACAGGAATGAAGGATCTCACTGAGCATCACACCATTCGGTGCATAGAACTTAACCAGTGTCATTCCACGATAGATCATATCTGACAAGCCATAAATGATCATCAGGTTATTCATTTCCCGGTGCATCTTTGGCACATTCAGCTGATTGTTATAAATGCTCAGATAACTCAACGCATATGCCATATCTTCATTGATTTTCTCCTGGCACTCCATATCCAGTTCTTCTAACACAATCTGATTTTCCAAAATCAATTTCTGATAGCTTGTCATCAATTCTTTAATATCAGTATAATGTCTTTCAATCGTTACTTCCAAATAATCCTGTGCATGGCTTGCCATCTGGAAGGTAATCTCTTTCATTGATTTAATTGCATAATCTCTGTCTGTCATCAGTTTCAAAATCTCCTTATCATCATCACACTAACTGGCGGTCTTTCAGACCAGTTCGCTTTCCCCATGATTTTGATGGGAAGCAATTACTTACTACAACTTGCAGAAGCGGATATCCAAAAGGCATTGTGGGAGCTGCCTTTGCTGACCGGAATCCATCTTCTTATGTAAAACCTGCAGGAATATAAAGGGAAAGTGACTATCCCTGCCGGTTAATAATCCAAATAATATCGTCTATACCAATCTCTCCTTATGCTGTTTTTCTCTCCATAAACCATTTATCCACTTCGTAAAACAAGTGGCTTTCCTGCCCCTGTATCATACAGGTGTACATCATTCCTACACCGCCTGCCTTTCTGCTGGCGCATCGCTCGATTTTCAAAATTCTGTCAATGCTATACTTTCTTCCATCCTCCCATGTAAAAAATATGGGAACCAGCTGTCCGTTTTTCCGAAACTCTGCTACTACATCTACATATACTTTGTTCATGCCGACACCTCACTATAAAATCTCAATTGCTCTTGGCGATGCCGGGATTCTGCGGATATATCCATTTAACTCCAACTGCTTGATTCTGGAAAATGCTGATGATGTTGATTTCACCCCGATCAATTTTCCAAATTCCCGTATTGTCGGTGGATATCCATGTTCATTGGTATATCGTAAAATACACTGATAACTTTCTTCCTGTTTTCTGGTTAATGCTTTTTTCAAATCTATCCCTCCAATTACCCATGGAAATAACTATGTGGATGGATCGTGTGCGTACCAGCGTCTAAGTGGGATAAGACTTTATCCTGATACATTGCCGCTCGCTGTATACTGAAATAACCAAACCTTCGTCTGATCTCATCTACAGTACGATCCAGCTTCTCTAACTTTTCCTTTTTCTCCTGATTTCCAAATAAATCCAACTGCACGGGAATATCATCTAACACAAGATCCGCAGCTCGGATTCCCAGGCTTCTAATGGGATGTTCCCATTTGTAATTATCTTTAAATAGCTGAAATGCTGCAGTTACAATCTCGTTTGTAATATTCGTTGGCTGTCGTAAATGTATCTGTCTGGAAAAACTATACAATCGATTATCTCGAACTGTAATTTCTACTGTTTTGCATTTAAATCCATGTTTCCGCAATCGTGCAGCTACACTTTCTGCCAATGCTATTTGAATGATCCAGACATCCAGATCATTTTCCAGATCTCTCGGTGTTGTAGTGCTATTACCTATCGACTTTTACTGGTGCTTCATATCCTTCCTTGCAAACCGGATCTTCATCCCAGCCATTTGCGAAAGCCCATAATACATTTCCTATTTTTCCAAAATGACTCTCTAACAACTTTTCGTCTGATTCCGCAAGTTGCCCGATTGTCCGGATTCCAAGTTTTTGCAATTTCTTATTTGTCTGTCTTCCGACATAAAGCAAATCTGACGCTGGAAGCTGCCATATCCTGTCTTTATAATTTTCTCGATTAAACTCTGTGATTGCATCCGGCTTTTATAATCTGAACCAAGTTTCGCATAAATCTTATTCCAGGAAATTCCAATACTTACCGTTACACCCAGTTCGTATTTAATCCGATGGCTGATTTCTCTTGCAATCGTCATTCCGCTTCCTTTCAGATTTCTGCTGTCCGATACATCCAGCCAGGCTTCATCAATTCCATATGGCTCAATCTTGTCCGTATACTCCGAATAGATTTCTCTTGCCATCTTTGAAAATCTCAAATACAAATCCATCCGTGGTGGTACAAATATGATTTCCGGACAAATCTGTTTTGCCTGCCATAATGCCATTCCGGTCTTTACACCTTTTTGCTTTGCAATGTAATTTGCTGTCAATACAATTCCATGTCTGGCTTCCGGATTGCCACCGACTGCCAGAGGCATTCCGGCAAATTCCGGATGAT
>ENA-OQJP01000421-OQJP01000421.1-human-gut-metagenome-genome-assembly--contig:-NODE-421-length-12118-cov-1.764740_pt1 | contig 12118 bp, 13 predicted proteins | sample MGYA00242611_ERZ504778 | MGnify/ENA primary metagenome ERZ504778 (study PRJEB26092, sample SAMD00036349) | human gut metagenome | host: Homo sapiens | study: EMG produced TPA metagenomics assembly of...
AATTCAGTTTTTTGTTGTAGATTTTTCTGTCATATGGTTCCAGGATCTCATCCACACTTGGCACTGTAAATCCACCATACTGCTGGCTGGCCGTCACTTAATACGATATCCCCGATCACATCAAATGCTGTATCCAGTGTCTTCGGCTCATTATACCAGAGATTCCCCATCTCAAATCCGCCGCTTAATACATTTTTCACATCAAAAAGGCAGCAGTTCATTGTATCACGGCGGGCAGACATATCATGAATATAGATATAACCATCACGAATAGCTTGTAGTTCTTCAGTCGTAAGGAAGAATTTTTTATATAACTCTTTATTTAATTCATTAAAAATCAAACTTCGTTTGGTCGATACTAAAGCACTATCAGTATTACTGTTTTCTTTATCTCCAATATACATGATTGATTGTGATTTTTTATAGACCTCATCTAACATTGCCACGAAGTCTTGTTTGTAGTTCCGGTAATCACGATAGCTTTTTGCTACTTTAGGGTTGATTGCATCTAAAGCACCTTCAACAACATTGTGCATTTGAGAGATAGTAATTTCATTGCTATTGAAATCTTTAACTCGGGCTTCAACAAAATCACAAATTTGTGCTTCTTCACCTTCTTTGAATTTATATAAACAGCGTGTCGCAGATTTATTGATTGCTGTTACAACTTTTTGTATATTAAAAAGCTCTTTAGTATTATCTTTCTTGATTACGTACATTCTTTTGTCCTCCATAATAAGTTTCGTAAATTAGTATATTAGAGAATTATCGACTTGAAAAGTAAAATGCTCTATTAGTAGTAAACAAATATTTTTTGTTGATATTTTAGGAAAATAGCAATTATTTTTGTTAGATGATGATAGTATTAGATGTATCAAAATAGATAATTTACTAATTTTCTAAAATTGAAAAAAACTAGAGAAATTAATATAAATATCAGTTATAATTAATATTTGTGTGCATTGCCAATTGAATATTTTAATGAGGTGATGATGCGTATTATTTTTATAAAAAAAGTTTTAGTGTTAACATAATAAAAGAGATTTTTAGGAGGGAACAGAATGAAAGTTATTAAAAGAGATGGGCAAAGCGTTGAGTTTGATGCTTCAAAAATTGAAAAAAGCAATTTTAAAAGCAATGCAGTGCGGAAGCGGGATCGTTGATTCTAAATGTGCTCATGATATTGCTGTAGAGATAGAAAACTGGCATCAATTCAGTGATAATAATATTTCGATATATCGAATTGAGGGACAAGTTTTTGAAAAATTAATTGAAAAAGGACAAATCTTAACTGCTAAAGCATATGAAGGATATCGTAAAGTTCGGGAGTTTCAAAGAGAAACAAATACGATTGACAAAGAGATATATGGAATTGTAAACCAAACTAATAAAGAAGCAATGGAAGAAAATTCAAATAAAGATGCTACAGTTTTAGCAACTCAAAGAGATTTGATTGCTGGTGAATTTTCAAAAGATTATTGTCGGCGGCTATTATTACCACCTAAAATTGTTCAGGCACATGATGATGGAATCATTCATTTCCATGATATGGATTACTATATCCAAAAAATGCATAATTGCGATCTTGTCAATTTAAAGGATATGTTTGCTAAAGGAACAGTTATTAATGATAAGTTGATTGAAACACCTAAATCATTACAAACAGCTTGTACTGTGGCAACTCAAAATCGTACAACAAGTAGCTAAATGGTCAATATGGTGGACAAAACTATCTCATTAGCTCATTTATCACCATATGTGCGTTTAAAGTTATGAAGAAGCAACCAACGGAAAATGTTCGTAATGAAGGTCGTTTGATTGGAATTGACTATAGTGAAGAACAAATTATTAAGATTGCTAAATCACGCCTACAAGATGAAATTAAAGCCGGAATTCAAACGATTCAATATCAAATTAATACTTTCTCAACTACTAATGGACAAGCACCATTTTTATCAGTGTTTATGTATTTAAGAGAAGAACCTGAATATATTGAAGAAACAGCAATGCTGATTGAAGAAACATTAAAACAACGATTTATTGGAATGAAAAATCCTGTTGGGGCTTATGTGACACCAGCTTTTCCCCAAAAACTTTTATATGTTCTTGATGATAATAATGTACCGCAAGATAGTAAGTATCGTTATTTAACGGATTTAGCAGTTAAATGTGTCTCAAAGAGAATGATGCCAGATTTTATTTCTGCTAAGATCATGCGTGAAAAACTATGAGGGACAAGTATTCCCTTGCATGGGATGCCGTAGTTTCTTATCACCATGGAAAGATGAAAATGGTGAATACAAGTGGTATGGTCGTTTTAATCAAGGAGTAGTGACATTGAATCTTGCTGATGCTGGTCTGTCAGCTAATCATAAATTAGATAACTTTTGGAAAATCTTAGATGAACGTTTAGAATTATGTAAAGAGGCCTTGATGTTACGTCATGAAAGTTTAAAAGGAACACTAGCAGATGTTAGCCCGATTCATTGGCGTTATGGAGCTTTAGCTCGTTTAGAGTCAGGGGAACCAATTGATAAGCTTTTGGAAAATGGGTATTCAACGATTTCCTTAGGGTATATTGGTTTATATGAATGTGTTGTAGCTTTAATTGGTCAAACTCATACTTCTAAAGAAGGAAATGAGTTAGCAACAAAGATCATGGAACGTTTAAGAAGTGCTTGTGACAGCTGGAAAGAAGAAACAGGATTAGGTTTTGGTTTATATGGAACTCCAGCAGAATCAACTACATATACATTCGCTAGAGCATTAAAGAAACGTTTTGGAATTGTTGAAGGAATTACTGATAAGGATTATTTAACAAATTCATACCATGTTAATGTTAAAGAACATATTGATGCTTTTGATAAACTGCAAGTTGAAGCAAAATTCCAAAAAGTATCTTCTGGCGGAGCAATCAGTTATGTTGAAGTCACTAATATGTCAGAAAATTTAGATGCTTTATCAGCGTTGATTGACTATATGTATAACACAATTCAATATGCAGAGATTAATACAAAATCAGATTATTGTCAGGAATGCGGATTTGACGGCGAAATCTTACTAGATGAAAATCGGGAATGGTATTGTCCAAATTGTGGAAATCGTAATCATAAAACTTTAAATGTTTGTCGTCGTACTTGTGGTTATTTAGGTGATAATTTCTGGAATCAAGGTAGAACACAAGAAATTGCTGAACGTTTTGTTCACTTAGATAATCATCTTTATGGTGAGTAACGATGAGATATGCTCAAATTCGAAAAACGGATATTGCTAACGGAGAAGGAATTAGGGTATCTTTATATGTTCAAGGTTGTAAACGACATTGTCCAAACTGTTTTAATCCCGAAACTTGGGATTTTACTGGCGGGAATAAATTTGATTTAAAAACTGAAAATATTTTAATTAAATTAGTAAATCAGCCGCATATCGTAGGAATCACGATTCTTGGTGGTGAACCATTAGAGTTGGAAAATCGCCAGGATGTTTCCATTTTATTAAAACATCTTAAGGAACAATGTCCTAATAAGACAATCTGGTTATATTCTTCTTTCTTATATGAAGAAATCAAAGATTTTGATGTTGAGATTTTATCATATTTAGATGTTTTAATTGATGGACCGTTTGTTGAAGCATTGAAGGATCGTAAATTAAGATTCCGTGGATCCTCAAATCAACGATTAATAGATGTAAAAAATCATTAGCTAATGATGAGGTTATTTTATATCAAGATAGCCGTTATTATAAAAATGATAAAGAGGTATGACCATATCATACCTTTTTACATAAGTAATATTTTAAGTGTTGAAGACATATCTACGAGATATTTAAATAGATGATTTCAAGAAAAAATGAAACTCAAATTTTTCTTTCTAGTAATTAGAATCAAGATATCTTATAATATAAGGAAAGGTTAAGGGATATTTTATGAGTAATATAAGGATTCAATTATTAAATGTAATCAATAGAGAATCATCAGATTCAATGAATTTTATTATCGCACAGTATATTTTAGAAAATCTTGATAGGCGAAAGGTAATTACTACTAAAGAATTAGCTGATAATTGTAATGTATCAAAGTCTTCAATTAGCCGCTTCTGTCGTAAAATCGGGTATGAGGATTTTATGGAGCTTCAATATGCGATTGCAACATATAACTCATTTATTGCAGAAAGATTTTCTCATATTGATGGTGTTACAACCAAAGATTATGTTGTGAACTATTTCGAACGTTCTAAAGAAATAATTAATTATTTAAATCAAAATATGGATACGGACACTCTCGAAGAGTTAGTTAAAGATATTCATGACTATAAGAGAGTAGTTTTAATGGGACATGTTCAATCTAGTTTTCCGGCTATTTCCCTTCAATATTATTTAACGATTTTACATAAATTCATTTATTCAACACAGGATCCAAATGAACAAAGAGAAATGCTGGAGACTTTAGATGATCAAAATCTGATTATTATTTTTAGTGCCGGGGGAAGATTTTTAGAAAGAGTGCTGGATCGTTTGAGTGTTATGGATAGAGAAAATGGTCCTAAAATATATATGATAACTGCAAATAAGTTAAAACATTTTCCTTTTGTTCATAAATATATTGAATTATCTGAAGAATTTAGTTATTCATCGTCCGTTATATTAGAGATGTATTCTAATCTTATTTCGCTTATTTATCATAAAAAATATACTGATAATTATTATTGATGATAAAGTAAGAGATTTAAGCAAGAGTAGTTAAATGTGTTTCATAAATAACAAAATCCAAGGCTTAAAAGCCTTGATTTTATTTTCCTGTTCATATGAGAATCAGTGGAATAGTCTAAGAAAATATAAGTCTTTTAAAAGAGAGTGAGGATATAATAGTATGACGATCAAGCGCTCAATAGCTAAGGACTTGATCAACATATTCTTATCTCTTTTTTAATAAATGACAAATAGTTATTAAAGGTAAGCTTTTGTTTCATGTTTTGAAACAGTGTGCCAGCTTGTGAAAAATCACAGATTAAGTGATTTTTTTATTATACTAACAGTGTGATAAGACAGGTACAGGAGGACAAAATATGAATTATCCATTTAAAATGTATTGGGGAAGTGCCAGTGCAGACTTTCAATATGAAGGTGGATTTAATGAAGGAAAAAGAGGACTCATTACACATGACATTGTGACTGATGGTTCGTACACAACCCCTAGAAGGCTTACATACAGATTGCCGGATGGAACGTTAGGTTCAGTTGCATATAGAGAATCATTTCCAGAAGGTGCAGTAGGGTGTATTCACGATCATGTTTATTATCCTAGTCATAATGCGGTTGATTTTTATCATCACTATAAAGAGGATATTAAGTTATTAGCAGAAATGGGATTATCAATGATGAGATTTGGAATCTGCTGGACAAGAATTTATCCTACTGGTGAGGAAAAAACTCCGAATGAAGAAGGTTTACAGTTTTATGAAGATGTCATTGATGAATGTTTAAAATACAATATTGAACCAATGATTACAATTTGCCATGATGAGCTTCCTTTATATCTTGCTAATAAATATGATGGCTGGTCTAATCGAATAATGATTGATTTGTATGAAAAGTTATGTAATGCGTTATTTGAAAGGTTTAAAGGAAAAGTCAAATACTGGCTTACGTTTAATGAACTTAATGTACTTCAAGGATTCTCGCATCTGGGTACAAGAAATTCAGATGCTCAAACTACTTGGCAGGCAATTCATCATTTGTTTATCGCCAGTGCCAGGGCTAAATTTTAGCAAAAAAAATTATGCCAAAAGCAATGTTAGGAGCAATGTATGCAACTAGTCCATCGTATCCTAAAACGTGTCATCCTGATGATCAACTTGCATGGATGAAACAAAGGAGAAGACTATTCTATTTTTCAGATGTAATGCTTAGAGGTTATTATCCAAGCTTTGCACGAAGTTTCTGGGATGAATATAAGGTGACTATAAGAATGGAAGAAATGATGAAGAAATCTTAAAAGAAGGAACCTTAGACTTTTATTCATTTAGCTGTTATAGATCAACAACGATTGGGAAAGACGATAAATTAGGAATCATCGCATTACCATTCGGTGAAAATCCATATTTAAAATCTACACCCTGGGGATGGCCTATTGATCCAGTTAGTATACGATATGTGTTAAATGAAGTGCATGATCGTTATCAAAAACCAATTTTTATTGTCGAAAATGGTTTGGGCGAAGTCGATAAACCGGATGAAAATAATTTTGTAAACGATACATATAGAATCAATTATCTAAATGACCATTTCTTAGAAATAAAAAGGCTGTAGAAATTGATAGGGTACCAGTTTTAGGATATACCATGTGGGGAGGCATCGATCTAGTATCACTAAGCACTGGTGAGATGAAAAAACGTTATGGCTGGGTCTATGTGGATATGGACGATAAAGGAAATGGCTCTAAAAAGAGATATCCCAAAGCATCATTTTACTGGATGAAAGAGTTTATTAAATCAAATGGAAATATTTTAAAAGAAAATAATCAGGGGGAATGATCATGACTTATACAGAATTAGGAAAACAAATCATTGCGTATGTAGGTGGTAAAGATAATGTAAAAAATATCATGCACTGTATGACTCGCTTACGCATGAATTTAAAAGATAATACTAAAGTAGAAATTGAAAAACTAGAGGCTTTAAAAGATGTATTAAAAGTGCAGTTTAAAAATGAACAATTACAGGTAGTAATTGGACCACAGGTAAGTGAAATTTATCAGACGATTGAAAAAGATTTCAATTTTTCTGAAGCAGATAATTTAGAAGAAAAAGAGAAAACAAGGAATTAGTCAAAAAGCTTTTTAAAATATATTATCAAGTGTATTTGTGCCAGTTATTCCTGCAATTGCTAGTGCTGGTATGTTGAAAGCAATCATTGCATTAATTAAAGCATTTGAGATTATTCCTCAAGATAATGGTGTCTTTATCGTATTTAATATGATGGCAGATGTTGCATTTTATTTCTTACCAATCTTGTTGGCAGCATCAGCATCAAAGATTTTTAATACGAATCGAATGATTTCAATTGTATTAGCAGCTACTCTCATTCATCCGACTTTTACAACTCTTGTTGCTGATACAGAAGCATCATTATCATTCTTTGGTTTACCAGTACCTTTGATTAATTATGCTAGTTCAGTTGTACCGGTAATTTTGTCAGTATGGATTTTATCTTATATATATCGTTATGTAGATAAAATAATGCCAAATGCACTAAAAGTAATTTTTACTCCAACAATTTCACTTTTAATTATGGTTCCATTAATGCTGGTTGTGTTAGGGCCTCTAGGTAACTATGTTGGTGTACTTATTTCATATTGTGTGGGAGGACTATTTACATTTAATCGCTTTATTGGGGGATTTATCTTATCATTCATTAGACCATTGTTAGTAATTACAGGTATGCATCAGGCATTTACCCCTGTTATTTTTCAAAATTTGGCAGAACGCGGAGGAGATTTCTTGCTTCCTACAATGATGATGTCTACAATGGGTCAATTTGGTGCAGTTGCCGCAATGATTTTTAAAACAAGAAATAAGAAAAAAGAACAATTAGAACTTCTGCAAGTATATCAGCTGTCTTAGGAATCACAGAACCAGCTTTATATACAGTTCTTATCCACAATAGAAAAGCATTAATATCAGCTTGTTTAGGTGGAGCACTGGGTGATGCATTTATTTCGATGACCGGTTTTGAACTGCCAGCATTTGCTTCTAGTAGTATTGTTAGTTTACCAATTTATTTACAGGTAAATGTTACAAATGTAATTATTGCTTTCTTGATTAGTATTATATCGTCTTTTGTTATTGCAATGCTTCTTGTGAAAACTGAAAAAGACGAGATTGTTGAAACAAATGGTATAATTTCTCCAATAGCAGGAAAATTAATTTCACTAAGTGATGTTAATGATGAAACTTTTTCAAAGGAAGTAATGGGAAAGGGGTTTGCAATTATTCCGGCAGAAGGAAAAGTTATTGCACCGTTTAATGGTACAGTAAACGCAGTATTTCCAACTAATCATGCAATCGGAATCACATCGGAATCAGGAGTAGAGCTTTTAATTCATGTAGGTATTGATACTGTGGAATTAGGGGGAAAGTATTTTGAAGCAATGGTAAAACAAGGCGCAAAAAGTTAATAAAGGTGATGTCCTGCTAGCATTTGATTTAAATGAAAATTAGTAAACATTACGATTCAACTACCTCAGTAATCTTTTTAAATAAACCGGATGCTCGCTTAAATTCGGATATCAATAAGGATGTTATGTTTAGGCCAAAACACTAAAATATTGATTTTAACTAAAACTAAATAAACACATCTAGATAAAAAGCAGGTAAAGAGTTGTTCTGAACTGCTCCTCCTAGGTGACAAGTCATTAATTTACTTGTCTACTTAGAAGGGAGCATATCATTCATCAGTTTACCTATTTTTTCTTTTATAATAATATAAATAAAATCACTTCATAAATATATAGGAAAAGTTTGGAAATGAGACTAAATCTATAGTATAAAAATTATAACTCATAATAATAAAGATTGTTTAAAAAGAAAATTTTGATATAATGCATAGAAGTAACTAAATATTAAGAGGTGCAAGATTGATAGGGCAATTAAAAATTGGTTAGAATAATTAAAAAATATGTTTAATTAGCGAACTGCTCAATTGCTTTATTTTATATCAATTAATCAAATAAATTTAGATTTATTAAGAGACAAAAGATAGATTAATGTACCTTATTAGTTAAATATGTGCTATACTGTTTTTGTTGAAAATTTTATTAGGGAGTAGAAAAATGATCGGTTATTATAGTTATACGGTTATTCTTACATATTTGTCATTGATATTTGCAATGGCAGGGATTCATTTATCTTTTAATGGGATGTATCAATGGGCATTTATTTGCTTAATTATGTGTGGTATTTGTGATACTTTTGATGGTATGGTAGCACGTAGTAAGAAAAATCGTACAGATGAAGAAAAGCGTTTTGGAATCCAGATAGATTCTTTATGTGATTTAGTGGCGTTTGGAGTTTTTCCGGCTATTTTAGGGTATAATGTTGGATTAAGTTCAATTGGATGGCTAGCAATAGAGATATTTTATGTTCTAGCTGCGGTTATTAGACTTGCATATTTTAATGTTAAAGAAGAGACAAGACAAAAAGAAACAACAGAAAAGAGAAAGTATTATCAAGGCTTGCCAGTGACAACATCATCATTTATTTTGCCGATGGCATATGCTTTGCGATATGTTATTTTTCAGTTGGATTATCTTTATGGTGCTTTGATGTTGATTACAGGGATTTTATTTATTGTTGATTTTAAAGTTCCTAAAGTACAGTCAAAAGGCTTAGCGGCTTTAGGGGTATTAGTTATTGTAGAGTTGATTCAAATCGTGGTGACAAAATGATAGTCGTTGATCGTTTAGGGAATGTTCAAACTAACGGTGAGGGCCAAAATAACTTATTAAAGAAACTTTATGGCACATTTCTTGGTAGATGTGCTTTAAAAAATCCTTGTATGCAAGTTTGTTAGTGATTTAGGTGGCTGGTATATGAATTCTAGTTTATCAAAACGAAGAATTGCACCGTTTATTAAAGAAATAAAATAGATATGTCGCAGTATGAACAAAGTAGAGTTTAAGAGTTATAATGACTTTTTTACTCGTAAAATAGTTGATGGAAAACGCCCTTTTTTAGCTGATGATAATGTTTTGATTAGCCCAGCTGATTCTAAGTTATCATGTTATAAAATTGATCAAGATAGCCGTTTTATGATTAAAGATACAAGGTATTCATTGGGGGAATTATTAGAAGACGATGAGTTAGCTAAGGAATATATGAATGGTTATTGGATGATTTTTAGATTGACAGTAGATGATTATCATCGTTATAGTTTTATTGATGATGGGAAAATTATAGGAAATAAATATATTAAAGGTAGATTTCATACAGTTAATCCTATTGCTAATGATTATTATCCGATTTATAAGCAGAATAGTCGCAGCTATACGATAATTGAATCTAAAAATTTTGGTAAAATGATTCAAATGGAAGTTGGTGCGATGATGGTTGGTAGAATCGTTAACCATGATAAGAAACAATGTTTTAAAGGTGAAGAAAAGGTTACTTTGAATTTGGCGGTTCAACAGTAATTATTTTATTAAAAGAAAATCAAGTTGTTATTGATAACGATATAATTGAAAATAGTATGAATGATAAAGAGACCGTAGTTAAACTAGGTGAAACTATTGGGAAGAAATATTAATGAGGGAGGCTAAATAATGACAAAGATAATTGCGATTACAAACCAAAAAGGTGGCGTTGGTAAGACTACGACGAGTATTAATTTAGCGGCCGCTCTAGCAAATGCTAAAAATCGGGTTCTTCTTGTGGACATGGATCCACAGGCTAACGCAACTCAAGGGATTGGAATTTGACCGCGATCATATTGAATTATCAACATACAATATAATTGTTGAAGAGTGTAATATTAATGATGTTATCGTTCCTTCATATATTGCTAAATTAGATGTAGCACCAGGTAGTATTGATCTAGCAGGGGCAGATCTTGAATTAGCGAACGTAAAAAAGGTCGTGAACAACGCTTAAAAAAGCGCTTGATAAAATAAAGGATAGATACGATTATATTATTATTGATTGTCCACCAGCATTAGGTTTATTAAATACAAATGCACTTACTGCGTGTAATTCGGTTTTAATACCAGTTCAGTGTGAGTATTATGCATTAGAAGGATTGACACAATTATTAAATACTGTTTTATTAACTCAAAGTGTTTTTCAACCCACAATTTAACAATTGAAGGAGTATTACTAACAATGCTTGATCAAAGAACCAATTTAGGGGTTGAAGTATCACAGGAAGTACGCAAATATTTTAAAGAAAAAGTTTATAAAACAGCGATTCCAAGAAATATTAAATTATCAGAGGCCCCTTCTGAAGGACTAGCTATTTTTGATTATGATAATAATTCTGAAGGAGCTCGCGCTTATCGAGATTTTGCAAAGGAAGTGTGTAAACGAAATGCCAAATAATACAACAAAAAGTGCCCCAGCAAAGATGGACGGCTAAAAAAACAGCAACTAAGAAAACAGTAACTACAACTAAAAAGCCTGCTGCTCGTAAGCCGGCAACAACTAAAAATAAAAAAGTTAGGTAAAGGATTAGATGCTATTTTTGGTGGAGATATTAGTACTTTGATTGATGATATTGAAAAAAATACACCTGAATCAAAACAGATAACAGTTTCTTTAGAAGAAATTCGTCCTAATCCTTATCAGCCTCGTAAATTATTTGATGAAGAAAAGCTACAAGAACTTGCAATTTCGATTAAAGAACACGGTGTTTTTCAACCGGTGATTTTAAAGAAATCAATCCAGGGATATGAAATTGTGGCTGGTGAAAGAAGATGTCGGGCGGCTAAAATTGCGGGATTAGTAGAAATACCTGCAATTATTGTAGATTTTACAGATCAACAAATGATGGAAATTGCATTGCTGGAAAATATTCAAAGAGAGAATTTAAATTCTATTGAAGAAGCTAAAGCCTACCAAATGATGATGGAGAGATTGAATCTTAAGCAAGATGAATTAGCTAAAAGAATTGGTAAATCAAGAAGTTATATTGCAAATACGTTAAGATTATTACAATTACCTGAAATGATTCAAAATTATGTACTTGAAGGAAAATTACAATGGGCATGCTCGTTGTTTAATTACTCTTCCTACAAGAAAAAGCCGAAAGTTTAGCTGCTCGTTGTATTGAAGAAGGCTTATCAGTTCGTGATGTTGAAAACATTTGTTAAGGGAATTGAATTAGGCAATAGTCGTAAAGATCGTCCTAAAGTTGAAAAACCAAAGGAATATGTCTATGTTGAAGGGTTATTAAGAAAGAAATTTAGAACTAAGATCAAGGTTGATGAAAAGGCTGTAACAATCAAATATACTGATACTAAAGATTTAAATCGGATTTTAGAGTTAATGGGAGTAATTGAGGAAAGTTAAGCTTCGATATCATTAAGTTAAGTATTTGATGACACGTGAGGAGTTCATAAAAACATGAGCCC
>ENA-OQJP01000422-OQJP01000422.1-human-gut-metagenome-genome-assembly--contig:-NODE-422-length-12076-cov-2.410495_pt1 | contig 12076 bp, 10 predicted proteins | sample MGYA00242611_ERZ504778 | MGnify/ENA primary metagenome ERZ504778 (study PRJEB26092, sample SAMD00036349) | human gut metagenome | host: Homo sapiens | study: EMG produced TPA metagenomics assembly of...
ATAATTCAGCTCTGATATCTAATAATATTCATTGCATACTGCCTGCTCTGGAAGACGATTTAATCATTAGTACAGAAAAAGGGTTGACCCGTTTCAAAACAAAAGAAAAATATTCTCTAATTGGACAAAAGAACAAGGCTTGATGTCTACCAGCTTTAACCAAGCTGCCGGAGTACATACACGCGATAAAAAATTTATCTTCGGATGTGGAGACGGAGCCATTGAACTGGCAGATACTGTCACGCTGCCTCATCAATTTAAATCCAAAATGGTATTTGACAATTTCCGACTGCTCTACCAGAAAGTAATGCCTGGTGAAAAGGTTCCCCCTTAAAAGAAGAAATTGATGATACCCGGCACATCATACTGAATTACGACCAGAATATTTTTCACTGGATGTGTCTTCCATTAATTATGATAATCCCTCCAACATAGTCTATTCTTGGAAACTGGAAGGATTTTATGATGAATGGACTTCACTCACGAATGATAACCGCATACGTTACACTAACATCAGTCCCGGTAAATATAAATTAAGAGTGAGAGCCATCCTGATGGATGACCACCATTTGTTAGAAGAACGTTCACTTTTCATTACCATAACCCCACCTTGGTGGGCTACTTTTTGGGCAGGAATTCTTTATCTGATCATTTTTATACTGGTCGGAGTAATTGTTTTGCGTTATTTGTGGCTTTAGGAAAGACAGAAACAATTCAAAAGAAAAAATCCGGTTCTTTATCAACACGGCACATGATATACGTACTCCACTGACGCTCATCAAAGCACCCTTGGAAGAAATCACCGAACGCGAACAACTGACTTCCAGCGGACAGAGCAACATCAACACAGCTCTGCGAAACGTAAATGCCTTGTTGCGCCTGACCACCAATCTTATTAATTTCGAACGAGCAGACACCTATTCCGGAAGTCTATACGTATCCGAATACGAACTGGGAGCTTATATGACCGACATTGTCAATGTTTTCCGTCATACGCTTCCGTAAAGCACATCGACCTGACTTACGAAGCAACTTCCGCTATCTGAATGTCTGGCTGGATAAGGATAAGATGGACTCCATTTTGAAGAATATCATATCCAATGCACTGAAATACACGCCCGAAGGCGGAAGCGTGCATGTCTATGCTTACGAAACGGAAGATACCTGGAACGTGGAAGTCAGTGACACGGGTATCGGCATTCCACTGGACGAGCAGAAAAAGCTGTTCAAGATGCACTTCCGCGGCAGCAATGCCATCAATTCCAAAGTAACCGGCAGCGGCATCGGACTGCTTCTTGTATGGAAACTCGTGCATATGCATAAAGGAAAGCTCAACTTCACCAGCACCGAAGGAAAAGGCTCCTGCATCAAAGTATCTTTCCCTAAAGGCGAGAAACGCTACCGCAAGGCCATACACCGTCCTGCTCCCACCAAAGAGCAGGAACAGAACAATGAACCGGAACAAATCACCTCTCCGGAAAAGGGCACTCCGGACACCCCTGCCTTCAACACGCCCATAGAGGGTTACGAACATGCCCAACAGCAAACTCAGGATGCCGGTAACCGCCAGAAAATACTGATAGTAGAGGATAACGACGAACTGAGGGAATACCTGCGGCGTACGCTGGCGGAGAACTACCATGTACAAGTATGTTCCAACGGAAAATCAGCGCTTTGTATCGTGAAGGAGTATTTCCCCGACCTGATTATCTCGGACATCATGATGCCCGAAATGCGGGGTGATGAACTGTGCCAGAAAGTGAAGAATGACATTGATACCTCGCACATCCCCGTTATCCTGCTTACGGCCCTCAATACGGACAAAAACATCATCGACGGGCTGCAAACCGGAGCGGATGAATACGTCGTGAAACCGTTTAACATCGGAATCCTGCGCGCCACCATTGCCAATCTGCTTGCCAACCGTGCCTTATTGCGCCACAGATACGGCAATCTGGAGCTGAACGATGATACCCACAATACGGAATGCATCAACTGTTCTACGGATTTGGACTGGAAATTCATTGCCAGCATCAAGAAGAATGTAGAGGACAACATGGACAATCCGAGCTTCACGATTGATGTGCTTTGCACCCTGCTCAACATGAGCCGTACCAGTTTCTACAACAAGTTAAAGGCACTGACCGACCAGGCTCCGGGAGATTATGTACGGTTGATACGCCTGAAACGTGCCATGCAACTGCTGAAGGAACAAAAGTACACCATCACCGAAGTTGCCGAAATGACCGGTTTCAGCGATGCCAAATACTTCCGTGAAGTCTTTAAGAAACACTTTAATATCAGTCCGAGCCAATATGCAAAAGAAGAAGGAAATATTGGAGAGGGCAAACAATAAACCGAATTACAGCATTACACATGATATGACGAATATATATACCGAAGCATTTTCCATTTTCTTTAAAATCGGTGCATTCACCATTGGCGGCGGCTATGCCATGGTTCCATTGATTGAGGACGAAATCGTAACGAAACGCCGGTGGATAGCCAAAGAGGATTTTATAGACCTGCTTGCCATCGCCCAGTCGGCACCGGGCATCCTTGCGGTCAACATATCCATATTCATAGGCTACCGCCTGCGTGGAATACGGGGAAGCATCGTTACCGCCCTGGGAACGATACTGCCTTCTTTCCTCATTATCCTTGCCATAGCCTTGTTTTTCCATAACTTCAAAGACAATGTCTACGTAGAGCGTATCTTCAAGGGTATCCGTCCGGCAGTTGTAGCACTGATAGCCGCTCCGACTTTCAGTATGGCCAAATCCGCCAAAATCAACCGCTACACGATATGGATTCCTATTGTCTCGGCTCTGCTTATCTGGTTATTGGGCTTCTCCCCCATCTGGATTATCATTGCTGCCGGTATAGGCGGATACCTGTTCGGAAGGCTGCGCTTCCCGAAAACCAACAGTTAAAAATTAAACAAAACCACCCCACTTATCGCTAATCACTAACCACTAACCACTAATCACTACATCATGCTTTTCCTCCATCTATTCTACACATTCTTTAAAATCGGCCTGTTCGGTTTTGGCGGCGGATACGCCATGCTGTCCATGATACAAGGTGAGGTAGTCACCCGTTACGGCTGGCTCACACCGCAGGAGTTTACCGACATCGTAGCAATCAGCCAGATGACTCCCGGCCCTATCGGCATCAATTCGGCAACCTATGTAGGCTATTCCACGATAGCCGAACAATACGGCACGAGCATGGGAGTGCTTGGGTCTTGCGTAGCCACTTTTGCCGTAGTGCTGCCTTCGTTCATCCTGATGCTCACTATCAGCAAATTCTTTCTGAAATATCAGAAGCACCCGGCAGTAGAAGCCGTATTCAGCGGACTTCGCCCGGCGGTAGTAGGACTGCTGGCATCGGCTGCGCTGGTGCTGATGAACACGGAGAACTTCAGTTCGCCCCAGGAAGATATGTACTCTTTCATCATCAGTATCATCATCTTCCTTGCAGCTTTCATCGGAACAAGAAAATATAAGGTCAACCCCATACTGATGATTATAGTATGCGGAATAGCAGGGCTGATACTTTATTGACAGTTGATTCCTACAGCTTCACTTTCTTGCTTACAGACTTGGATTCGTTGTGCAGGCGGTCGAGCGCCGTAACCACATAACGGTACTTCGTCTTGCCATCCTCATAAGGCAACTTATAGAAAGTATTGCGCGTAACAGCCACAATGTGCGAAGGGTCGTCAATATCCACCTTCTCTTTCGAACCGAAGCGGTAGACAACATACTGTACCGGACGGTTCATTTCATCCTTGAACTTCGGAGCAGTCCAGAAAAGGATGTAACCGTCGGCAGTCCACACCGGTTTTACCTTGCGTACCTTATCCGGAGCTTCATTGTCCATAAAGTCAAATACGGGCGGCAAAGCCGGATATTTATGATACTCGGCAACCAGCGCATCGCGGTATTTGCCGGCATTCTCCACTACTGCGCTGGCAGGCCATTGGCAACTGCCGCCGATTGTCTGATATGCCCGCTGCAAAGCCATCTTGCGGGGAAGCTGATTGACAGACGGATTCTTCGGGTCGGCATTCTGTACCGTATTCATTACAGACTGGCCGATAAACAAAGGACGGTTCTCCGTATGCTTTGCCCACCACTTCACCAAAGTTTCATAGTCGGCAGCCGGATGTCCTATCTGCCAATACACTTGCGGTATGTTATAATCAATCCAACCTTTGCGTGCCCACAGAAGTACGTCGGCATACAAATCATCATAATTCTGCAAACCGTTTGTAGCACTGCCCAGCGGATCGCTGCTCTGATTGCGGTAGATACCGAAAGGACTCACGCCGAACTTCACCCAGGGTTTCAGTCCGCGGACCGTCTCATGTATTTTCTGAATGAGAATATTCACATTACTGCGGCGCCAGTCCGCCTTATTGCTGAAACCGCCGCCATAGCGTGCAAAGCTGGCATCATCCGGGAAATCCTTTCCCTTGATAGGATAGGGATAGAAATAATCGTCCATATGAATGGCATCCACATCATAGCGCGACACGATGTCGGTTATCACTTTGCAGATATGATTGCGGCTTTCGGGAAGCGCAGGGTCGAAGTAAAGCTGGTCGCCATACGTCACGAACCACTCCGGATGCGAATTATAAATATGGATGGGCGAAAGCTCGTTCTTCAACGAAGTCTTTACCCGATACGGATTAATCCAGGCATGAAACTCCATGCTCCGCTTGTGGCACTCCTCAATCATAAACTGCATAGGGTCCCAATAAGGTTCCGGGGCTTTGCCCTGCACACCTGTCAGGAAACGGCTCCACGGTTCGTACTGCGAAGCATACAACGCATCGGCTTCGGGACGCACCTGAAAAATAACGGCATTGATACCTGCACCTTGCAGGGAGTTCAACTGATTTATCAAGATTTGCTTCAACCGGTCGGTCGGTATGCCACGAAACTGTCCGTTTACCGCCTGAATCCATGCGGCACGAAATTCACGTTTAGGATGTGCGGATGTGGATACGAACTGTGCCTGTACAGCCAGTGAAAGGCAGCAGAAAGCCAGTAACAAGAGGAGATTTCTCACTTTCATTTTATTCTTTTTAAATATTGTGTCGCAAAGATAATGATTATCTTTGCAACTCAATTCATTTTCAATCGTCTTATGGCAAAAAATACATCTATCATCATAAAGGGGGCACGCGTCAATAATCTGAAAAATATTGATGTGGAAATTCCCCGCAACAAGCTGGTCGTCATAACCGGACTGTCCGGTTCCGGCAAGTCCTCGCTCGCATTCGATACACTCTATGCCGAGGGGCAACGGCGCTATGTGGAAAGCCTCAGCAGTTACGCCCGCCAGTTTTTGGGACGTATGAGTAAGCCCGAATGCGATTTCATCAAGGGTATCCCCCCTGCCATTGCCATCGAGCAGAAAGTAAGCAGTCGCAATCCCCGTTCCACCGTAGGCACTTCTACCGAAATCTACGAATACCTGCGCCTGCTCTATGCCCGTGTGGGACGGACTTTCAGTCCGGTCAGCGGACAGGAAGTAAAGAAACACTCCACCGAGGACATCGTGAACTGCATGCTCCGGCAACCTGAGGGAACACGCTATACCGTGCTCACCCCGATATTGCTCCGCGAAGGACGTACCTTGCAGCAACAATTGGAAATAGACTTGAAGCAAGGGTTCAACCGGTTGGAAGTGAACGGAGAAATGGTGCGCATTGACGAGTATCAGCCTAAAGACGGTGACACCGTATTCCTATTGGTAGACCGCATGACGGTTTCCGGCGAGAAAGATGCCGTCAGCCGCCTCACCGACTCCGCCGAAACCGCCATGTACGAGGGTGACGGAGCCTGCCTGCTGCGTTTCTACCAACCGGACGGCACTACCAGCCTGTACCGTTTCAGTACCAAGTTCGAGGCGGACGGCATCACGTTTGAAGAACCCAACGACCAGATGTTCTCGTTCAACTCCCCCATCGGTGCATGTCCGGAATGCGAAGGCTTCGGACGTGTCGTGGGCATCGACGAACATCTCGTCATCCCCAACCGCTCCCTTTCCGTATACGACGGCGCCGTGGTGTGCTGGCGCGGCGAGAAAATGGGCGAATGGAAAGACATGGTGATACGCGGTGCGGAGAAAGCCGGCTTCCCCATTTTCACTCCCTACTACCAGTTGACCGACGAACAGCGCCGCATGCTGTGGGACGGAACCCGCTACTTCGAGGGTATCAATGCTTTCTTCAAAATGTTGCAGGAAAACCAGTACAAGATACAATACCGCGTTATGCTGGCGCGTTATCGCGGCAAAACCCTTTGTCCCAAATGCCACGGTACAAGGCTGAAGCCCGAAGCCGGTTATGTACGGGTGGGCGGACGCAGCATCTCCGAACTGGTAGACCTGCCCATTACCGAACTGAAAGTGTTCTTCGACAACCTGAAGCTGGACAAGCATGATGCCGACATTGCCCGCCGCATCCTTATAGAAATCAACAACCGCATCCGCTTCCTGCTGGATGTAGGTTTGGGATACCTCACCCTGAACCGCCTCAGCAATTCGCTGTCCGGCGGTGAAAGCCAACGTATCAATCTGGCAACTTCCCTGGGAAGCAGTCTTGTGGGCAGTCTCTACATTCTGGACGAACCGAGTATCGGACTTCACAGCCGCGACACGGACAAGCTGATACACGTCTTGCGCCAACTGCAACAGTTGGGCAATACGGTGGTCGTGGTGGAACATGACGAAGAAATCATCCGGGCCGCCGATTATATCATCGACATCGGTCCCAAGGCCGGACGTCTGGGCGGCGAGGTTGTCTACCAGGGAGACATGAAGGATTTGCAAAAAAACAGCAACAGCTACACCGTGCGTTATCTTCTGGGCGAGGAAACCATTCCCGTGCCCGAAAGCCGGCGCCCGTGGAACCAGTATATTGAAATCACAGGCGCCCGCGAGAACAATCTGAAAGGCGTGGACGTACGCTTTCCGCTCAATGTAATGACCGTAGTCACCGGCGTATCGGGTTCCGGTAAAAGCACACTCGTACGCGACATCTTCTTCCGCGCCCTCAAACGCGAGCTGGACGAATGCACCGACCGACCGGGCGAGTTTGCCTCTATCAGCGGAGACCTGCGAAATCTACGCAACGTAGAGTTTGTAGACCAGAACCCTATCGGCAAGTCCTCGCGTTCCAACCCCGTAACCTACATAAAGGCCTACGACGAAATACGCAAACTTTGGGCAGAGCAACCCCTCGCCAAACAAATGGGCTATACCGCCGGCCATTTCAGCTTCAACAGTGAAGGCGGCCGTTGCGAGGAGTGCAAGGGCGAAGGAACCATCACCGTAGAGATGCAGTTCATGGCGGATCTTGTGCTGGAGTGCGAATCCTGCCACGGCAAACGCTTCAAGGCAGATACGCTGGAAGTGAAATTCCATTATGTCAATATCTACGATGTACTGGAAATGACCGTTAACCAAGCCATTGAATTCTTCACCGGACACGGACAGAAGAAAATCGTGAAACGCCTGCAACCGCTGCAAGATGTGGGGCTGGGATATATCAAACTCGGTCAGTCGTCCTCTACCCTCTCCGGCGGTGAGAATCAGCGCGTAAAACTGGCCTACTACCTCAGTATGGAGAAAGCCGACCCTACGCTATTCATCTTCGACGAGCCTACCACCGGCCTGCACTTCCACGACATCCGCAAACTGCTGGAAGCCTTTGATGCACTGATACGCCGCGGCCATTCCATCGTTATCATCGAGCATAATATGGACGTAGTGAAGTGTGCCGACCATGTTATCGACCTCGGCCCCGAAGGCGGAGACAAAGGCGGCTATATCGTGGCAACCGGTACACCGGAAGAAGTGGCGGCGTGTGCGGCAAGCTACACAGGGCAGTTCCTAAGAGAAAAACTACAATAACCAAACGTACAATTCCGTCAGAAACGTCCCGTAAGATAGATTAATCCGTCTTACGGGATGTTTTTCATCCCACGAAACAAAAATCGTCTCCTAAGACGAAACAAACCATCTTAGGAGACGAAATCAGATATTGTGCAAAAAGAGCTTTTCTTTTTTAGAAATAGAAACCGAATCCCACTTTCAACCCGAATTCCGAACGGTCTTTATTTATATCCCAATAAACGGCAGGCTCGATAGTGACCGTACGCGACAGGAAGAAAGCATAACCGCCTCCATACCGAAGCCGAAACGGGTTTTATCGCCACCGTCCCAGTTGTAACGGTTCAAGTTTACATCAGCTCCCAGAAATACGCCAATCTTGTTGAAATAGTAGCGTCCGCCCACACCCAACGTATAGACATCCGTTCCGCCTCCTTGCCATGTAGCGCCGGCATCCAGCAGCAAAGCCACGTTATCGATTAAAAAAGCACCACCCTTGACCTCAAGACCGAAATGAGCCTTATCCGTTTCCGTATTGTAGGAAAAATTAAGTCCGGTAACGGAAGGGTTGACGAACCACTTTCCTTTTTCAAACTGCGCGTGGGCAGCCACTGTGCCAATAAGCAGGCATACGATTAATGCAAGTCTTCTCATCTTGTTTTCGTTTTTAAGTGAATAATTATTTTCGTTCTATTTTATCTTCTTCACGGCGCTTACGCTGCAACTCCTCTTTTTTGCGCAGCACCAGCCACAACGCCAGTACGATGACATACGAAGCGATTACGGTTACATATTTCTCCGTATTGCTGATTTCCGTATTGCGCGGCAGGAAATACGCCGCGGTGGCAGAAACATAAATAAGCAGGGCTACGGTCAGCCCGGTAGATTTCTTGAGTTTCTTCATCGGTTTAAGAGTTTTTTAGTCTGTTTGTCTTTTCTTCCATAGCACGAACCATACCAGAGCTATCGCCACACCGGCTGCTCCTATGCCGTAGGATGCCGGATGCGACAGGCCGAAACCTTCGGGCGCTATACAGATATACGTTGTACAGACACAGGTCATGAAGAGGGCAGGTATCAGCGTCAGGAAATACAGCTTTCTTGCACGCACCAGATACACTGTGACAGCCCATAGGGTAAAGACGGACAAGGTCTGGTTGGCCCATGCAAAGTAACGCCATATCATATCGAAACCGTCCTTATCGCGCAGGCTGTACAGCAACAGTCCGATAGCAGCCAAAAACATCGGTATGCAGATATATAAACGGCGGCGCATCGTTTTTTGTTCCATCCCCAGGAAATCTGCAACGATAAGCCGTGCCGAACGGAAAGCGGTATCGCCGCTGGTAATGGGGGCTGCAATCACACCCAGTATAGCCAGTACACCTCCGATTGTTCCCAACCAGTCTTTCGTAATGGCATCCACAATGACGGCGGCATTCGTCTCCGCCATCCGTTTTCATGGAAGAAGCAAGTAGCGGCGGCAGCCCAGATAAGGGCCACGATGCCTTCAGTAATCATGGCTCCGTAGAATATGGGACGTCCATGACGCTCGCTCGTCATGCAGCGTGCCATCAAAGGGCTTTGCGTGGCATGAAAACCGCTGATAGCCCCGCACGCGATACTGACAAACATAATGGGAAATACAGGCAGCGCCGAAGCGTTGGGATGGGTATTCTGCAATCCGTCCCATACTTCCGGCAATGCCGGATGCTTCACGTAGAGCATAACCAAAATGCCCACCGCCATAAACAGCAGCGCAATGGCAAACAGCGGATATATCTTGCCGATAATCTTATCCACCGGCAACAAGGTGGCAAGTATATAATAGATAAAGACCACCACAATCCAGAAAACGGTGTCCAGCGTTTCTGGCGTCAGGCTGGCGAGCAGTCCGGCAGGGCCTGCCACAAACACGGCTCCCACAAGTATCATCAGGACAACGGTAAATCCGCGCATCACCTGCTTGGTAGTCACGCCCAGATAACGGCCTATAATCTCCGGCAGGCTCTCGCCCCCGTTGCGCAACGAAAGCATTCCTGCAAAATAGTCGTGCACCGCTCCGGCAAAAATACTTCCGAACACTATCCACAGATAGGATGCCGAACCGAATTTCGCTCCCATGATTGCACCGAAGATAGGTCCCAGACCTGCGATATTCAGGAACTGTATCATAAAGATTTTCCACGTAGGCAGCGGGATATAGTCCACCCCGTCGGCTTTGGTAATAGCAGGAGTCTTGCGGTCGTCCGGTCCGAATACGTGTTCTATAAAGCGTCCGTAGATGAAATAACCTGCAACCAACGCCAGCAGGCAGAGCGTAAATGTAATCATGGCGTGCTAATGTTTAATATACAGCAAGTGTTAATAATGTATTTTATGTATGCAAATGTAACGGTTTCTAACTAAACTACGCAATTTTATCAGGTGATTTACGTATCTTCGCCGTGAAATATAACAGAAATAAAGAAGTAAAAGGAATTTGTTCACCGCAGAGGAGAAATCATCATTTACCGAAAACAAGACAGCAACATGAAGAAATCAAGCCTTATACTATTATATATCTTCTGTCTTCTTCCCCTTGCCGCCCAGCGGCCGCCCAAGCACGAGGTACGTGCCGCATGGGTCACCGCCGTCTACGGACTGGATTGGCCCCGCACCCGCGCCACCACGCCCGAGAGCATCCGCAAGCAGCAGGACGAACTCGTAGAGATACTGGACAAACTGAAAGCCGCCAACTTCAACACCGTACTGTTTCAAACCCGTACGCGGGGCGATGTGCTCTACAAATCGTCCATCGAGCCTTATAACTCCATCCTGACAGGAAAAACCGATGGCAACCCCGGCTACGACCCGCTTGCCTTTGCCGTAGCCGAATGCCACAAACGCGGTATGGAATGCCACGCCTGGATGGTGACCATTCCTTTAGGCAACCGCAAGCATGTCGCCGCCCTCGGCAAGGCATCGGTCACCAAACGCAAACCCGCTATCTGCGTACCTTATAAACGCGAGTATTTCCTCAATCCCGGACATCCGCAGACCAAAGAATACCTGATGAGCCTTGTCCGCGAAGTCGTGGAACGTTACGATGTGGACGGCGTGCATTTCGATTACCTGCGCTACCCCGAACATGCCCTGCGCTTCTCCGACAGCTATACCTATAAGAAGTACGGCAACGGACGCGACCTCGCGCAATGGCGGCGTGACAATATCACGGAAATAGTCCGTTATCTCTATAAAGGAGTCAAGGCGCTGAAGCCCTGGGTAAAGGTGAGCACCTGCCCCGTAGGTAAGTACCGCGACACCGCCCGCTATCCGTCGCGCGGCTGGAATGCGTTCCACACCGTCTATCAGGACGTACAAGGCTGGCTGGGCGAAGGCATACAGGACCAGATATATCCTATGATGTACTTCCGCGGCAACGGCTTCTATCCTTTCGCCCTCGACTGGCAGGAGCAAAGCAACGGCCGGCAGATTATTCCCGGACTGGGCATCTACTTCCTCGACCCCGGCGAAGGCAACTGGACTGTGGACGAGGTGGAACGGCAGATAAACTTCACCCGTGCACACGGCCTGGCGGGCGAAGGCCACTACCGCGTGAAGTACCTTATGGACAATACGCAGGGGTTGTATGACATACTTCAAGAGAACTACTACACCGCCCCGCCCTGCAACCCTCCATGCTGTGGATAGACAATGTGCCGCCAACCGCCCCCACGCAACTCAACGTCGGGAAGCTGGCCGACGGATATTGGAAAATCACCTGGCAAGCCGCCACTGACAATGATAAGCGGAATGCGCCGACCTATGTAGTCTACGGTTCCGATACGTATCCCGTAGATACCGCCAACCCGGAAAATATACTGGCGCAACGCATACAGGGAACCGAATACATATATGCCCCTATCCGCCCCTGGAACACCCGGAAATACTTTGCAGTTACCGCCGTAGACCGTTGCGGCAACGAAAGTCCCGTTTGCCAATAGGAAACACAAAGGCAATGCGTTTATAGTCAAAAGGATGCATGTACCAAAAGAATTCCTCATTTGGTACGTCTCGTACCTGACTGTGGTACGACGTGTTTCTTACCATGGTAGACGTGTACCTTAGTAAGGTACTTGACGTACCAAGCGGCAGGTACATCAGGTACCAGCCACTTGAAATT
>ENA-OQJP01000423-OQJP01000423.1-human-gut-metagenome-genome-assembly--contig:-NODE-423-length-12056-cov-2.488976_pt1 | contig 12056 bp, 11 predicted proteins | sample MGYA00242611_ERZ504778 | MGnify/ENA primary metagenome ERZ504778 (study PRJEB26092, sample SAMD00036349) | human gut metagenome | host: Homo sapiens | study: EMG produced TPA metagenomics assembly of...
GGATGCGATAAACCCTTGTTGTATAATGGGGACCTGCATACAATAGAAGATATACAGACCGTTACCGAACGTTTTCCGAGATTGGCAGGAGTTGTAATAGGGCGTGGTCTGCTTGCCAATCCGGCTTTAGCTTGGGAATACCAGCAAAACAGAAAGCTGTCTCCTGATGAAATGCTATCCAAAGTAAAACAGCTACATACAGCGATATACAACAGCTATGAAGAACAGTTACAAGGCGGTGAAACACAGTTATTGATGAAAATGAAGAACTTTTGGGAATATCTGCTGCCCAACGGTAACCGTAAAGCTAAAAAAACTATACATAAAACCAGTAAACTAACCAATTACCGGATAGCAGTAAACGATTTGCTATCTTCATACCAATAAGAATAACAACAGAGAAAGAAAGTGTGTCAAAATGCTTTTCGGTCATTATCGGCCTAACGTCTTCCAACGATGATTTAATGACAGAAATGAAAGAACATTCTAAGCAAAGTTAATGACAGGATGTAAGATTATCAGCATTTTAACACACTTTCCGATTTACATATTCGGAATTAAATGCACCTCAGGACGTATTTGAACTACATGATGCAGTTTCATCCACTCATTCAAATAAGCACGATGTTGTAAGAGAATTTGCCGATACTTTTTCTCTATAGCTAAGTTCCTCATTTCTCCGCGGTCATTCACCATGTCATAAAGCTGCTCACGATACAGCCCTTTATCATACAATACATATTTATAACGCGGAGTACGCAAGGCCCAACCTCGGGCAACTCCTTTATCAAATGTAGTCTCACTGACAATATAAGGCTGGTGTACCTGTTGAGGATCAGCTTTTTCCACCAAAGGCCTAAAAGAGACGCCATGTAAACCTCCAGGAAGGGAAATTCCCGCCCAGTCACATACGGAAGCAAAGAAATCGACACCTTCATTAATAAGTTGGGGCATTTCTTTCCCGGCATTCTTCTTTCCGGGAAGGGTAACTATCAAAGGGACATTCACTACCTCTTCATATAAAGCCGATTTCTGGTTCCAATGATGCGCACCCATACCATCACCATGATCGCTTGTAAAGATAACTACCGTATTCTTCCACAAATCCTGTTTATCAATTGCATCGACAATCTTACCAATCTCAGCATCCACCTTTTCCACCAACCGGAAGTAAAGGCTGCGATAACGCCGCCAATCATCAGGAGAATAATGACGGGTTGGATAAGCCGAATAGTTCAATGTCTGTTCATAATCTATTACATCGGCATCATAAGGATTACGGGCAAAATTTGAAGGAAGTCCGGGCCATTCATCTTGAGGAAGTTCGGGCAAATTGCCAAATGGCAAGTTCTGACTGCGCGCATACTCACAGATATTATGGGGATTATCAAAACCCACTAACAAGAAAAAAGGGTTTGGAATGTTTCTGCTCAAGGAAAGCAACGGAAGCTTCAGCCAAGCCATTATCATTATGCGGATGAATGGTAGAAAAAGCCGAACTCACCATCGGGCATGGAAGGGGTATGTACATGCCATTTTCCACCATAAGCACACTCATAACCGGCACGTTGCATTAACCAGCCTAAACTGGCAGTACGCAAAGAATCGGCCATAGGAACGTTGTTTCGGAAGAGTCCGAACTTCGTGGGAAGTATGTCCTGTAAACATGGATGCCCTGGAAGGACCGCTTAACGGAGCGGAGCAATAAGCATTTTTAAATAAAATACCTGCCTGTGCCAAACGATCCATATTCGGCGTGTGTACATCTGTATTTCCCATACAACTCATGGCAGAAGCTGTCTGCTGGTCGGTTACAATATAAATAATATTAGGCAGCTCCTTTGCCCCCAATAAAGAGGGGGCAAAGGCAGTTGCACAAAACATGATATTCTTTAATTCCGTCATGACAAAAAAGATTTAATCAAAACCTATTTACGCAACAACTCTACATCAAAGCTTGCAGCATCCTTACACGTAAAACGCAACACTGTTTGTTTCTTATCTGCCGAAACAAGTTTGCAATACGGTGTTTCCGCTACTTTCCACCAACCTTTCAATGTAACAGTCACGGGAATTTCTCCACTCTCGTTATCAATCCACGGACGAGAATAGATACTCCGTTCAATCCGCTTTCCATCCTTATCAAAAGCCTCATCACTCGGACCGCGGTACAATGCCAAATCCGGCTGGGAAACAGTCAGTAACAGTTTGCCTCTATCTTCACGAATCATAACCAGACAGGAAGTATCCGCCTTCTGTAACAGACCGTCTGCAGGAAGCGTTTGAGGAGTTTCAAACAAAACATAAGAGGTAAGATTATCCGTCAAAGAACGGACTATGTGGGCATTACGATCCTGCTGAAGAACTTTATAGGAAGGTTTCTTCGCAAATGCTTTCAGGGAAGCAGCATCCGTACGGGGCAATACGGCATATTCATAAGAAGCACCTCTCGGAGCCTTACCATGTTGCAGCGTCAAGGAAACCCAATCGCCTGAAGTCGGCTTTGTACTTCGTTCACCGACTGTAACCTGCGGGAAATTCTTTTCATATTTCGCACTTCTCATAGAGGATTTGGAAAGATAGTACCCTACCCCATTCGGATCAATATAAGTCTGTCCGTCACTCTTGTAACCATTCCAGTATTTATGATTCTCAGGAGTAATGGCTGCTAATTGGAAAACAGTTGTCTCGGTAGGATACTCTGTATTCGTATTCTCAATGTCCGTACCTAAACATACTATCGTACCGTCAAAGAAGTGGAAAGACTTACGGGCACGGTGAGAGCCGTTATATTTATCATGCTCATGCAGCTTCATACCGAAGTTACCATTCAGGCGGGCCTGAGACAGCCCACCGGCAAAGGCCTCATCGGAATAAAGCATTTCTTCCATACCTGAGTAAACATCCACATTCAATACCTTGGCGCGCAATTGCTCAAAAGGCAGATGAATACTCGTCACTCCCGGAATGCGATTCCAGTCGAAGCCGTTTTCTTGCCAGCCACTAGTAGTAAAAGTCACCATTTCATCGGGTTTACCCGTTAATATCTGCATACTGCCATGTGCCAGATAACGGCCGTAGAAATTGGCGGGAAGATAGTGTTCGGCAGCCCACAGATAACGGGAATGTCCACGCACTACAGCCGCCCAATTATCCCGACGCTGTACGGAAACACAACCGTAGCCCAATGCAAGGTTGCCCTGCGGATCGGGTTCGGGGCGGAATCCCTGTGCTTCAAGCAGTTTCTTCATCTCCAACTCTTGACGAGTGGAAGCCTTCGGAAGATAATCAGGAGCATCTTCATCGAGCCTATTGACATAAGCCATCAAACGCAGATAAGCAGCAGCCATGTCGGCATCATATTCCTGCTTACCGTCCGGTGTTCCTGCAATAGCCATAGTAGCATATTGAATGGGAATCAGTTCTCCTTTTCCGTTAGGATGACGACCTGACATGGAAAGAGACCATTGCTTCAAATTACAATAAAACCGCATCGTGAGCAGCACGTTCTTAACAGTGGAATGCGCCAGTTCAGACACCTTGAACTCTGTTCCGCTCAATAATAAATCATATTCGTGGCTCCATCCAACCACCGACAGCATAAGCGGGATAGTTATTACGATGATGAAAACAAGCTCCATCTTTCTTGAAAGAACCCGACAATCCTTGAGCCGGACGGCATCCATAATCCAACCAACGCGAGAAAGAACGCAGATATTGCAGCTTTTCCGGAGTATCCTCCATAATCAGGATACTGGCCATACGTCCCTGGGTCTGCGTATTGAAAGAATCTATATCTATACCGTTTACGGTAGGTTTAGGATAAACCTCGTTAGTGATGGCATACCAGCGCAGCGTGCGTTCGGCTTCATTCAGCTTGCCGGCTTCATTCAGTACCTCCTTCATCAGGAAATAGGCTACATAGAGTCCGCGCATACTGTAACCGTAATGATGGATGTTTCTCCCCCAACAACTGCCGTAAGCCACACCTTGGTCGGTAATATGGTCGTACATGGCAAGGAACTTTTGCTTCAATTCATCCTGCGCAGCAACATCCGCTGCATTGTTATAGGCTATGGCAATACGTTTCATCAGTTTGAAATACTTGTCCATTTCCATACCCAGCTTGGTAAACATATCCTTATCCCAATTCGGTATCATACGTTCGTAAGCTTCTGCCTGACGCACCATGAAGATAGGCAGACCGCTCACTTTCCCGTTTTTGTACGTAATCTTATAGTAGTCATACTGTTTACGGATAGCCGTCATTTCCTTATCTGACAACCTTCCGGGTGTATAGAGCATATCCCTGAAGCGTTTTTCTATTTTCCGCATTTCCTGTTTCTGCGTTTCGCTAACGGCAGTCAAGGGTATATCCGGCTTCCACAAAGAATGTTCGTAAATAACAAGCCAATGATTGGTAGTTCCCTTATTCACAAACGGAACTTGCACGTCAGCCGTCTGCTGGCGGGCATCCACCTTACTGGCGGGTATAATATGATCTAAATATAACTTCCCTTTTGTATCGGGAGCAATAATACGGATTTCATTCATCCCCTCTTCCGGCGTCCCCACCATATCACGTTCATAGCACACCCATGCTGCACGCCAACCGGTAAAGTTGATTCCAAATGGGAAAGAAGTGCATTTCTTTCCATCTTTTAAAAATTCAAACTCTATTTTCTTGTCCTGTGCTTGCTCATTGTACACCCATACAATGAAAGCGGAAAGATAGGTATCTTTTCCGGTAGGGTCTTTTTTCTCGAACTTCAAATCCTTTTTGATAGAAAGCACAGCCCCCGGATTAAATGTCCAACTCAAGCTCTGCAAACCATCTTTATAATGTTCATCACTGATTTCCAAACGGGAATCCGTTCCCGAAATAAATACCGGTATTTGCGGGTCTTCAAAAGAAAGCAGTTTGTCATTCTTCACTACCTGGGCTTCTGCACTTACCGGTAACAAAGTCCCGAGGAGCATCCCTACTCCCATTGTCCATTTACTAAATTGCATCATATTTGTTCATTTAAGGTTACTATACCGTTTACAAAGAAAGTCCTCTTTCAGAAAAAAAGAGCGACATAAATCGTACAGAAGAGGTCTAAAAATGTTATAACGCTTTATACAAGATACAGAACAGGACGACTTCGTAAACCAACGCTTTACCCACAAAGAAGTTAAGTGGTGCATAGAACTGCACCAGCAACATTTGTTATGATTTATAACCACCTAAATTAATTTTACAATCCACTGATTATCAACACATATAAATAAGATTCTATTCAGTCGTATACTGAATCCATTTGAATCGCATACTGAACACGCTTCAGTATACGGTTGAACAGTTTTCTCTTTGTATGATAAGGAGTCTAAGGATGAAGCTCCTCAAAGCTTTTATTCTCCTCCTGCATTGTACGGACAGTCTCTTCCAGCTCCCCGATAGGCAGGTCTAGATTATACCAATCATTATAGCAGTCGGTCACATACCAATTACCATCCACCAGCTCAAACACAACCCGGAGCGAGGGCTCCGACTCGTCATACCCCGCCTCAAATTCTTTATAGGCAGGTTCATCCCGGGTAAAACGTGAGATGTAAACTCCTCCTTCCTCTTCTGTGATACGTCCTTCTTTCAAGGTTTCACTATCCAGCAACGCCCATTTATCACGGGTAAAAGGAAAAGTCTGCTCTGTCTCGCCGTCATCCTGCAACAATACGATAGGCGATTTCAAAGGAAACTTGATACGTGAATACTGAAATGAAGCACTGGATGTAAACTTATGGAGAAATGACTTGAAATCCTCTCCGGCTGCCAGACTGTTGAAAGTTGAGAGCATAAACGCCATGCACAGACAAACAACAAATTAATAGCTTTCATAATAGATACGAATTATTCCGATTTAAAGTGCAAATATACGACAAGCCGGAAATTTACAATGAAAAGCCGGCGGGAATTTACATCTGTTACTTCTTACCCCTCAGATACTCATAACCGAAGCGACAGCGCAAACAGTCCTTCCTGTCGCAATATTCCTTTTGAAGCTGAAGCAAAGCCTGTGAGTCGGCCGCAGTATAAACGGGAAGTCCGGCTCCACTCCACAGACGGGTGACATGATTGTTCTCGGCTTTCAATGCTTCAAGAAAACAAGTTGCACGGTCACAAAGCCGTTCATCTGCTCTGTGCATTCCGTAAGCATACAGAAAAGGGATAACGGTGTTGATAAGAATAAGGTTCAAAGCATTCTCTCCCAAACGCTTTTCTTGATGGGGCGAGCTTTTTTTAAACGTAAAATGCGTCTCCCAATAGGGCGAAGTCCGTGCGGATATTATCTTCTTTATATCTTCCGCAGTTTCGGCCGCCATAACTCGTGAAAACAAAGATTGTTCCTTATGATACAGCCAGGCAAGCTGTGCCAGGCGCACATGGGGGAAATTGCCGGGACGCAAACGTAAAAACGCCACCGGTCACCGCTCACTGGAGCTGACAATTCGAACTTGCGCTGCAAATAATGGAACTCTTTCTGAAGTTCCCCGGTAGTAACAATCCTCCTGCCAATCTTCTTCCAAAAGCCCGGCCTGTCCCAAAAAGAACGCCTCTACCTGAAAAAGGCTATCCCGATGCTTGTCTACTGCACGGAAAGGCAGATGAGCGGCCCACGCTTCAAAAGCATCGCCATTCAGACCGAAACCCAGATTACGGGCAAGGGTAATAAAGAATACATCTTCCCAATGATTGTTGCAACGCTCCAGACGTGCGGCAATGGCCTGTGCCTTTTGTTCAAAACGCTCTACCTGCAAAGCCGATAACCAGGAATGGACCGTCAGTTTCGGTAAGGAAGCAAGAATGGAATAACAAGGAGGGTATATTTCCGTCTGACGTAATTCGTCATAACACCGGCGGACATTGTCCGGACAGTGCAACAGTAGCTGGGGAACAATACCGCCGTTGGCATAGTACACCTCGCAATCCGACTCGCCCACCACATGCAGAATAACATTATCGTAAACCGTATCCCGGTTATGTCCGTGACGAAACCAGTCCGAAGCCTGCGTATGCAACTCAACGTTACCCACCCAAAGCGTACCGTTTATTTTCAGTTTTGCGTTAAAGAAATCGGGGCCTGCATCAGTATTCGGCAAACCGGGATCTATCACTTCGACCGGCTGTCCGGAGGTTGTCTGGAGTGGCATTAAAGGAAATATCTTATGCTTCCAAACGTAATGCAGCAATTGTTCCATTGTTAACTTATCGTTAATGTTGTGCGCAAATGTAAGAAAAAGATTACCTTTGCGACATATAGTTCGTTGATAAACTGAATAAAAACCAAAGAAACAATGAAAATCGCATTAATCGGTTACGGAAAAATGGGTAAGGAAATCGAGAAGATTGCCTTAAGCCGCGGACACGAAATTGTCAGCATCATCGATGTGAATAACCAGGAGGATTTTGAATCGGCCGCATTCAAAAGTGCCGATGTCGCCATAGAATTTACCAATCCGACGGCAGCCTACAACAATTATATGAAAGCTTTCAAGGCAGACGTAAAATTGGTTTCGGGCAGTACAGGCTGGCTGGAAGAACATGGTGAAGAGGTAAGAAAGCTTTGTTCCGAAGGTGGAAAAACCCTGTTCTGGTCATCTAATTTCAGTCTGGGAGTAGCCATATTCTCGGCCGTCAACAAATATCTGGCGAAGATCATGAACCGGTTCCCTGCTTACGACGTAACAATGAGCGAAACTCACCATATACACAAGCTGGATGCTCCAAGCGGCACTGCCATTACCCTGGCCGAAGGTATTCTGGATAATCTCGACCGCAAAAGCCGCTGGGTAAAAGGTACCTTGCAAGCACCGGATGGAACCGTGTCAGGCTCTGTCGAATGCGCTGCCGACGAACTTCCGGTCAGCTCTATCCGCGAGGGAGAAGTACCGGGCATTCACAGCATCCGCTACGATTCAGAGGCAGACAGCATCACCATTACCCATGATGCCAAGACCCGCAGCGGCTTTGCTTTGGGAGCTGTGTTGGCAGCAGAATATACAGCCGGCAAACAAGGTTTCTTAGGCATGAGCGATTTATTTCCATTTTTAAAAGACTAAAGTATTATGAGAAAAGCAACACGTGCCCAATGGGTCAAATTCGGCATAGTTACCCTGCTCTACCTGATGTTCCTTGTCTGGGTGAAAAGTTGGTGGGGACTGATTGTCCTTCCTTTCATATTTGACGTCTACATCAGCAAGAAGATACCCTGGAGTTTCTGGAAAAAATCCAAGAATCCGGCTGTGCGTGGCATTATGAGTTGGGTAGACGCCATTGTATTCGCCTTGGTGGCTGTTTATTTTGTGAATATCTACATATTCCAGAACTATCAGATACCTTCGTCTTCACTGGAAAAATCATTGCTGGTGGGTGACTTTCTGTATGTAAGTAAAATGAGCTACGGTCCGCGTGTACCGAACACACCGCTTTCCATGCCGTTGGCACAACACACTTTGCCGATATTCAACACCAAATCGTACATTGAATGGCCGCAATGGAAATACAAACGCGTACCGGGTTTCGGAAAAGTGAAGCTGAATGACATTGTCGTGTTCAACTTTCCTGCGGGTGATACGGTAGCGCTTAACAGACAGCAAGAAGATTTTTACAGCCTGGCTTACAGGGAAGGACAGCGCGTATATCCCAATAAAATCAATATGGACAGTCTGACGCGCGACCAGCAGCGTACCGTCTACGACCTTTATTACAATGCCGGCCGTAATCTGATCCGTACCAATCCGCAAATGTACGGTGATATTGTGGTACGTCCGGTCGACCGCCGCGAGAACTATGTAAAACGCTGCGTCGGCCTGCCGGGAGATACCCTGCAAATCAAAGATACACAAGTGTACATCGACGGAAAAGCCATCGAGAATCCGGAAGAGATGCAGCTCAACTATTTCGTACAGACCACCGGCCCGTACATACCGGAAGAGATGTTTCGCGAATTGGGCATCAGTAACGACGACCAGATACTGATGACCGATGACTTCAATTATGAAGAAGGACTTATGCAGATGGGATTGGACCGCCGCGATGCTCAAGGCAGACTGACTCCGGTGTACCACCTGCCCCTCACCCAGAAAATGTACGATACGCTCGCCGGCAATAAAAAACTGGTCAGCCGCATCGTCATGGAACCGGAAAACCTTTCAGGACAAATGTATCCGCAAAACCTCTATACAAAGTGGACACGGGATAATTACGGTCCAGTCTGGATACCGGAAAAAGGTGCGACCATTACCCTGAACAAAGATAACCTGCCCATTTACGAACGTTGCATCGTAGCTTATGAAGGCAATACACTGGAACAAAAACCGGACGGTATCTACATCAACGGACAGAAAACAGACACCTACACCTTCAAGCTGGACTACTATTGGATGATGGGCGACAACCGCCATAATTCCCTTGACTCCCGCTACTGGGGCTTCGTACCGGAAGACCACGTAGTAGGTAAGCCTATCGTTGTCTGGCTCTCATTAGATAAAGACCGTGGTTGGCTTGATGGAAAAATCCGTTGGAACCGCATCTTCAAGTGGGTACATTAATACAGTGACCGGAAGTTAGCGATCAATACACACTATGCGGAGAAGGAATTGGAAGATTGCAGCTACCCTGACCGGAGTAATACTTACAGTGATATTGCTCCGGAGTTGCGTTGCAACTTCCTATCTGATTCCTTCCACAGGAATGGAAAACTCACTGTACCGCGGTGAACGTATCCTGGTAAACAAATGGAGCTACGGACTACGGTTGCCTTTCATAAACTTATGGGGGTATCACCGTTGGGGCGACAAACCAGTACGTAAGGATGACATTCTTGTATTCAATAACCCTGCCAACCTCTCACAAACAGCAATCGACCAGAGAGAAGTATACATCGGCCGTTGTCTGGGAGTACCGGGAGATACTTTGTGGGTAGATTCTCTTTTCTCCGTAATTCCTTCGGAAAAAAACGCTCCCGACCAGAAGTTCCTTTATACATATCCCCGGAAGAAAGAGAAGCAGTTAGACTCACTGCTCACTATCCTTTCTATCCGCCCCAACGTATTATTGGGACAGGATACAGCAAAAAACGTACGCAGCTTCAGCAGGTACGAGTATTATCTGTTGGAACAGGCTTTAGGAACAAACAACTGGATAGAGCCTGCCGATAAAGAAGACTCGGTTGACGTACTGAAACCTCTCATCATCCCTGGCAAAGGGAAAGCCGTACGTGTATATCCCTGGAACATGACACTGCTGCGCAACACATTGGTGTTGCATGAAAGGAAAACGGGCAGACATCAAAAATGATACACTATACATAGAAGGAAAACCTGTACAGCATTGTTACTTTATGAAAGATTACTATTGGGTGGGTGCCAACAACTCGATAAACCTGTCAGACTCCCGCTTGTTCGGACTTGTCCCCAAAGACCATGTTATCGAAAGGCCGCCGTCATCTGGTTCTCAAAGGAGCAGGATACGGGATTGTTCAACGGGTATCGCTGGGACAGGATATGGAGAAGAATAAAGTGATAATCAAACAGCCAAATGATAAAGTACCAGGCAGTAACTCCTGCCGGTTCTTATTTTTAATTTTAATTCTTAAATGCTCAATTCAAATGACCGTCTATCTTTCTTCCGCCTATCTGGCTCCGGTTGAATACTATACCAAACTGTTGGCATACGACCAAATATATATCGAACAGCACGACCATTATACCAAACAGACATATCGTAACCGTTGCACTATTGCTGCGCCCGACGGTGAACTTGCCCTTTCCATTCCTACAGTCAAACCCGACACACCGAAATGCCCGATGCGTGATATCCGTATCTCCGACCACGGCAACTGGCGTCATCTGCACTGGAATGCCATTGAATCGGCATACAACCATACACCTTTCTTTGAATATTACAAAGATGATTTCCGCCCTTTTTATGAAAAGAAATATGAGTTTTTAGCCGATTTTCAACGAAGAACTTTGCCATCTTATCTGTTCTCTGATAGACATACAGCCCGATATGGCACGCACCACCGAATACCGGACTGAATTCACTCCGAATGAAGCGGATTTCCGCGAACGCATTCATCCGAAAAAGGATTTTTCTCTGGAAGATACAGAATTCTCACCACAACCTTATTATCAAGTGTTTCAAGAGAGACTCGGGTTTCTGCCCAACTTGAGCATCATAGACCTGCTGTTCAATATGGGACCGGAGAGCTTATTGGTATTACAGAAGTCCATCACTCTAAAATAAGACATGAAACCGAAAGCAACAATACAATGGACGCTTGCCTTCCTGCTCCTGGCATCTTGTATGCAAGCACAATCCATTTGGAACACAGCACACCTCGCAAATGTAAAACACTCTATTCACGAGCCTTTCTATGCCACAACTTACGAGACATTGAAAACGGAAGCGGACAAGCTATTGGACTCTCAAGCCCTTTCTGTCATGATGAAAGAAAAAACACCTGCCAGCGGTGACAAGCATGACTATATGAGCCAAGCCCGATACTATTGGCCCGACCCGACAAAGCCAAACGGCCTGCCTTACATCAACCGCGACGGCGTATCCAATCCTGAACTGAACAAACTAGACCGTAATCGGTTGGGAACAACAGCCGGCCGCATCACTACCCTGGCTCTGGTCTGGTACTTCAGCGGAGAAGAGCAGTATGCCCGGAAAGCCACAGAACTTATCCGCGTATGGTTTCTGAACAAAGACACCCGAATGAACCCCAACCTGGAATATGCACAAATGATACCGGGACACAATAACGACAAAGGTCGCTGCTATGGGCTGATAGACACCTACTCCTTCATAGAAATGCTGGATGCTGTGGCACTGCTAGAACAGTCAAAAGCATTTACTACCCAGGACAGCAAACAACTGAAGAAATGGTTTTCCAAACTGACCGACTGGATGCTCGCCAGTCCGCAAGGTAAGGAAGAAGCAGCCAGTGCCAACAACCACAGCGTAGCCTACGATGCCCAAATCATAGCTTTCGCCCTCTATACCG